>Ga0181601_10001118_pt1 | contig 22796 bp, 19 predicted proteins | sample 041ome_8_FD_133020 | JGI IMG/M metagenome (GOLD analysis project Ga0181601, IMG submission 133020) | Coastal salt marsh microbial communities from the Groves Creek Marsh, Skidaway Island, Georgia - 041407BS metaG (megahit assembly) | ecosystem: Environmental > Aquatic > Marine > Intertidal zone... | reverse complement strand
GGCGCTTCTTCACTACGCAGAACTTAGTCTGGGTCAGCCCCTTCGCTACCTTCAGGCGCCCCGTCGGGAGAGCAATCACCAGAAGCTTGAAATCGACACGGTGGCAAGGCGCACCCTTGAAATCACAACGCCGCTTTTTTCAGAGGCTCAGACACAGACCCCGACACTGCTAAGCGTAATGGATCGGTGTCAGACAACCCCAGGCAGCAGGCAGCTTCGTCAATGGCTTACTCATCCACTTTTGGACAACGATGCGCTGATCGCGCGTCAAGAGGCGGTTGGCTGGCTTGCCAAGCAACTCGACGCCACGAAGGCTATTTGTGAATTTCTTCGAACCACCTCCGACCTTGCAAGGCTCTCAAGCCGACTGGCCTTAAAGCAGTCAAGGCCTCGGGAGCTTACGGCCATCGCCCAGTCCTGCCAGGCCCTACAGCCCATCGCTAAAAAGCTCCTACCGTCCACCCCTCTTTTAGAAGTACTTGTTGTTGCCCTCGATCAGCCTCTCCTAACCACCACCGCCGAGGCAATGATTAAAAAGCTTGTGGATGAGCCACCTTCACTTGCTCGCGACGGTGGTGTTTTTCGTGAGGGCTTTGACAGTCTATTGGATGAGCTACGCGGGCTGCGTCTGAACAGCGACCAGTTCCTGCTTGAACTCGAGGCCCGTGAGAAGGCTGCCACAGGCATTCCAACTTTAAAGGTTGGATTCAATGCAGTGCATGGTTATTTCATTGAGGTCTCAGCAGGCCAGGCTTCGAAGGTGCCCAGTCATTACCAGCGTCGACAGACCTTGAAAAATGCCGAGCGATTTATTACGCCAGAGCTCAAAGCCTTTGAGGAAAAAGCACTCAGCGCACAGGAACGCGCACTCGCGCGCGAACGCCAGCTTTACGAGGAAATGCTTGAGTCGCTCCAGCCCATCGTGCGGCCGCTTCAGACGGCGGCCGAGGCCTTGGCTCAGATTGACGTCTTTCAATCGCTGGCAAGCTTTGTGACCAACGATCACTGGCAAATGCCAGCCTTATCGAACGAGGCCGAGATTGAGATTCTGGATGGCCGCCACCCCATTCTTGCAGCGGGTCTTAAGGACTACACCCCGAATTCCATTCGCATGGATACGAGACAGCGACTCTTCGTGATTACCGGCCCCAACATGGGAGGTAAGTCCACCTTCATGCGGCAGACTGCGCTTTTAGTCATTCTTGCTCGTATTGGAGCGCCCTTGCCCGTACGACAGGCTCGTATTGGCGGTATCGACCGCATCTTCACCCGCATTGGTGCGGCTGACGATCTGGCAGGAGGTCGCTCAACCTTTATGGTGGAAATGACAGAGGCCGCTGTTATCTTGAATCGAGCAGGCCCGAAAAGCCTGGTTCTTATGGATGAAATTGGCCGGGGCACCTCCACCTCGGATGGGCTTGCACTCGCCTGGGCCATTGCCGAGGAGCTTGCCCAGAAAAACGCATGCCTCTGTCTTTTTGCAACCCATTATTTCGAGCTGACAGAATTGGCGAATGACCGACCCGAGGTTGTTAACCTTCATGTCTCTGCCGTTGAGCACAATGACCAGCTTGTCTTTCTGCATCAGATTCAGCCAGGGCCAGCCAGCAAGAGTTTCGGCCTTCAGGTTGCCCAGCTTGCAGGGCTTCCTGCAGAGGTTATTCAGAATGCCATGGCTGCGCAGGCCATGTTCCAGCCTCAGACCCTTGTGAAGAAGACCACCCTTACCCGAGAACACAAGGTAGACGCAGACAGTGCCAAGCCCACCGCATCTCGAAAAGGCAACGCGGCTCAAGCAGCATCCCATGACCAAGAAAAAGACTCCGGCGCCCCGCAGCTTGGCCTCTTTCAGTAAGACAGCGCTTCCCTACCTAGGCGGGCTCACGCCCGAGCGCTTTATGCGCCATTACTGGCAGAAGGTGCCCCTGGTTGTTCGTGGCGCCTTCCCCAGTTGGCAGCTGCCCGCCAAGGCAAGCCGTCCCATCGATAAGAGCGATGTCTTTGCGCTGTCTTCTGACGAGAGGCTGACCTCGCGGTTTGTGAACGCAAGCTACGAGGTTCGTCATGGCCCCTTTCGGCGCCGACAGCTTCCGAGCCTAAACTCGCCTGGATGGACAGTCCTGGTTCAACAGACCAACACAGTCTGGCCGCAGGCCGAAGAGTTCTTGGACCACTTCCGCTTTGTACCAAACTGTCGCTTAGACGACCTGATGGTCAGTCTTGCCTCCGACCAAGGGGGAATTGGAGCCCATGTGGATTCCTACGATGTCTTTCTCATTCAGGCCTATGGCTGTCGACGTTGGGAGGTAGCGACGGTTTTTCAGCCCGACCTGAAGGACAACCTTGACTTAAAAATTCTCAAGCGTTTTAAACCCGAGGCAAGCTACGACGTGTGGCCAGGCGACCTTCTTTATTTGCCCCCGGGCGTTGCACACCGTGGAACCGCTCAAGGCACAAACTGCATTACCTACTCGGTTGGCTTTCGTGCTGCTAATCGACTTGAGATTGCTGATGAGAGTTTCATGGCCCACCTAAACGAGCTGTCTGACAACCCCTGGCGCGACCCCTGGCTTGAAGCCACCGACAAGCCCAGCCATGTTCCCGCCAGGCTTTTAAAAACAATGACGGACCAGGTTATGGAATGCCTGCCGACGCGCCAACAGGTGGAGGATAAGGTTCTTGCAAGCCTCTCAGAGCCTGTCGATTCAGTCTACTTCAGCCCACCCGGCCCTCATGCAAAAACACTAGCTCGTTTTAAAGCCTGCCTGCAAAAGGGTGGCGAGATTCAACTTAGTCTGGGTAGCCGCATTCTTATCGCTGGCCAACGTGTCGCTGTGAACGGCGAAATCATCCGTCTTTCGACCCTTCCTGTAAGACTTCAGGTAAAGGCCAGCGAAATCATCGAAACACTGGCTCAGCGACGAAAGATCAGCTTAAATTATTGCGGCGCAGCAGTCCTGTCGCCTGCAATCTTAGAAATATTCTACAGAATGTATTTGGACGGATTTATTGCGTTTTTAGAAAAAAATAACCGAAGTTAGTCGCTTTCTTAGGGTAAAAACTAGCTATGATCAGATTGCATTTTTCAGGATTTTGCTGTTATGCACAACCTTTAACCATCCAAGGAAGGATATATGTTTAAGCCCCTCGCATTGGCATCACTGCTTGTTGTATCCCTTGCCGCCTGCGGCCCCAAAGAAGCCGCTCCTGCCGCTGCACCCGCAGCCGCTCCTGCTGCAACTGAGCAAAAGCCCGCTGAAGGCGCTGCCCCCGCAACAACCGAGGCAAAGCCTGCAGAAGGTTCGGCTCCTGCTGCTGCACCCGCTGCTCCCGCGAAGCAGTAAGTCGTCTGCCTTAACAAAAACCCTCGCGTCCCGGGATACCTCGGGATCGAGGGTTTTTTATTGAATGACCACCCAGTCAAAACCCTCGTCTTGATTGGCAATAAAACGCTGGGTTGCAACGGGAAGATACTGGGAGAGCAAAGGCTCGACCAAATCGGGCGAATTGTTTTGCTGGCTTAGGTGAGCCGCAACCACAACCTGCAACGAATCTGAAACCGTCTGAGAGAGAATGGCGGCGGCCTCTTGATTCGAAAGGTGCCCAGAGCGCCCACCTACACGGGTCTTTAAGCTCGGCGGGTAACTTCCGTTTAACAGCATCTCCCGGTCGTGATTAAACTCCAGAACCAAGGCGTCCAGGCCCTTTAAGCGTGCAAGAAGGTGCGAGGTTGCACAGCCAAGGTCAGTCACCATCGCAAAACGACGCCCCCTAAATACCACCTCAACTGCTATTGGCTCCCGTGCGTCGTGCGGCACAACAATAGGATGAATATCCAGACCTTGAAGTCCAAGAGGACGATGAGGAGAGAGAACATGAGTCGTCACGTTCTTCCAGTGGTCCGTCCCCATGGCTGCAAGCGTTCCGTGGCTTGCCAGGACTGGGCAGTCTGCTGCTCGTGCAAGCTTCGAGACACCGCCCACATGGTCAGCGTGCTCATGCGTGACCAAAATAAAATCAAGGTCACGAGTCGTCAGCTGCCTGCGGGCTAATCGCTCCTCCACATCACGCAGCCCAAGCCCGCAGTCAACCATAAAGGTGGCGTCGTAGGTTTGAACAACCAGGGCGTTGCCCTGGCTGCCACTGCTAAGACTCGTGAATCGAAACAAAGGCGAAAGTGGCTAAGGTTAGCAACTCGCTATTTCACTTGATCGAAAAGAACCGACATAAGCTGCCGGGCATTACGATCGTTGGTTGGCTCGCCTTTTTGATTAAGAACACGGACATGGGAGCTGCCGGCCTGCTCAACAACCTGAACCTGATAGACCAAGACCGACTCATCGGGCTTTGAGTCAAAGATTCGGCCGAAGAAACCCTTCTTGTCGGCGGCCTCTTGGGTTGGGTCTCGGTAACGAATGTAGAAGAGACCCTTGGAACGATCACGATCTTCAACCGAGAAACCGAGACGATCGATGGCCACTCCAACGCGCCGCCAAGCACGATCGAAGGGCTCGGCGAGCTGAATAAGACCAAGTCCATCGGTGTTGGTCATTTGGGCAAAATTTGCAGCTGCCTTCTGTCCCTGTGCCACCAGCCCAGCCGCCTGATCTTCGTTGGCGCCAAGCTTGACCATCAGTCGACGCAAGAAGGTCTCCTCAAGCTGAGGGTCGGGCAATCGATTGGTCCATGTGGGGGTGCCACCATCGCCTTTAATCACCTCCTGAAGGCCCCGATGAACCAGCGAGATTTCGGTTTGTTCAGGGCTGAGTCGCTCAAGGCGAACACGAAACATATCGCGCAGACCTGTGTCATAGACCCGATCAAAAACCCGCCCTATGGTTTTACGAATAAAGTCCTCAGGAATTTTTGAACGATCTTCGGCCCACTCGGTTTCCAAATAACCAATGGCGGGGTCCTCTTGGGCAATGGCAAAACCTGAATCGACCCAGAACTGCCGAACCACAGGCCAGAGACGCTCGGCGGGCTGGTTCACCACCAAGACTGTCTGAACGCCCACGCGACGAATCTCCATTCCGGAGACGGCAGGCAGCACGCGTGATGCCTCGATGGTTTGCTGCCGGGAGCCCTGCTGCCGCTCGAACTGTGAGCGGCTTGCAGAACCCGATGCAGGAACAGAAAAACGATCATCGCGCGAAGGCGTGATGAGATCGGGAGGGACCTCAAGAGGCTTGTCAACGGGGCGGGCCGACTGGTAATCGATGTCGTTTGCCCCGGTAATGGTGGAGCAGCCTGCCATGATGCCAAGGCTAGAAAGAAGGGCCGCCACTACAAAAGGCCGACGCAAAGACTGACTCATGAACAGACTCCCAGTGACAACAAGACAGATTCCAACTCACGCTGATGCGTTTCCGACAGACCCACCAAAGGTAACCGAATGCCGGCCTTGATTTTAGCCATTCGCCACAAGGCCCACTTCACAGGCACTGGGTTGGGCTCAACAAACATGAGGCGATGAAGCGGAAGCAGCCAACGATTTAAGGCTGCCGCCTCCCGAGCCTGGCCCGCCATGGCAAGACGACAGAGCTCGGCCATGGCCTTGGGCATGACATTGGCAGTTACCGAAACATTACCGCGTCCACCCATAAGCATGAGCCCCACGGCTGTGGCGTCATCGCCGCTGTAGACAGCAAAGTCGTCGGGCAGCTCACGAATCAGCCACTGCCCACGCTCAAGGTTTCCAGTGGCGTCTTTAATTCCCACAATATTCGGAATCTGAGCAAGCCTTACGGTGGTCTCTGTCTGTAAATCGGCCACGGTTCGACCCGGAACGTTGTAAAGAACAATGGGCAGGTCACACGACTCGGCAATGGCACGAAAGTGCTCGTAGAGCCCTGCCTGTGTGGGCTTGTTGTAGTAAGGCACAACCTGCAGACTGGCGTCCGCCCCAAGGCGCTGAGCTTCTTGGGTGAGCTCAACGGCCTCGGCCGTTGAATTGGCGCCTGTACCTGCAATCACCGGGATACGTCCCGCCGCAGTTTTTACAGCGGTCTCAACGAGTTGGAGATGCTCTTCAACATTCACCGTAGGAGACTCACCGCTAGTGCCCACCGCAACAATGGCATCGGAGCCCTGCTCGATATGCCACTCAATAAGGGCCTCGTAGGCGGGAAGGTCAAGTAGACCGTCCTCGGTCATGGGGGTGACGATGGCCACCAGGCTTCCGGAAACTGAAAAAGTCATGGGTAAGGTCGTCCTTTAGATCCGTTCGTACGCGCGCTAATAGTTCAGGCCCATGGCCTCGCGAACATCGCGCATGGTCTGCTTAGCAAGGTCTCTTGCCTTCTCACAGCCGTCGGCCACAATGTTTTTAACAAGGTCGGGTTCTTCGAGGTAAGGCCTTGCACGTTCGTTGAAAACAGCCTGCTCGGAAAGAACAGCGTCAATGACAGGCTGTTTGCATTCGAGGCAGCCAATGCCTGCCGATCGACAGCCCTGGTCGGCCCAGTCACGCTGCTCGTCGCTGGTATAAACATTATGAAGTGTCCATACGGGACAGTTCTCGGGGTTGCCTGGGTCGGACCGCCTCACCCGGGCTGGGTCGGTTGGCATAGTTCGAATTTTCTTCACCACAGAATCGGTGTCTTCACTCAACCCAATGGTGTTGTTGTAGCTCTTACTCATCTTCTGACCATCAAGCCCCGTTAACCGAGAGGCCTCGGTTAGAAGTGCCTGAGGCTCCACAAGAATAAGCCGACGTGCACCCTCCAAATAACCAAAAAGAAGCTCGCGGTCGTCCATGGTGAGGTTTTGCGCCTCTTGAAGTACGGCTTTGGCCTGCTCGAGTGCCGGCTCGTCACCCTGCTCTTGGAATCGTGTGCGAAGCTCGCGAACAAGCCGTGCACGCTTAGAACCCAGCTTCTTAACCGCCTCTTCTGCCTTCAACTCGAAATCGGGCTCGCGTCCGTAGAGGTGGTTAAAGCGACGCGCCACCTCTCGGGTGAGCTCAACGTGTGGCACCTGGTCTTCGCCGACTGGAACATGTCCCGCTCGGTAAATAAGTATGTCCGCGGACTGGAGCAAGGGATAACCTAAAAAACCGTAGGTAGAAAGGTCTTTTTCCGAAAGACGTTCCTGCTGGTCTTTGTAGGTAGGTACTCGCTCAAGTCATCCAAGAGGCGTGCACATGGAAAGTAACAGATGCAATTCCGCATGCTCGGGCACCCGGGACTGAATGAAGAGAGTTGCCTGGCTTGGGTCGATACCCGCAGCAAGCCAGTCGATCACCATCTGCCAGACATTCTCACCGATGGTTTGGGGTGTGTCGTAGTGGGTTGTGAGGGCATGCCAATCGGCAACAAAAAACAGGCACTCGTATTCGGACTGAAGACGAACCCAGTTTTTAAGCACCCCATGGTAGTGACCAAGATGCAAGGCGCCAGTTGGACGCATGCCCGAGAGGACGCGTTGGGGATACATAGACTGGATTCTACCAGCGCAACCCGCAAAGTTGATGCACAGGCCAGCCCGCCCAGACCGGATCACAGCCATCGGGTAGTACCGGGGCCGCACCGACATCGCAGCGGCTTTCTGTGGGGCTATGAAAGTCGCTTCCGCGTGATGCCTTAAGGCCAAGCTCGACCGAGATCTGCCGATAACGCTGGGTATCGTCAAGGCTATGGCTTCCAGTGGAGACCTCGATGGCTCTGCCTCCTAGGGCCATGAACTCCTGTAAAAGCGCCCAGCGTCCCGTTTCGGTGAGCCTGTAGCGTGCGGGATGAGCAAGAACAGATAGACCCCCTGAGCCATGAATCCAGCCCATCGCCTCCGAGAGGGTTGCCCACTGATGGGGCACGTAGCCCGGCTTACCAGGCGTCAGAAATCGATCGAATACCTCTTGAACATGATGGCAGACGCCTCTCGCCACCAAGGCCCGGGCAAAATGCGTGCGCCCAATGAGATTGGAGTTGCCTGCGTAAGCTAGGGCCTCATCGAGGACCGAAGGCAGGCCATGGGCCTGAAGCCCTGCATCCATGTCGCTCGCGCGCTCACGACGACTGACCTGAAGCTGTTGAAGGTTGGAGGCCAAAGGGCCCTGGCTAGGGTCAAAGCCAAGACCTACCAAATGCAAGGTCTCACCACCCCACGTAACAGAAATTTCAACGCCATTTAAAAATCCAAGTTGACAGTCCATGGCCGCTTGGCGTGCCTCTGAAAGGCCATCGATGGTGTCGTGGTCGGTGAGCGCCATAAGCTGCAGCCCGTTGGCAAGGCCCCGCTCAATGAGCTCGCACGGCGGCACAACACCGTCAGAGGCTGTGGAGTGCATGTGAAGGTCAACGTTAATATCTTGTGGCACCATAAACGATGTCAACTTTGCCATCTTCTTCAATAGGCTCGTTATGTCCTCTTACCAACTCGGTTCCGACTGCCCCATTATTCATCCCACAGCATTCCTCGCGCCAAGCTCGGCCGTTATTGGCAAGGTTGAGCTCGGCGAATTATCAAGCATCTGGTTCAATGCAAGTTTACGCGGCGATAACGAGCCCATAAGAATCGGAGACGCATCGAACATTCAGGAATCCTCCGTACTCCACACCGACCCTGGTTTACCCCTAAATATCGGAAAACGCGTTACGGTGGGTCACCAGGCGATGTTACACGGATGCTCTATTCAGGATGAATCCCTTATCGGCATGCAGGCCATCATTCTCAATGGAGCACAAATTGGACGCCATTGCATCATTGGCGCGGGGGCACTTGTAACGGGGAATACGATCATTCCTGACGGCAGTATGGTAATAGGCTCACCCGCGAAGGTTGTACGGTCTGTCAAGCCAGAAGAAATTGAAATGATTCTTCGCGTTGCTGAAGGTTACGCAGCGCGAGCCAAGCGGTACAAGAAGGAACTTATCGCTCTGGATGGTACTGAAGGAATGTCTCGCCAGGCTTAAGCAGGCCAAGTTCAAACCGCGCACGCTCTTCGGCGGTTACAAAGCCATGCCGAAGATCTTTGAGCTCCGCCTGGAGCTCGGAAATACGATGCTCTTTGTTAACAAGCTCGGATGCTAGGTTTTGAACTTGGCGCTCCATACGCCAGACCTCTAACCAGCCGCCGTCTCCAAACCATAAGGGAAGCTGAAGACTCACCAGGCCAACAATGAGCCAGGTGCGTACGGAAGGAAGCTTTTGCTGAGCCGCTGCAAGCATGCCCGAATTATGCCCCGAAACTTGCGAGGCGGCCAGGATTCAACTGATAGAAGGCGGCAACCCCAGGGTAACGCCCCGACCCTGCGAGATCTTCCTCAATTCGAAGCAACTGGTTGTACTTGGCCATACGGTCCGATCGCGACAGCGAACCCGTTTTAATTTGCAGGGCATTGGTGCCCACGGCAAGATCGGCGATGGTGCTGTCCTCGGTCTCGCCCGAGCGGTGAGAAACAACCGAGGTGTACCGGGCCGTCTTTGCCATTTCGATGGCGGCAAAGGTTTCGGAGAGTGTTCCAATTTGGTTGATCTTGATAAGAATAGAGTTCGCAACACCCTTCTTGATGCCCTCAGACAAAATTTTAGTATTGGTCACAAAAAGATCGTCGCCCACCAACTGAACCTTCTGACCCAGGGCCTTGGTAAGCAGGGCCCAGCCATCCCAATCATTCTCGGCGCAGCCGTCTTCAATGGAGAGAATGGGGTACTTGTCGCACCAGGTTTCAAGCAAATCAACAAAGCCCTGGGCTGAAAGGCTTAATCCCTCGCCCTCAAGCTGATACTTGCCGTCTTTGTAGAACTCGGAGCTCGCGCAGTCGAGCCCCAAGGCAATTTCACGCCCAGGCTCGTAGCCTGCCGTCTCAATGGCCTGAAGAATCATTTGTATTGCTGCCTCGTGGCTTTTGACACTGGGCGCAAAGCCGCCCTCATCGCCGACCGCAACCGAGAGTCCTTGGTCATGAAGAATTTTTTTTAGGGCATGAAAAACCTCGGCACCGTAGCGCAGGGCCTCACGAAACGAGGGAGCGCCCACCGGAATAATCATGAGCTCTTGCAGGTCGAGGTTGTTGTTCGCATGCGCACCCCCATTGACCACATTCATCATGGGAACGGGTAGAGCCATGGGGCCGGACCCCCCAAAGTAGCGATACAGCGGAAGGCCTGCTTGATCAGCCGCGGCCTTGGCCACCGCCATGGAGGTTGCCAAGAGCGCATTTGCTCCGAGCCTCGATTTGTTTTCAGTGCCATCGAGCTCGATAAGAGTCTTGTCGATAAACGCCTGCTCGGAGACATCAAGACCCATAAGAGCCTCGGCAATCTCGGTGCCAATGGACTCAACGGCCTTACGAACACCCTTACCCAGATACCGCGTTGCATCGCCATCGCGACGCTCAACCGCCTCACGGCTTCCGGTGGACGCGCCGCTGGGAACCGAAGCCCGACCCATCACACCAGTCTCAAGCAAAACATCACATTCCACCGTGGGGTTGCCGCGACTGTCGAGAATTTCTCGACCCACCAGATCAACAATTGCTGCCATTTTTCTCTCCCCTGATTCTTAGTTTTTTGTAGGCGACGCGCCAAGACACTCGGCTGAACACGCACTCAACATTCTTTAAAAATCATGCTCCAAAAAAGTGGAGGATTTCGTCACACGATCAAGAGCCACCAGTTGCTCTAGAAGACCCTTCATTTTTGCAAGCGGTACCGCATTGGGCCCATCGGACAAAGCCTTGTCAGGGTTGGGATGCGTCTCCATAAAAAGACCTGCAACCCCAACAGCAATGGCGGCCCGCGCAAGCACCGGAACAAACTCGCGCTGCCCACCACTGCTCGTGCCCTGCCCGCCTGGCAGTTGAACCGAATGCGTGGCATCAAAAACCACTGGGCAGTCGGTCTGACGCATGATGGCAAGGCTGCGCATATCGCTTACCAAATTGTTGTAACCAAAGCTTGCCCCACGCTCGCAGGCCATGAACCGATCCTCCGACAAACCCGCCTCACGCGCTGCCGCCTTAGCCTTGGCCATGACCTGAATCATGTCTTGGGGCGCCAAAAACTGACCCTTCTTGATGTTCACTGGCTTACCACTTTGGGCAACCTTGCGAATAAAGTCGGTCTGCCTGCATAAAAAAGCAGGCGTCTGAAGCACATCGACAACCTGGGCCACCTCGGGCACCTCTTGCTCGGTGTGAACATCGGTTAACACGGGCACATTCAAGGCCTTACGAACCGACTGCAAAATCGCAAGCCCCTGGTCGCGACCAAGCCCACGAAAGGACGAACCCGAGGATCGGTTTGCCTTGTCGTAGCTTGATTTAAAAATGAAAGGAATGCCGAGCTCGGCACAGATTTCTTGAAGTCTGCCGGCCGTCTCTATTTGCAAGGTCTCCGACTCCACCACGCAAGGGCCCGCAATAAGAAAGAAGGGCTGACCGAGCCCAGCCCGAAAGCCCGCCAGATCAATGCTGGGGAAAGCCGCCATTAAGCAATTTCCTTAAGCTGGTGAAGGGCCGCCTGAATGTATGAGATAAAAAGCGGGTGGCCCTTTTTCGGGGTGGAAGTGAACTCGGGGTGGAACTGAACCGCCATAAACCAAGGGTGAGACGACAAGGGTAGCTCGATCATCTCAACCAAAGCCTCCGTAGGCGTCTCTGAACTAATGACAAGGCCCGCCTTCTTAAGCTGGTCTTTGAACCGGTTGTTCACCTCGTAACGGTGACGATGGCGCTCATTGACTTCCGCGCCGTAAATAGCATGGGCGCGAGTGCCTGGTTGCACCGGACAGCGCGTGGCTCCGAGTCGCATCGACCCACCAAGGTCGGACTTCTCGGTTCGACTCTGAAGGCTTCCATCGGCTGCGGTCCATTCGGAAATAAGCGCAATCACAGGCTCGGGGGTTGTGGGCATGAACTCGGTGGAATTGGCCTGACTTAAGCCCGCCACATGGCGCGCAAATTCGACCACAGCAAGCTGAAGGCCCAGACAAATGCCTAGGTAAGGAATTTTGCGCTCACGGGCATAACGAACGGCAAGAATCTTCCCTTCAACACCCCGACGGCCAAAGCCCCCTGGCACCAAAATAGCCTGATAGGCCGCAAGCATGTCCACACCGTGGAGCTCAAGCTCTTCGGAATCGATGTAGTCGATTTGAACTCGCGACCGAGTGTGCAGCCCCGCATGAACTAGCGCCTCGGTAAGCGACTTGTAAGACTCGGTAAGGTCAACGTATTTGCCCACCATGGCCACTCGTACAGTGGTCTGTGGATTCTCAAGCCTTTCAACCAGATCGTCCCAGACATGCAGATTGGCCGGTGGCCTTGAGGGCATGGCAAGGCTGTCAAGAATTTGTTGGTCGACCGCCTGCTCCCAAAGCATTCGAGGGATTCGGTAGATGCTGTCGACATCGGCAACAGAAATAACCGCCTCGGGAGGCACATTCGAAAAAAGAGAGATCTTGTCGCGCTCATCTTCAGGCAGGGCACGATCGGCCCGGCAAAGCAGCAGGTGCGGGCTAATTCCAATCTCACGCAACTTCTGTACCGAGTGCTGGGTGGGCTTGGTTTTGAGCTCACCTGCCGAAGGAATAAATGGCACCAGGGTGAGATGAATAAAACAGCTGCTTGAGCGGCCTTGGCGGATACTAAGCTGACGTATGGCCTCAAGAAAAGGCAGCGACTCGATGTCGCCCACCGTACCTCCCACTTCCACAATGGCCACATCGACCTCATCGGAGGTTCCCGCTCGAGCGCCGCGAAGAATGAAGTCTTGAATCTCGTTTGTAATATGCGGAATGACCTGAACAGTTTTTCCGAGGTACTCACCCCTTCGCTCTTTGCGAAGCACCCCATCGTAGATTTGGCCCGTGGTGAAGTTATTAAGCTTGCGCATACGGGCATCAAGAAAACGCTCGTAATGGCCGAGGTCAAGGTCGGTCTCAGCACCATCTTCCGTGACAAAAACCTCACCGTGCTGAAAGGGGCTCATGGTGCCGGGGTCAACATTCAGGTAAGGGTCCATTTTGATGATGGTGACCTTCAGCCCACGCGACTCAAGAAGCGCACCGATCGATGCCGAGGCTATGCCCTTGCCCAAGGACGAAACAACCCCACCTGTAACAAATACGAACTTAGACAAACTTACCTCGGCATCAATTGTCGACGAAGAAGAACGGCAGACTAAAAGTGAACAGGGCAGGCTGTCTGTTCACGGATATCTTCGATAGACACTCCTGGCGCAGTTTCCACCACAGTGATTCCATGACGGCCAATCTCGAAAACGCCAAGATTCGTAATGATGGTGTCAACCACCCCCACCCCTGTCAGAGGAAGATTGCATTCTTTGAGGATTTTAAAATCCATGCTGCCATCTGCTTTTTTGGCTGTGTGCTCCATTAACACAATCACTCGCGAGACTCCGGCGACCAAGTCCATGGCACCACCCATACCTTTCACCATCTTTCCTGGAATCATCCAATTCGCAAGATCTCCCTTTTCGGACACCTGCATGGCGCCAAGTATGGCCAGATCAACATGACCGCCTCGAATCATTCCGAAGGAGTCTGCGCTTGAAAAGATTGACGAGCCTTTGAGCGTCGTAACAGTCTGCTTGCTTGCGTTGATAATGTCAGCATCAACCTCGGATTCAAGAGGGTATGGGCCGATACCTAACAAACCATTCTCCGACTGAAGCCAGACCTCAATGCCGTCCGGAACAAAATTGGCCACAAGCGCAGGAATGCCGATTCCAAGGTTGACATAAAAGCCATCACGAAGCTCTTGAGCGGTCCTAGCAGCCATTTGCTCGCGAGTCCATTGAGACGTCTGTGCGGTTTGGGTGGGCAGATTCATGCGGCACGCTCCTGACGGGTAACTGTTTTTTCAATGGCTTTTTCGGGAGTTGCATTAAGAACAATACGCTGAACAAAAATACCCGGTGTATGAATGTGGTCCGGATGTATCTCACCATTCTCAACGATCTCCTCAACCTCAGCGACAGTCATTTTGCTTGCCATTGCCACGTTGGGATTGAAGTTGCGAGCGGTATAACGATAAATGAGATTACCTGACTTATCTGCCTTCCAAGCTTTAACCAAAGCAATATCTGCGGTCAGGCTTCTCTCCATGATGTAAAGCTCACCCCCAAACTCTCGGGTCTCTTTACCCTCAGCGACAACTGTTCCCACCCCTGTTTTCGTAAAAAAGGCTGGAATACCACAGCCACCTGACCTTAATTTCTCAGCGAGAGTTCCCTGTGGAGTGAACTCAAGCTCGAGCTCACCGGCCAAGAACTGACGCTCAAACTCTTTGTTCTCGCCCACGTAAGAAGAAATCATCTTCTTAATTTGTCGAGACCTAAGAAGAATTCCTAAACCCTTGTCATCGATACCCGCATTATTGCTAATTGCAGTGAGATTCTTAGCCCCAAGCTCTCGAATCGCATCAATCAGGGCCTCGGGAATACCACAAAGGCCAAAGCCGCCAACCGCAAGGGTTAAGTTGTCTTTAAGAACGTCATGAAGCGCAGCATGTGCGCTTGGGTAAATTTTATTCATTCGAAGCTCCCGTCGACTCCACCAAAATATTTGTCAGTCTGGCTTAAATTCATCCCGCATCAAAGGCCAGTTAAAATGATCACACCGTGTAGTGTAGAGGATTGCCATGCAACGAGATGCTCTTGACTTCGACATTGTTGTGGTAGGCGCCGGTCCAGCTGGTTTAGCTGCGGCAATTCGGGCAAAACAGTTAGCCCAAGCCAAGGGCCAAGAAGTCTCGGTCTGCGTGGTTGAAAAATCCGCAGAAGTTGGTGGGCACATTTTGTCCGGAGCAATTGTTGACCCTATTGCCTTAAGCGAGCTTTTACCCAAGTGGCGTGAAATGGGGGCCCCCCTCGAGACCCCAGTAATAGAAGACCAATTCTTATTTCTCTCCGAAAAAAGCCATATCAGGCTACCCAATGTTTTACTTCCTAACTGCTTCCAGAATCATGGGAATTACGCAACAAGCTTAAGCAATCTTGTGAAGTGGCTGGGTCAACAGGCTGAAGCTCTTGGTGTCGATATCTATCCGGGTTTTGCCGCTACAGAAATACTTTATAACCAAGACCAGCAGGTCTGTGGCGTGGCAACGGGGTCTATGGGTGTGGGAAAGAACGGGGAGCCGACTAACCAGTTTCAGCCAGGCATTGAGTTGCATGCGAAGTTCACGCTTTTTGCTGAAGGTGCACGAGGGCAGCTAGGCCGACAGCTGCTGGATCGTTTTAAGCTTGAAGAGCACTCCGACCCACAGAGTTACGGAATCGGCATTAAAGAGCTATGGCAGGTGCCAGAAGAAAAATCTCAACCGGGCCTTGCCATACACACCGCGGGATGGCCCTTGGAGCCTACAACTTACGGCGGGTCTTTTTTGTACCACCTAAAAAACAACCAGATTTCTATAGGCCTAGTCGTTGGCCTCAACTACAAAAACCCTTGGCTATCGCCCTTCGAAGAGTTCCAGAGACTCAAAACTCACCCAGCTATTCGTCCTATGCTCGAAGGAGGTCAACGCATTGGTTACGGTGCTCGGGCAATCACCGCCGGAGGGTTAAAAAGCCTGCCAAAGCTCATTTTTTCTGGAGGAGCACTTATTGGTTGCGAGGCCGGGTTTCTAAATGCCTCTCGCATCAAAGGAAGCCATGCTGCAATTAAATCGGGCATGCTTGCCGCAGAGGCTTGCATTGACGCCATTGAACAGGGCTCGACAAATCGCCTCTTGACCAGCTACCCCCAAAGATTTAAAGAAAGTTGGCTCCATAAAGAACTGTATCGTGCCCGAAACTTCAAGCCTGCAATGAATAAAGGTCTATGGCTTGGTAGTTTGCTTGTAGGTATTGACCAGACCCTTTTCAGAGGGAACGCACCTTTCACGCTCCACAATAAAAAAGCAGACCATCTTTACCTAGAGCCCTCTGATCAACATCAGGCAATTCATTACCCCAAGCCCGACGGCACATTAACTTTTGATCGTTTGTCCTCTGTCTTTCTATCGAATACAAACCATACAGAGAATCAACCGACTCATTTAACCCTTAAGGACGAAACAATTCCTGTTGCCTTGAACCTAACCCGCTACGCGGGTCCAGAGGCTCGATACTGCCCGGCGGGAGTCTATGAATACCTTGACGCCAATGGACAACCAACAACAAGGGCAAGCCAAGGAGCTGCATTAAAAATTAATGCTCAAAACTGCATCCACTGTAAAACCTGTGACATTAAAGATCCCAGCCAAAACATAGTCTGGATAAGTCCAGAAGGGGGTGGAGGACCAAACTACGCTGGCATGTAAAGACAATGCAAAAAATTACTCAATAAGCTTGGGGTCTCTTTTAAAAACAGCCCAGCCTGTTCTTAAAAAAAGCCAAACAATAAGAGCTGTTGTCAACGCTACAGAGGTAGCTGCTAAAGCTGTCATTGCTGGGTGGGTTGTAAAACCTAAGTAAATTAAACAAGCCATTGCAAAAGCAGCAGTTGGAAAAGAAAACGCCCACCACGACAAATAAAAAGGGAGCTGAGCGAAGCGGCGCGTTTGGCTTAAAAGAAAAATCGCAAAAAAGATTGCAATTCCAAACAAAAGTTGCCCAACAACATCCAAAGATCGGCCATCAGCATATTGCTTGGTAAGTAACACCCACGAAACCAACCCAACCGCTGGCGGAGCAAGAAAAATACAAAACGTAGGAACAAGTGACTCAGGAAACGATGGCTGAACAAAAAGAAGCCTTGCCAGAACCAGAGTTAGTAAAACACCCCAAAAAAGCATCCCCACAGCAAAAAACCACCACGAGAGCTCAAGATAGCCTAAAGGAACGCCAGCTAAAGGAATGACAACATTAGCAACAGCTGGAATAAACCAGACTGGGCTTGCATGCGCCGGTTGCAAGGCCTCTCGGTGAATCCAGGCATTGAGCACCAAAATCATCACGAATACCTGCAATACAGCACCCAACACCCAAAAGGGCAACGCCAATGGGGCAAACTGCCCAACAGCAACTGTAGCCAAAAGAGCCAACGAAACCGGCACCGTAGCAAAAAAGGAAGATTTGACCGGGTGAAGCCATTCCGCCCGAACCAAATCAGGATAACGAACCCATTTCGTCAAATAAAAGAACATAAACAAGACAAACAAGACAAAAGCCAGCAGGCCGATGGCATTTGCCATGAACTGAGAAAACTCGGGCAGCCAAGAAATTCGATAAACCTTAACCCATACAAGCGCAAGGCCGGAAAAACCCATAACAATCGTGAAAGCCGATACAGGTAAACGCTCAAAAAAGACAAACTGCCCATTCGAAGACTGCGGCGATAGGTCAGAAGAGGGGCCGGGAACTGGAGACATAAAAGAAGCAATCGATTAAGAAAGAACAGAAAGAAGTTGCGAAAAAGACCAGGAAGAAGTACTGTATAAAAAAACAGCACTGAAAGGGTATACATGCAGCTTCTTACCGAACGCCAACACGAAATTCTTCGTTTCATTGCTAAGCATATCGAAGATACGGGCTTTCCCCCCACCCGGCTCGACATTTGTTCGGCCCTAGGGTTTAAGTCGCCCAATGCCGCCGAAACGCACCTCAAGGCGCTGGCCAAAAAAGGGGCCATCTCCATGGTGCCAGGTGCCTCGCGAAGCATTCGCCTGCTGCCCAGCACAGCCCAGGGCATCATCGAGCAGCTTAGCATTCCTTTGGTCGGAAGGGTGGCCGCAGGATCGCCCATTCTTGCCCAGGAGCATCTTGAGGCTCAGTATCAAATCGACCCACAGCTCTTTCCCATGACTCCCGACTACCTTCTCAAAGTTCGCGGCATGAGCATGCGTGATGCAGGCATTCTTCACGACGATCTCTTGGCGGTTAAAAGGCTTCCAGGCGGTCTTTCTGAAACCCGCGATGGCCAAATTGTGGTGGCTCGTCTTGAAGAAGACGTCACCGTCAAACGGTTTAAACGAGATGGCAAAAAAATTGTCCTACTGCCTGAAAACCCAGACTTTGAGCCCATTGTGGTCGACCCGAGCCAAGACTTTTTAGCCATCGAGGGTCTGGCTGTTGGTGTTATTCGTAACCCGCGGTCAGGTCTTTAAGGCCAAGTCTTTTAGCAATGAAGAACGAGGCCATTCATAGCCTGCTTCGTCAAGAGCCTCGGCTTTGGCGGGCGGCAAGCTTAGGCACCACGAGCCTAGCGCCTGGGCAAGGGGCGAGCCTTGCCACGGGGCATGCCGAACTTAACCAGCAGCTGCCGGGTCAGGGCTGGCCCAAAGGCTGCCTTACCGAATTGTTGGTAAGGGCCCTGGGCATTGGCGAGATGCGTCTGCTTGCTCCTGCGCTTAGCCTGCTAGCGCAACAAAAAAAGAAAATTATCTTTTTAGCACCTCCTCATATGCCTTATGCCCCAGCGCTTTCTGCGCTTGGGCTTTCAGCCGAGTCCATTCTTATTGTTCGGGCTCAAAACACAGCCGACCGCCTCTGGGCCTTTGAACAAACCTTACGTTCCAATGCCTTCGGTGCCCTTTTGGCATGGGTCGATGAGCCTAGCCGCAACGAATCATTGCGCCGGTTTCAACTGGCCTCACGCACGGCCGAGGGCCCTGTCTTTTTGTTTCGGCCTTGGTCCGCCCAGAATAGCCCCTCGCCTGCACCGCTTAGGCTCTGCCTTTTGCCACGACGATACCCTGGGCTTGCTGTGCAAATTATTAAGCGGCGTGGTCCCGTGCAGCTCGATCCCGTTTTAGTCAATCTGCCCATCGCTCACCCTGCCATGCAGAGTCTTTCACGCGGCTCCAAGCGTTCGTCTCAGCAGCCCACGCATCCTGCCCTTGGGTTTAACCGCTTAAACGCTCATCCCCAGCTTCAAACCTCTCAAATACAAGGCATTGGCCATGCTCTGGATCGCCTGCCTCCTACCACCGCACTCTCCTCCGTCGGCTCAACACAGCTCTCTTAACGAGCGCATTGGCCAGTGGGCCCTGCAATTTACGCCCGAGGTCTGCCTCACCCAGGCACCCCACGGCATTCTGCTCGAGCTTAGTCGGTGCCTTCGGCTTTGGGGTGGGCTCACACGGCTTAAAGACCAACTTATTCAAGGCCTTCATCAGCTTCAGGCCACAGGCTCCCCGTCGTATCTTTTTCTGGCTCGTGCCCCCACCCCACGGGCAGCCGAATGGCTGGCCCGTCACCAACAACTGCGCGGCAGGCCTTATCCCGACATGGCAGAAGCCACAAACCTTCAAGAGTCTCAAGATCTTTTATCAAGGCTACCCATTCAGGCTATTCGCGAGCTTGAATGCTGCGCCAGTTTTTTAAGGTCTATTGGAATACAAAACCTTGGCGGGATTCTTAAACTGCCACGGCCAGGCCTTGCCCAAAGGCTCGGGCGCCAGGGACCTCAGGTTTTAAAAGCCATTGACCAGGCACTTGGCTATGTTGCCGACCCTCGTGCAGCTCTTCAACCACAAGAGCATTTTCTTCAGTGGCAAGAATTCACTGTGCCCACCGATTCGTGCAGCCTGCTGGCACAAGCCAGTCAGCCGCTTTTACACGAGGCCTTGGGCTGGCTCAAGACAAAACAACACGGCCTCACCCAGGCAAGGTTTATTCTGCGTCAGGGCAGACAGACCAGCCAGACCTTGGATCTGTATCTTGCCCAGCCCAGCCAAGATCTGTCTCAGTTAAAAAAGCTCTGGCAAGAAAAACTTCAGCACCAGCCACTTCAACAAACTGTGCATAGCATCGGGCTTGAAGTTATAAGCTCTGAGCCTATTCATAGCCAGTCAAGCAGCCTCTTTCCCGGGCCTATCAGCCAGTCGGAAAGCCTACAAAGCCTTGCCGAACGACTTTACGAAAGGCTGGGCCAGACGAGTTTGGTGCAGCCCGAACTGCAGAACAGTCACCGGCCCGAAGAGGCCATGCAACTCAAAGGTCTGGGCCTTGGAGCCAAGGGCGCGAGGCAAACCAACGAGCAAAAGCATAGGGACTTCGACCTTCTTCGACCAAGCTGGCTTTTAGAATCACCTCTGGTTCTTAAGGTGCAAAACCATCGGCCTCAGTACCAAGGTCAGGCCCTTGAGCTTGCCTTGGGGCCTGAACGCATTGAGGCCGAATGGTGGTCCGAGCATCCCTTACAGCGCGACTACTTCGTGGCCCAAACCGGTCAGCAACAAATGGTCTGGGTCTACCGTACACCCGCCCACCACTGGTTTCTTCACGGTTTCTTTGGTTAAGGGTCTATGGACTATGCCGAACTGGTCTGCCGCTCGAACTTCAGCTTTCTTAAGGCAGCCTCCCACCCCGAAGACCTGATCGCCCGTGCCCATGCACTAGGCTACAAAGCCTTCGCACTTGCCGACGAGGCAACCGTTAGCGGCTCGGTACGAGCTCATTTAGCAGCCAAATCCCTCGGCCTAAAACTTATTCATGGAAGCCAGTTTGAGCTCACTGACCTGCCGGGTCGGCTAACACTTCTGGTTAAAAATCGCGAAGGCTGGCGCGAACTCTGTCGGCTTATTAGTCTGTCACGTCAGTCAAGCGACAAAGGGCAGTACAGCCTAAGACGTGAGCAGTTAAAAAGTCTTAGCCTTGCCAACACACTGGCCCTCTGGAGCCCTCAACTTTTTCGGCCACAGGCCCTGAATAACGAAGGCCTGCTTAGTGCAGGCCAGTGGCTTAAAAGTCTTTGGGGCGCTCAACTCGCCTTGGGCTATGTTCGGCACCTTAAGGCCGACGACAAGCACTGGCTTTATCAGCTTGAGGAGCTTGCGGGTTTATTACGACTGCCCTTGGTGGCCGTAGGCGATGTGGTTATGCATCGTCGCAAAGACAAGCCACTTGCCGATATGCTCACCGCCATTCGACTTGGAGAGCCTATTGCTCAGTTGGGCCAAAGACTTGCCGTGAATGCCGAGCAATACCTTCGGCCACGGCACAGACTTGCACAGCTTTACCCCACCGCCCTCATGCAGGCGAGCCTTGCCCTTGCTGAGCAATGCCATTTCTCGCTTGACGAACTGCGCTACGAATACCCCGATGAAATCGTTCCAGCCGGGCTCACACCCAGGCAATGGCTTCGTCACTTAACAGAGGACGGCATTCGTCGACGGTATCCAGAATCAAGCGATGCACAAGGCCTGCCTGCAGGGGTTCGACAACAAATTGAACACGAACTCGAGCTTATTCACGAACTGAACTACGAGCCCTACTTTTTAACGGTCTATGACATTGTGGCCTTTGCCCGGTCGCGCGGCATTCTCTGCCAGGGCCGAGGCTCAGCGGCAAACTCCGCCGTCTGCTACTGCCTTGGCATTACCGAGGTTGATCCAGCGCGCATGAGCATGCTCTTTGAGCGTTTTATTTCCAAAGAGCGTAACGAACCTCCCGACATTGATGTTGACTTTGAGCATCATCGACGCGAGGAGGTCATTCAATACATCTACGGCAAATACGGTCGCGAGCGTGCCGCCCTTGCTGCTGCGCTGGTGCGTTACCGTCCACGTTCGGCGCTGCGTGATTCGGGCAAAGCCCTGGGTATTTCTAGTCATCTTGTCGATCTTGCCGCCAAGGGGCGAAGCTGGTGGGATGGAAAGCAAATTTGCGCAGAAGGCCTAAGGGAAAGCCTCACCCAGGGGCTGATCCAGTCTTCTGGGAATAAAGAATTACAAACCACCACCGGAAACCCCCTGGCCATTCCAAGCGACACAAAGCTTGAGCAATGGGCCGCCTTAAGCAGCCAACTCATGGGCTTTCCGCGACATTTATCTCAGCACGTCGGTGGCTTTGTCATTGCGCGCTACAGCCTGCACGATCTCGTTCCCACCGAGAACGCCAGCATGGCTGAGCGCAGTGTCATTCAATGGGATAAAGACGACATTGATGCCCTGGGCTTATTGAAGGTGGATGTGCTGGCCCTGGGCATGCTGTCTGCCATTGCCCATGCTCTGGTTTTTGTAGGGCAGAAACAGCATCCCGACAAGCCACTGGGGGCAAAGCCCATGGCCATGCAAGACATTCCTGCGGAAGACCCTGCCACCTATGCCATGATTTCTGCGGCCGACACGCTTGGCGTTTTTCAAATCGAGTCGCGCGCTCAAATGAGCATGCTGCCTCGGCTTCAGCCTCAGTGCTTTTACGACCTGGTGATTGAAGTGGCCATTGTGCGGCCCGGCCCCATTCAAGGCGGTATGGTCCACCCCTACCTACGACGACGTCAGGGCCTTGAGCCTGTGGACTACCCCAGTCCATCGGTGAAGCAGGCCTTGGAGCGCACCCTTGGGGTGCCTATTTTTCAAGAGCAGGTGATGCAACTGGCCATTCTTGCTGCAGGTTTTACAGCAGGCGAGGCCGACCAGCTTCGGCGAGCCATGGCAGCCTGGCGACATCGTGGCAGCCTTGGACCTTTTCAAGAAAAACTTGTCGATGGCATGCTCAGCCGCGGCTACAGCCGCGACTTTGCTGAACGTGTCTTTGCACAGATTCAGGGCTTTGGCGAATACGGCTTTCCCGAGTCCCATGCAGCAAGCTTTGCTTTGTTGGTTTACGTAAGCTGCTGGCTGAAATGTCACCATCCCGATGCCTTTTTGGCGGCTCTACTCAAAGCTCAGCCCATGGGGTTTTATGCACCAGCCCAGCTGGTTCGAGACGCTCGCGCACACGGTGTTGAGGTGCGCTCTGTGGATGTACAAGCAAGCCAGGTGTTCGCAAGCCTTGAGCCCTTCAACGATCGATGGGCAGTGCGTCTTGGTCTTCACCAGGTGGCTCATTTAACCCAAGAGGCTATGCATCGTATTGTTCAGGCCCGGGCGACCAAAACATTTAACTCTGTAGACGACCTT
>Ga0181601_10001111_pt1 | contig 22825 bp, 18 predicted proteins | sample 041ome_8_FD_133020 | JGI IMG/M metagenome (GOLD analysis project Ga0181601, IMG submission 133020) | Coastal salt marsh microbial communities from the Groves Creek Marsh, Skidaway Island, Georgia - 041407BS metaG (megahit assembly) | ecosystem: Environmental > Aquatic > Marine > Intertidal zone... | reverse complement strand
TCTTTGTTTGTTACTGCCTTACCATAAAATTTTCATTATTTCATAGAAATTGCTACTTTATGCTTTCATGCAGTGGACTTCCGACCACACTGACAATGCATATTTGTAATATATTCTAATATTAATATATTAATATAACACCATTCTGCTAATAAATAATACTTTTGTAATATAAGGAAGAAGGGAACGACGGGACGGGGGAGGAGGGACCGGCGGGGGGCGGAAGGGAGGAGGGACCGGCGGGGGCGGGGTCCAAAAATTGAATAGATAATAATAATTATAAAGACGTTCAAAAATATCATGGACGAATTACTAACTGAAATGCTTAACAACATCATAACAAATATTCATGATATTAATTGTGACAATGTTTCTTTATTATATGATATATTACCCAATGTTATTACAATGAAATTAAAAGACAAAATTGTAACATATTGTGATGAAATAAATAAAAAAAATGATAAATTATTACAATTATATGTAAAAATCAATCCAGATGACTGTGAAAAAATAGATAACAATTTGTGGAATGATGACCTACCGGAATATATTATTAAAAATGAAACCTATTTTCCACCATATAAATTAGAAAGACAAAATACCTGGAGTATAGATTCTATACATTATATTACTATGTATATGAAACAGTCGATTCAAGTAAATATCCAAAGAAAATTATTAATTGACGCACACATAACAAAATTACTACAACAAAATTAATCTGTATTAGAAGAAAAATTATCTAGTATATCGTATACAGTTTTTTTATTATCCATATCATATTCAAAGTCTTTTAAATCAGTTAAGTACATAGGTTCTTTTATTATTGAATACTGATATGTATTATTTTTGGTATCACGCTGACAGCGTATAAAAAAGTATTTCTGTTTTTCCAGATTATTACTGTCAATAATAATATATTTTTTATTAATTCTCATTTCAATAAAATTAGTATTGGAGAATAATACCACTGGAATTTTCATATCTTCTACAAATGCAATTAAATCCAAATTACTTAATACATAGTCATTGTTATCTATTATTATATCAAATAGAGATAATTCATTATCATCGTTATTCAATTTATCTATATATTTGGATTTTCCCTGATTTTTTAATATACTTTTAATATTATCATAATAAGGGTTCATATATTTGTCATATACATCAAAAACATGTTTCTTAACATTTATCATATCAATGTCTTTACTATACATTATATTATACAAGTAACAGCATACATAAAACGAACAGGTAACACTATTTGAGAATAATACTTCTTGTCCTTGTTTTAATTTCTTATTCCAAGAACTATTACCTATTAATTTCGCACTATTTTTCACAATACAAGCGTCTGAACCACTTTCAACATCTTCAATATCAGGTGTTCTTACTATAATATCACTATATTCTTGAGAAATTTCGGGTGTAGCATTATAATATGTATTCTGACCGATATATTTATAGAATGATTCAGCTTTTGATATTATATTATCATCCTTGAATACAGTATTGATTGAATCATTGGATATGATAATCTCATCGCGATTTATATTATAATAAATATCAGAAAAACGTATAGTCGCATCAATAGATAATAAATATTGTTGTGTGTCTTTATTGCGTATAATTTCATCACTAATTTTTTCAACATATAATACACTATTGTCAATACTATCATCATTTAAATTATATTGTGGTATTGATAACACTTCTGTTCCATTTTCTGTAACGGTGCAGTAAGGTTTATCTCCATCAATGTTATTCAAACAACTAGTGATGTTCGTTTTATCAATACTATCCAACACATCATCAGAATATTCAACAAAATGAATATGGTCTTTAATGATTTCACTCATATATTTTGTCATTTTTAACATTTTATTTCTGTATATAATTTCGTCACTATTAATAATATTATTTATGTATTTAATAGCTTCTACACTTGCTTCGTCATTTTGTATTATCAAACGAATATTATTTTTGAAAGCAACATAAAAATCACTTTCTAATCTGATGTTACGAACCATTGTCAGACGTTTTTTATTACCCTCTTTTTCCATGTTAAGAACCTTATCAGCAACAATATGATTCACGTCATTTAATACTTCAATCTTCAAATTCATATCATAAGTAGTAGTGTTTTCAAATGGCGGTGTTATTTGAATGAATTGATTCGTCATGGTTAAAAATCCAACGACTAATTCATCCTCTAATACTTTTAATTTGGGTATACATTTTATTTTTCTACCCGTCTTTTCATATACTGCTTTTAATCGTTTTAATGTATTTTCATAATTATCCCATTTTATGTCATCTATAGTAACAATTTCAACCTTTTTAATTATTTCAGAAGGGTATGTGGGAATAAAAAATGTGTTTGTTCTGTCTTCGTTTTCTTTTATTTGTAATCCAATTACTTTATGTTGATAATTTATGACTTGATTCGCAACGTGGTAGTCATGATTAATTAATATCCCAACAACATCAATCGCATATAAATTACGTTCAAATGTATATAATTTCGGCATACTATTCAATGGTCCACAATATTTATTTACGTGTTTGAGAATATTTTTCATTATTTCCGAAATGGATTCTACATTGGGTTCATTCATATTAAACACCAATTTGAAATCGGGCTTCTCTCCTGACACCATTTTAACCGAAGTAATTAATTCATACAAATTATCCTGTTTTATCATCATGATGGTTTTATTATTGGGATTATATGTGTTATTCGAATAACTATTTGTAGGACATAAGAAATTAATATTGTTAGTAATATCACTATTATCTTTTTCCATTATGATTAAGTTATAGGATGTATTTAATATCGGATTATGTGGATCACACACAAGGTCCCATAAATAAGTATGGTCTACAACAGTCTGTTTATCCTTCAAGTAATGTTTGAAATTTTCAAAAGACATGATCGATTCTTCCAAAAACATTTCATGTGTATTATTCATAAGATCAAGACTTTTATACAATAATGTATCCCGATGATCTTCTATGTTAATAATTGGTATTTTATCGTTATTTTTGAATATAGATACTAGCGTTCCATTGTTATATCGTATAAAATCGTCCAAAGTAATAGAACTGATAATGGCATCTATAAAATGATCTATAGAACGAGGTTTTATTTTCTTTTCTTTCACGAAAACAGCAGCCAAACATTCTAAAAATGATTTATTATCGTTATTATTTACGCCATATCGTAATAATGCAGGCGTATTATTTTTCAATATATGGGAATTATTTTCTGAACGGACATTGTTGTAATCAATCATAAACAAATTTTCATATGCGGGCTCTAAAAACCCAAATCTATTTTCCGGTATAGGGAACGTATTGAAATCAATTATATACTGATTCTTTGACGGTATTTTAATATCATTTTTCTGTTTATTTTCGGTTTCTTTTGTATTTTCGTCGTTATTATTGTCTTCTACATTATTTACAATACATTGATCTCTGCGTTTTTTCTGACTTATAGAATCAAAGTTTTTAAAACAACAAGGTATACACAAATTATCAGGGTGTTTATTTTTATTCATAAAACCGGGATTCATCATATTATATTTACCTTTACTGTCTATATGCATCGTTGTATTAAAAAATTCATATACATAATGTCCGACTGGAACTGTTAATGCTTTATGTGGTATGACTTTTCCACATTGTCCGTCTTTTACTTGTTCTTCTGTAAGACTTACATTATTTAATAAACACCAATAACGAGGACAGATATAATGGAATTTTTCTTGACCTGTTCCATACTCAACTGATTTATCATAAGAACCCTGATAGTTTTTATCGATTTCATCTTTTTCCTGTTGTGTTAATATAACGGGTTGTCGTGACTCACTGAAAGCACACATTCTAGAATATGCGTCGAATTTCCCCTGCTTTTTCGTTAAAAATAATTTCGGGTCACGTTGTTCTAATCGTTCAAAAAATATATTGGGACGCATTAATGATTTACCGTCAATCGCCTTTCCTTTTTCAAGTACCTCATCTGATACTGTAATATTTTTGTTAATTATTTTTCCATCACCCCCGGACATATCTTCATCATCGTCACTTTCATCCTCATCTTCTTCATCATCGTCATCGTCAAATAATAGATCATCATCGCTTTCATCGTCAACATTTTCATCGTCTTTTGAAACAAAATTCATTGGTTGGATAATTTTTTCTTTTTCTTCAACGACAGATATTACTGTTTCAGTATGAGATACATCTTCTGTCGGTTTAATTTTACATTTGCCCTGTATTTCTTTAGCATCTATATTTGTATTTTCCTGATATAATGTTATCATTAACATGGATTCAATATAATTATCTATAAATTTCAAATATTTATTATTTATAATGTCTTTCATATAAAAATGAATTTTTTGTCCGATGAGATCATATTTTAATACACATGGAAATCCGGGACATTCCGCAATATTCAATGTTTTCGTCATATAACGGTTATTAATACGCGTAAAACTTGCGAAAAAATCCGATAATTTTTTCATGGCTTCTTCTTGTGTCATATTGTAATTTTGTATTAATGCTTCAATGACCTCCTTATCATTATTCGTTTCTTTAAAAACATCATTTATCGTTTTATTAATAGCATCCATTTTTTTAAAATTCTCCACGCGTTTATAATTCATCGTAAATACATCATTTTTTATTATAATATCAAATACATTACTTAATAAATGAATACATGGTTTCAATTTAATATTGTTTTTGGAATTTATTACAAAATGATAATCGATGTTTACAATTTCTACGAATTTATCTTCAAACGATGAAAAATATTGAATATCAATATTATATTGGGTTAGAATATCATTCAATGACTTTATTACATTATTCAGATATGCATTTATAAAATTTTCCGATTTATTTGTATTCATAATATTAGCATATTCCACATTTACTTTTAATAAACCATTACTATTCATTTCTATAATCATATTGTTTTTATTTTTGTCAATATTGAAAGCAATTGAATTTGGCGAATTATTATGTGATGACAATTTGTTTACTTGATATTTACTAACAATAGGCACATATTTTCCACTCTTTTGTGAAACCGTCGTAAAAATACGTATCAAATTATTTTTCTTAAGATTTGATGTATATTTTATTAGTGGTATGTGTATACTAGAATGGAGAACTTTAAACAAAGAGTTCATAGGAATATTTATTTTTTTCGTTGGATGAATAATAAAGCTCATTTTTTTGTGTCCTTTTTCGTCGTAATTAATATCTCCCTTTTTGTTTTCTACAATGGAATTTAAAAATTCAATACTATTATAATGTTTAAAAGTAGCAACTTTCATTATATCTTTGTTTGTTTTTAATAATTTGGTACGATGTTTTAATAGATCACTGCTATTTTCAATACCTATTTTCTTTAAATGAGGGTAATAAATATTAATGAAATATTGTTCGTCCAATGATTTTTCCAATGCGTAATTGCATATTTGCTCTGCGAAACAACAATGTATCGTATCTATATTATCTCCGTGATTAAATAATAATGAATTTTCCATCGCAATTAACATATTGGAACCTTCGTTATTATATACTACATTTTGAGTCTGTAGAATATCGAAAGGATTTGCCGAATAGCGATAGTCATGTGTCGTTGAAAATTTTATTCCAAGAGGTAAATACAATTTATATTCATTCACTTCTAGACTGTCGACGTCTTCCTTTGAATACACTTTTTTCGCAGTAATATGTTCTTGTTTATGGGTCGGAATTTTACAGTTCATTATTATCTGTGAATAATTATAATTGTCTAATATGATGTTACCATTATTGGTAATTTCATTGTAAAAATTATTTACATCTTTTATCTTTTTTTCATAAAATAAATACATTTCATCGTAACCATATATGGTCTCTCCAAATTCTTTTAAAATCTTCTTTTTAATACTTCTAATATTATCGTCATCGTATATTTTCGCGGGACATTGTTTAATAGTAACATTATGCATTTTCATTTTTTCCAATTCTATTTTGCTAAATATATCCTGATTATTTAATGACTTTGTGGTTCCAGTAAATACAATACATTGTGAAGGAACCCCTTTTTCATCATATACGATAATTTTTTTCATATATACATTTCTACTATAATTTTTATATTGTGTAGTTGTTGTATTATTACATTCTAACCGGCGACCAACCAAGAGGTGAGTACATGGGTCGCGCGAGTCGTCCGATGAACCTTGTGGATTTCAAAGAGAATGTCTACATAGTTGTTGTGTCATCATGTCGTGACCGTCTGGATATCTAGCCATCGCGTCAAGATGAACCTTTGCAATAAAAAATTTCACAGATTAGAAAAGGGTTAAAATATTAAGTATAAGATTATCTATTTAATTTTTGAACGACATGTAGGGCAACTGTCGTTATTATTGCACCAAGTGAATATACATCCCATGCAAAACTGATGACCGCATCTCAAAGTACATTTGTTGACTTCTTGGAAATCTTCCATACAGATTTGACATGCTGTTGAATCAAACGCTTTTTCTGCCATCTTACACAATGGTGGTGCTTGTTGTGAAGTGGATGATTGTGCGGTGCTGTTTTGTCTGCGTTGGACTAAACGTCCTATCATTTGAATTTGTTGTCTGCTTTGTTCTCTGCTTTGTTCTCTGCGTTGGTCTACTTGTCTTTGCTCCTCATCCCATCTGCGTTTTAATTCCTCGCGATGTCTATTTACTCTGTTTGTGATATCCCAGAACCTCTGTTTAAATGCTAAACGTTCTTCATGATCGTCGATGAATAGGAAGTCTAATTTGAATTCGTTCGCCTCTGTTATTTGTTCGAACAGAATATGACTCAAATTCCTTTCAGTCATTTCAACAGTGGTATAACTATATATCGATGTTTCGGTATTATATATGACTTTATAAGCCTGAATTACATTTGAAGAATTTCTTCTCGGATATATTTTATTGCGTTGTAATGCTGTTGGAAAGTATGCAAGGTGAAGTTCGTTTGTATTTTCGTTTAGAGAATTTTCCGTATTTTTTAAATGCAGTAATTTGGAAAATAACAGAAATTGCATAGAGACAGCATAATCAAAATCGCATCCATATACATTGATAACATTGCCTTCTTTCGTTAGGCCCCAATTATATATACGTCTGCCAAATGATACATTTGAACGAAACCAATCTCTAGGATTTTCAGGTAAATAACTTTTAATTGTATAATGGGAATTAAAATCGGGATGATTTGGGGGACGTTCGGATTCATCCATTAATGAATGGTATGTCTCCTTTTCGCGATACTTACCTGTATTCATGATGCTCATCAAATTTGTGATGTATTTTAGGGCACATTTATTTACTGAATGACCCGCGTTTTTGCAATAATTGCATACCATTTTCGTCTTAATCTCGTTATAAAGCTTTGTAGTGTGTGTTTGAACGTATTTATTATTGTTTATGTCTGGTTTAATGTTTATATCGTGTTCAATTTTTGCACTTTTTCGCATTTTCTGGGTGAAAAATCAATAAGTTCCCATTCAGAATCAAGAAAGTAAATTATTAGTGATTTTAATGCAGTAATAATTTTATATATAGGAGATATGTATTCAGTCGTTCTTGTCAAAGTATGGGTTATCCGTTATTTTCATCCCACAGTATTCTTGTGGTTCTTTGGAGTAATCGACTGGTTTATGTATACCGGCTTCTTTAGCATTCTCTAATAAGAATTGGAAGTTATCCCAGAATTCAGTTTTATGCCCGATAGATTTCGTCATTATATGTGACATTTCGTGAATGGCGACAAATGTCAGGGTATTTTCATCTATAAGATTGTCATTATTTCCTTTGTTTTTATTTAAGCAGAATGCTATTTTTTCGCCTTTGTTTTCACTGTATGCGGTATATTTGCTAGTAGGTAATGTTTCTTTGATGACCGTTTTTTTGAAACCTTTACAAAGTCGTTTGACATTATCATTGTCGGGATATTTTTGTTCCACGTATTTTGCGAGTTGTTGGCATTTTTCGGTAACTTTCGCCAATAAATCAGCGGCATCTTTAATTTTGCTTCTTTCACGAACGCAATACTTATTTCCGTCGTGTTGAGAAACAATACATTTTAAATCAAACTCATTATAGTTTTCAAAATAGTAATATAGGGAACCTAATATAACCATTCCTAACATGAAATAGCTAAATGTATCATTATTATTCATTTTATATTATAATTAGATTTTAGAAAATTATAATATATTTTAACAATGTATTTTCAATATACACATAATCAACTTATATGAAATATCTAAATGTATTATAATATTTAGATATTATATAATGGCAAAACATATCAAAACAAATAAAATAAAAAAACGAAAAGCGGCGAAAAAAACGTTGCGTAAAACCAAACGTATCCGCCAAAAAGGAAAGAAACAATCTGGTGGATTTTTTAATCCTTTTGAAACTAAAGCACAAAAAGAATGGAAAAAATTTATAAATAGTCCTGACGAACAAGTAAAAATGAAACAAAACAAAGCTAATACACAATGTAATAAAATAATAAATGCTACTTTTAATCCATATGAATCAAATCCATATGAATCAAATATATCAAATATTCAATCCAAATTACATGGAAAAGAAGCAGTCGCAAAAACCATTGTGACAGATGCAAAACAATATTGGAACAACGCTTTAAATGGGAATGATGACGAAAAAAAAAAATATAGACCATATTTCGGTAGATCTGCCAATATGTTTAATAGTAGTAATCCATTGATCAAAATTTGTATAACGGAGAAGCATATTGAAGGAGCACCAATGCTACAAGGTGATAACGGCATAGATAATGATGTTATATTGATACCTTTTGAGGAAAAATACCAATTTAAAAAATATCAGTCGAAGTCCCAATCACAACAAAAAAATACAGTTAAAAATTCAATAGATCCATTCAAAGAGTTTGAGAACGATATTCGACAAAAATATAATTATAATAACAAATCAGTTCCAAAATTTGAGGACAAAGAAAACTATTATATAGAGGATAATGATAATTTTTGTTTCAAAACTTACAGTAATATAAAATTCCAAGATGACAATTATAAAAATAATAAATATTTTATTATATTTGAACCGAAGGGGAATACTAATCACATTTACAAAAGTTTAGATGAACTTCCAGCAAACCAAATAGATGAATTTGTAGAAATAACTGGAAAAAATATTAAAGTATTGAGAAAAAAACCTTGGCCCATTGATTCTTGTAATTAATTAAACCCATAACTAAATATAATACAATAATTATTATATTTATCATTATAAAATTTAAGCACCAATATCAAGTGGTTTACGCATATTGTCTCCGCAATCAATAGTGCTCTGGTTCCATGGTCCAATGTCTTGTTTTGAGATGACAGGGTCTGGACGTAATTGTTGGTTAGCATTACGCAAGCATTGGCTTTCTGTACCAATATGGTATCCAGCTTGTAAAAGATCAGGGGCAGCAACACCCTTTGTTTTATCGACGGAACTGGGGTTTAACGCAGACCATTGTGAGTTGGCATCAGTAGGTAAAAGATCTTCGGGAGATGCTACGTTAGAAGCACCGTTGGTGGATGATTCATTGGCACTGGGTTCAGCAGAATCCAAATTTTTTTCGTCTTCACCTTGAGTAATGTTTGATGAACTTGTTTGCATAGCATAGTTAGACATGCTATCCATGACACCAAACTTGTTGTTACCGTATGAGTATAACATGAAGCCTAACACAAATAAGGCAGCAAACATGATAATACGTTCTGTTGTAAAGAATTTTGAGAAACCGCTTTGTATTTCTTTTAACATTATATATAAACATTGGATAAATTATTTTGTAAATTACATTAATAATCAAATAGAGAACACCATGCGCCGACCCACAATTTATAAAACATCTAAATTTTAATAAATAAAATTATTCGTCCATGGACCTATCCCTCGTCCTAATGTCGCAAAAATACACTAAATCTATTGTTCTAAAGATGCGATTTCTTCGTCACTATCACTATCATCGATAGATTCTAACATGTATGTATTTTTAATATTTCGTGCTTCTAAATAAGATGCAAGTGCCAAATCTTTCGCGATCTTCGCCTTTTTGCGTGCGTCTTTATACATTTTATAATAGACATCTTTGCGTTCGTTGATTTGTACTTCTTCTTGACTTTCTAAATCATCAAAATTCAATTCAAGTTCTTTCAAATTTTCACTAAATAAATGTGTATCAGTATTTTCAGCGATTAATTCAGAAGATTGAGGTTCAGGTTCCCGATTTTCAGTTTCAGATTCCTTTTCTTCGTCAAACATTAAAGTGTCGTCATCATTATTTATTTCATTATCATCTGTAATAACTTCTGTGTTATTTTCGTGATTTTCCAATGAATTTGCTAAAATATCATTATCAATTTCTACCGGCATAGGAATTATTGTATTTTCTGATACATCTGTATTCTCTATTTTATCCACAATATTTGACTCATCAATTGTATCTGGAGTGTTTTCATTTACTACAATATTATTATCTTCAGAAACAATCATTTCAGGAACGGGATTTACTTCTAAATCATCAGAAGCATTATTCTCCTCTTTTGGGGATGCATTTGATTTTGATTTTGTCAATAGACATTTTGAGAACATGTTCATGACTTCCATTTTCAACATTTGTTTTACTTCAATAGCAATCTGGAAGCTGCGTGCCGAACATTTAATACCTTGTATCTCTAAAATGGTGCCGAGTTGGGTATCTTCGTTGATACTTTCGATGGAGACCTCATTTTCTTGCTCGTCGTAAATATTAATTTGTGGTTTTCCTAAAACGGAAGGAATACTGGAACGTACTAAATAATATTTACCGGATTTGAATAATTTAGTTGGAGGAGTAAAATAATTTTCAATGTCACTTAACTCCAAGTCTCCTTCAAACCATTCATTACGATTATCATAAATGTATTTTTGACAATAGGATTCAATCTTTTCTAAAAATTCCATAAAATCAACATTATTATTATTAAAACGGAGGTCAATATAATATTTGCGATTTGATTGGATAATACCTTGTCTTGAAAAACATTTTGGTGGTTGTATATAAACAGGTTCATTATTGATACTAAAACGGATAAAATATGAACCACCACTACGTGCAACGGGATTTGCTAATTTTAATTTGTCAACCGGAAAGTTATCACACTCCCAAATTTGAGAACTCATAATATAAAATACAATTATTTTTCATTTGTTTCTATAACGCATATATCGTTTAATTTTTATTTTTTTAATCTATTTTTATGCTAATATAGCCCAAATAAATCATATAAGCATGAATTTTCGTGAATTAATCATTCAATCATTTCAAGATGAAACGATACGTAAAGATATTAAAGATATAACTAAACCATTAATGGAATGGATATACAATGAAGTTCATATATATCTAGTAATAATTTGCGTATATTGTATATTGATTTTCATCATTTTAATTATCATATTGCGATATATGTATATCATGTCACATATTCCACTACATTTAGAACAAATGAATAATATAATAATATAAAAATATAATGAATGGAACACTAATGGAACAAAAAAACATTATTGAGAATATAAAAAAATGGAACGAATTGGATAATCAGAATCGTTTATTAATGGAAAAGCAAAAACAAATTCGAGAACATAAAAATGTATTAACGAAAAATATTTGTAATTATTTGAAACAAACGAATGGTTCAACAATCACAATCATGGACGACAAAATCAAGTATATAGAACGTAAAGAGTATTCACCATTAACATTTACATATATTCAAGAATGTCTTCATAAGGTATTAACAAATGAAGAACATATTAAAATAATAATGAAAGTATTAAAGGACAATAGAAATGTAAAACATATAGAAGAATTAAAGCGAGTTTGATGTAAAATAGTAATTTGTGTATATAATATATATTATTATATAGACGATATTATGGAAAGATTACAAAATTTAGGATGTCCGTTAGGATTATGTATGAATGGGAATGGAAATGATAATATGTATGGGGGATATCAAAAAATACGTACAAATGAGGATAGAACTCCATGCATTATTCACAATGATTTTTTTGATAAATTATTATTATTAACAACGCATAATTCGGAACTAAATATGAAAGAAATGAAGGAAATTATTACATTGTCAAAAACATTTAAGATCGTTCCAAAAGGCAATAAAAATAATGCCAAAACAAGAAAAGCGAGATAATTATGCGATTATGAGATAATCAATGCGATAGTAGACAAAGCTTGAGCTATTACAATTGTTTTTGACGCATTTGTAATGGGATAAATATCACCAAACCCGAGTAAACATCCAGTTGAAATGGAAAAATACAGGCGATTAAATAATTTTTGAAAGATGGAAGGTTTAATTTGTTCTGGATTTAACTCCTGTTCTTCAACGCTTTTCTTGACATCTTGGGTAGTTTCATCTATTTTCATCTGTTTCTCAATATCATTTATTTTTGTTTCGTAATTTTCATAAACGACAAAAGGTTCAGTAGAAGCTCTTTCAACTTCTTTTTCTACCTCTTTTTTTAATAATTCATCTTTAATTGTTTCTTGTATTTTATTTAACCCACTGAAGTGTGAATCATCTAAAAAAATATATATCATAGTAAACAAAATACATAATGTGAATAACATGGTTATTTTATTTGTAGTTATTCTCCTTATTATGGTTTCGGTCATTTTGCCAAACATATTTATATAATATAAATATATTTATTAGACGGAATTCCATTTATTATAATTAAATGAACTAACATTACATTTACCTATATTGTCTTTCCAGTATTGCACTTTCTCTTCAATTTCTTTTTCTTCTTTTGTTAATGGAATAAAAGGTCCATTTTCGGATAATTTATCAAGCGCGCATTTTGGAGCTTCCGGTTTTGTGCCGTAACAATTCACACCGAAACGAATATTTGGGTTTCTCATATAACCTCCGTTTACACCGGGACGTCCACAAGCATTTTTATTTTTACTATTTGTTTGGAGTTTTTGCCATGTTTGTTTTTGTGTTGGGAAATAAGCCATTTGATTAGCAGACCAGCCATAATTACACCATTCAGCACCATTATTATATGCGTCTTCTATTTGGTCGTATGTTGCTAAATCAGCACCATATGCTTTACATACTGCTTGTGCGTCGTTGTATGTAAATGTATTGCCTGAAATATTGAATACTTCTTTCTTATCTGCGGGTTTGGGTTGTTCTGTATTCACAGTAGCGGCGGGTGTTTCAGCAATTGGTGTTACACGAAATAATTTATTCATGTCATCAAATAGAGATACATCAAACGCAATGTTGAAGAATTTTGCTGTTAATATAAATAATAGTAATAACCAGGCAACTGTTTCAATTAAAAATATAACAGTGGGTTTGGTGCCACCAGACATGGGTATTCTAAATAAATAAATGATTGTGTAAAACATGAGAATAAATCCAACTTGATATATTATAGAATAATCAGATTCAATGTAATCTTTTGTATCTTCCCAACGTTGTTTTAATACTTCTAATTGGGATTCCTCGTCTAAACTGTAATAAAATGTCACCAATATTATTAATAATATAATTGTCACCATAATATCTATAATATAGCTAATTGTTACATTGGTATCTGACTTACCACGGATGAATATTCCTAAAACAACATAAGCAACAATATATGTGAAAATAAAAGCTATAAATAAATTAATATTTGTAGTGGTGAAAATTTTGTCTTTCCAAATATTGGTCGTTGTAGTTGTAGTACTCTCATCAGTTGTGAGTTCCCCATTTTCACCGGATTCAACTACTTCTGTTTCTCCTTCAGGTGGAGTAGTGGTTTCTTCTTCAGGCGGAGTAGTGGTTTCTTCTTCAGGCGGAGTAGTTGTTTCTTCTTCAGGTGGAGTAGTTGTATCTTCTTCAGGCGGAGTACTTGTATCTTCTTCAGGCGGAGTAGTTGTATCTGGATCATTATATTCAAATATACTAAAAAAAGATTTCATTGTATTAATGTTATATATATAATAAAATTATTTTTTTCGGTAAAATAGACAATATGATTGATTTGTAATTAGATGTTTGGGTTCTGTTTGAGAAACAACATTATCATTAAATAAATACCATTTATTATTCGTTTTACGTATAAAGCATGTATAATGTCCTCCCATTACATTGCCACTATGATTACAAATACCAAAACAGTCATATAAGACTTCTCCATTGTTATAGCAACTATATTTTCCCATATTCAAATTTTCCAAAGGAAAATCGATAACATTTTGTATTTTCCGTAAACCATTATGATAACGTTTTAAAACAATAGTTAATATATTCGGATATTTCCATAATTTATAACAACGTATTACTTCTTGCTTCTGTTGCGTTTCATCATTGAACCACATGTTGTCACCATTTAGTAATTCCATATTGAAGTATGCATCTAAACAACCATAAATATTATTAATAATTTTATTCTCAAATACAACAGGTAAATTCAGAGTGGAGAAAAATTCCGGACAACTGTTATTTATTTTACCATCTTTACCAACAATAAGGGATACTTGTATACCATTAAAGATATCTAATATTTCGGAATATTCTTTTTTATAAAATGTTTTTATCATTTCACAACAGCTATTGTTAACAATATTATCGGTTTTCTCATATGTTACATCAACAGACCGAGCGATAGATTTATGAAAACAATCAATGATAAACATGAAAAATTCATCACAGTCATTTTGGTCGAATCCCATAAAAATGGACTGATTCATTTTTTTAGCAACCTTTTGTAAAAAATGTAAAAATCTCTTGGGATTTACGACGCCATCGCCGGACCACATTACATTTTTCAAATTAATCCATTCTTTTGTTATAATGCTTTCGTTGCTATTACTCAAAGAAATATTGCTATCTAATAATAAATTTAATTCATAAATGTGACTTAAAATTTGCAAACATGTATTCATATAACATGTATTACCCATGTTATTTAAACCGGTAACTACAATTTGTTTATACTTTTCCATTACAAATGATATAAATATATCTTTATATACATTATTATACTGACTAAAATGGAAAATAATAATGATGACGATACAACAAGAGAACAATTAATACAACTATTAGGAGATTATATTAGAAACATGAATACAGATACACAAAGTATAAATAATCAGAATATACCTGTAAATAATTTCTATACAAGGCATCATAACAGAAATATTAATACGAATCGAGATAATAATATTGAATTGGAAGATTTTAGAAGATTGTTACAAAATTTAATTTTAAATTACAATAATAATATGTCATTATATCAAGACAATATAAGATCATTAACAAACATTTTACGATTATTATTAACTAGTACAAATAGTCGTCGACAAAATAATACATATTCAAACACGAGATATAATTCTCCATTTGATTTTGATTCTACACCATTTTCAAATACATTTGGAAGAAGTACAACACGTCAAACGAACACAGAAAGAAACGCGTGGCAAAGAATGAATAGCACATTTTTTACACCAAATAATATACGACAAGGTTTATTTACAAATGTTTTTGAAAATGTAATAGTGCGTCCAACACAACAACAAATAGAAAATGCAACACGTTTTATTACATATAATAGTGAAGTGCCAACAATAAATACAACATGTCCCATAACGATAGAAGAATTTGAGAATGATGAAATTTTAACACAAATAATACATTGTAGACACACATTTCGGACTTCTGCGATCAATAATTGGTTTAATTCCAGTGTGCGTTGCCCTGTATGTCGTTATGATATTCGCGATTATCGACCAAGTACCAATGATGTTTCTAATAATATACCGAATATTGTTGATAATTCAGATAATACAATACGTAACAATAGTCCGGTGAATACAACTTCTGTTACTGAAAGTGAAATAACTCCTGTCAATATAGAAAATGTATCAACTGACGATCTTATTAATCAAACAACAAATTATATACAAAGTATAATGACTAATTTATTAAACAGTCAGATTAATGAGAATGGAATAAATTCGCACATACTAACTTTAGAAATACCAATTACCACCTATTCAGACAATTCCACAAATGAATATCCAATTCAGGATCCAGAAATAGATGAAGTAGATTGATTTTGATTACACCGAATAAAAATCATATAAAAAATATTGTTTACATGATTTACAAATGAAGGCAATTACGTTATTTGTGACATAGTAAAGAAATCATTTACTTTCTTTTTTTCTTGAGATTTGGTTTTATTTGTGTTAATATTGGATATATTTTTAAACATCTTTGTTTTGTAAATCATATTTTGTGATGAATCACATATATTTGTGGTATACATTTGGTCTTTCAAATTAAATTTCAGTTCTGTTTGTTTATTTATTTTATTTTCAATGTCTTTTAGCGTTTTATCAAATAATAGTACTTTTATTTTTTTGGAACATTCTTTCTCACGTGCTTTCATGAAATTTTCGATATCGTCCTGATGAATATCCTGTAATTTTATTATCTCTTGACGATGCCGTTTTATCGCATTGTATTTTTTTTGCATATTCCAAATATCTTCAATTGCTAATCCAAATAATTGTTGTAATGGTTTCATCAACTGATTAGTAATATAATATGCGTAATCAATGGTTAAATTGTTCTGTGTAATGAATTCTGGCGTTTCTATTTTATCTCCAGTGAGAGCTTTTTTATCGGGATTGGTTATAAATACATATTTAATACGGTCACCAGGTTTGGGTTTATTACCTGGGTCTCGTTTACCAATCCTATCAGATAAAACCCAATGTCCTATTTGTTGTGGATTTTTATAATCACTACGTAATGCCTTTGTGATTGCTAATTTATCCATATGAACGTTTCCCTTAATTAATCGTTGTAATGAATTATTCAAAAATTCTATTGCGATCTTAACGTCTTTGGTCTGCATCAAAATATTAATAATTTCTCCATATGTATCTTTGAGATAATCACAAGAATCACGACGCTTGAGTGACAACCCCATATATTTTAAATATCCCTTGTTAGGGTCATCTTCATATAATGTGCCAACATAACGTTTTTTTGATAATAATACAAATGGCATGAACGTTTTTTCATATTCCAAATACATGGGTGGTTTTAAAAATGCGGAAGATAGTTTTTCTACTTCAAAAGACAATTCAATAGTCATTTCCAATGCTCGTTGACCGACTATTTTATTTCCCTCCAAATCTTCCAAATTGAATGTATAAAACACACTATCCGTATCTCCATAAATATATTCGGCACATGTTCGTACATTTTCGCCATTTTTTAAAGTAACAATACGATTTCCGTACATAGTTTCAATCATTCCACGAGCATATATAATCATTTGTCTACCTGTTGCTGTGGTTGATGCAGCAACATCTTTTTCATAAAACGTAGAAGTTCTAGCACCACATTGACCGTATAAAGAGTTGGCTGTAACCTTGTATCCCAATTGTCTTTTATCCAAAATATTCTTCATGAATGGATCGGGTTCCGTTTTAATTTTTTTTCGCGTGTCTTTACGTGCTTTTAATAATTCTTCCAAAATAGCAGGCATAATGGAACGTCCATTGTTAGGTAGTTGAGCCCAACGGCATATTTTCCTACCAACTTTTGTCTTTTCTGCTTTACTTTTTTCATTTTTTCTACGGTATTCATACAAGTCAAATTCTGTATTAATATATTGATATCCGGGCAAATTGTCGTATTTATATTGACCGTTGTCATCTTTTTCACCTGTTTCGCATTTTAAACTCCCATCCAAGTGATATTCTTTCGTCCATACTTTACTATCGTGACTATAATTCTGACTAATCATGGATGATGGATATAGCGAACTATAATCAACACAAGCCACGGGATTATCCATATACATGCTACACTTGGGTGGTAATACAATTGCTCCTTCATAGCCACCATCACTCGGACCCTTGTCTAAATCCGGCATGAGTGTATTTTTTTCACGACATTTTTTTGCTACATAACTAGTAAGTTTGATACCTTGCCCTCTAAATACCAAGAAACTAATAGGAACATTACAAATATTTGACATTTCTATGTATCCAGTAATTACGTCAATTTTTCGCATCAAATGATGGACCAAGTTACAATCCTGAATACAGTATTTTGCAACAATAGCACGATCACTATCATTACCATTTGTTAATCTAAAAATATCCTGTGGCGTTACATCATCCTTTGCAATGCCCCATTTCAACTTTTTTTTCGCTTCAAAATGATGATGTCCTTCAATCACAATAACATTGAATTTTTTTCCGTCTTTTTCTTTTTCGTAGATATCCATTACTTTAAATTTTTTTCCACCAGCATAATAATCGACAGTAAAAGTAACCAATTCCAAATGAATATAATCATTTTTATGCAGACCAGTTATATTACCGCTATATAACTCGGTGATTGGATTTCCAGATGAATCTTCACAGCATTCAACATATTTAATTGTATCACTAATATTTTCACCTGCAACATCATCTAATTTATACGATGACAAATTGAAATCACGGCGAAAATATGCGTACATATCTATTTGTAAGCGACCAGGTATATCATAAAATTTCAAATCATATTCTCCACTTGCAATAACAAGTTGTTTATTTTCAATAGTTTCAACATGTTGTCCTGTTTTATCTAATTTACCACATACGCCATGTCCCATACTACTTTTTAATCTAGACAATTCTAAAAATTTCCTGGAAATTTCATTTTCACGGGAACGACGAAACATAAATTCATAATCAAAACCAAATATATTGTATCCGATAATAATATCAGGATCTTCTTCTTGTATTAGTTTCGCCCATTCCAATAGAATATCTTTTTCATCTTTAACACAGTGTATATCAGCACCAGGAACATCGTCACAACCACCAACCACAAGACAGTTATTATAATATGGTTCAGTATCTCCATGTTTCATAAATGTTGAACCAATAAAAGTGACTTTATCACCTTCCAATTCTGGCAATAAACTACATAATACATGATCCATTATAGTAATTCTATCATCTCGTGTGTATTTTTTATCAAAATCTAGTATCTCCAATACTGAACTATCTCGAACTGATTTTTTATCTGTTACACTTTTATTCGTTGTTTTTTTTTCCAAAATACCTTCCGTATTGAATGATTGTTGATTAAAATCACAATCGGTATTGATTTCATCATTATCGTCGTCTAGAATTGTATTGGTAGAATTAATTGCTTGTTCTATGTATTCACGTTTACTATCCGTGACACTATTTAATATATCATTAATAGTCGCTGGTTTAGAATCATCATTATTTTTTGATTTTTTGTCGGAATCTTTTACTTTGAATAACGCTTTACATTTAATTTTTTCCAAAGCATCGTCTATATATTTTTTTTTAACTTCAGGTTTAGGTTTATTGGTATCTTTGTTTTTAAGATTAGGATCTTTCAAATACACAATATCGATATTTTCACATTTTCCAAAACTAAATGCAGCATATAATATGTTTTTCAAATAACTATATTTTTTATTATCATTTGTTAATGAGACCTGCTGTGTTTTGAAACCATCCACAATATTCATCGCCAATTTCTTATAACTTTTAATAGGAACAGGAAAATCGCCATGACTACTACTCGCTTCAATATCAAAACTACATATTTTAAAAGGAACATTGTCTTCCTTCTCATTTAATGGGATTAATTTATTTGAATCACATTCAAATTTATATTTGCAGTTAGTATCAAGCAAATCATTTGGTTTTGAATTTACCCTAACCCATCCAGTAGGACAAATCTCGTGAATATGAAAGAAACGTAAAAGGGGAGGAATATTACTTTCGTACAATTTATATTTCGTGAATTCATATACTTTATTTAATATTTCTATTTTTTTATCTTTTGACGTATTATAACGTGGTTTATTTTTATTATTATAAGTCCATAAATTTTTGACTTTGTTAAAAGATGCTTGACTTTTAAATGTAATTCGAACGAAATTTGATAATTTACCACTTGCGAAACCATATAGTTTGTGTTTTTCAACATACGAACATGTAAATGATTTATTAAAATATGACGACTTTTTTTCAGATGAATCAATTAAAGCGTTTCCAATTTGATTTTCCAAATTAGTTAGTTTTTTTGCATCAAATACATTATCAACTTCGATATAGAAGAATGGTTTAAAATTATTTACTTCTATGGAACACGTTTCTCCTTTTATATTTACTCCGAACATCATTATATTCATTTTAGTTTGGTCTCTTGTTTTATCTAACGTTTTGAATTCTTCTTCTGAAGGCTTATTAACAGAAACGCGAAAATCAAACAATCTGAATTCTCGTTCTACTTCTCTTTTCTTTATCATTTTTTGTCTGTTACCTTTCTTCGGTTTTACCTTTTTATTTTCCTCATTTTTGACTTGTTCGGTCATATTGTATTATATTTAATGTATGTTAATAAATATACTATATTTCAATTTTTATACTGTTTCTCATTCTCAATAATTTGTATCAAATTTACATACGAAACATCAAAAAATTGAATAAAAAAATAAAACATAACAATACATAAATAAAAACATTATACGTCCAAAATGAATGAATCTACAAATAATTTGTTAACTACAACCATATATCTAGAAAAATACAGACAATTAGACGTTGCTTGTATTTATTGTAAACAGGTATACAGGTTATTTTCAAAAAAGCAATTATCTTCCAATAATAATAAAACATTGTGCTGTAAAATGTGTAATATGGAATCCATGGTTCCGATTACGCCTGGTTCAACATTATATCACATGGAGGGTGATGAACGTAGGTATCAAATATTAAAATGGCATGAAGAATGGTTTACAGAATTATTTGACGAGCAAGAATATATTGATTATGAATACAAAAATACGGAATTATTATTTGACTAATATACGCGTATACACAGACAATAAACACAAAAATAAAAATATTTTTACATTGTGAGTATGCATTATCATGATATCATTTTAACAATTGTGATATCATGTATATTTGTTATTACTAATCTAATTTATGTGATTTTTTCTTGTGTGATTTTTCTTGTGTGATTTTTATTTTTTACTAGTTTTACCTTTTTTTGATTTTTTTGCGGATTTAGATGGTTTTTTACCACTTTTTCCGCGTTTACCTTTACCTTTAGAGACAGATTTTTTCATTGTTTTATTCTTCTTTGATTTAATTACCTTTAATTTAGGACTTTCGACATCTTTATTGAAAAATTTCGCCATTGTTTCTGGTTCTCGTTCATCGTTATAATATTCTATTTCGCCACGATTAATTTTGAAAAGTGTAGGATAACCCATAACGTTTATATTTTCATTATTGATTTCAGAATTTAATTCGTTGATTTTGTCGTGTTTAAATGGATCAGAATCTTCAATTTCAACTACTGATAATTTATCACTCAACAATGGTTTCATACTTTGCCATTTTGGTTTTAACATTTCACAGTGACCGCACCAATTAGCATAAATAAGGACTACTTTACTCATTATATATTGTTTATATATAATATATAGTGCTAATTTAAATGTATACTAAAATATTCTTCATCATATTTTTAATAATAACCTTTTTTTTGGGATTATATGTAACAGGGGTATTCAATATAAATACTATAAATAAAAAACAAGATATAGAAACATTTGAACCCACTCAAGATTGTCCTAATTTATTAGTTCGCAAAAACGATATATTATTAATGTACAATACAAATAAACCAATAATTGAAGGTGTTAATCCTATGCCATTCTACAATTTAGACGAATATATAAACTTTGTAAACATTCAACGTGAAAAAGGTATGCAATGTCCTATATTATTCTTACAACATGAGAATAACGCACAAGGAGAAGATGTATATCGTGCTCGTCCAAGTCCTTTTGATATGCAAGGTGGATTACAAACAGGTGTACCAAACATAACATACAAGGAAAATACAAATAAAATGTTGGTACCTTATTTAGACGCTTCTAAATCTAATCCTCCATATAATAAAAATCAATTTACTGGTTTTGACCCATACGGCCAACATATCGGACAAATAACAGAATTGGATCTCATCCATAAATCAACACAAAATGATCCCGAAAGCAAAAACCCAATGGACCCTAATTGGGGTGGTGTAATGCATACACAAGAAGCTGTAAAACGTGGCGATTATAAAGATCGTGAAGTATACAAACCCATTTTTCGTCAAGAACCTGGAGCAATATAATTATAATAAATAATTTTTAATATTATCTATTATGGTTTTCGCAATCTTTCGTGTTTTCCCATTGGATGTCTCAATTACTTTGTCGTTCAATATATCTGGATTCTCTTTCAAAGCATCTAAAAATGAACGAAAATCTACATGTCCGTCCATTAATGATTTTGAAACATTTGCGCTAATACCTGGTATTTGACACAACATAATATGTCCTATATTTTCTTTCGTAATATTGTCTTTTTTCGTTTTTTTAACAACATTCGCATATTCTATTGCGGACACGGTAGATGGATTGGATACATTGGCGTTATGAGAAGACAATTGAGAACTCTCTGTATTATCATTACGCAGATACCAATAATAAGGAGCTTTTCCTTTGACTAAATTCTTATCAATCTTTTCACTCATTTGTATAATAAATTTCATAGTGCCGTGTATGTCTTTTGTGTTGAAAACCGAGAACCC
>Ga0181601_10001108_pt1 | contig 22838 bp, 21 predicted proteins | sample 041ome_8_FD_133020 | JGI IMG/M metagenome (GOLD analysis project Ga0181601, IMG submission 133020) | Coastal salt marsh microbial communities from the Groves Creek Marsh, Skidaway Island, Georgia - 041407BS metaG (megahit assembly) | ecosystem: Environmental > Aquatic > Marine > Intertidal zone... | reverse complement strand
GGTGTCGGTTGCGTGTAAGGTAGGCACCCAGGAGGACTGACTCATGGGTGCAAAGTGCATGTGGCTGCGGTGGGGCTGGCTGCTCGGCGTGGTATGCGTGGGTGTGGCATCTGCCAGCCTGGGGACGACGGCTGCGGAGGCTGCTGACTCGCGGCGGCCGAATGTGGTCGTGATCATGGCCGACGACCTCGGCTATGGAGATGTCTCCTGCTACGGGGCTACGGAGATCAACACGCCCCACATCGATGCATTGGCGGCGAGCGGATGCCGCTTTACCAACGGTTACTGCTCTGCCTCAACCTGTACGCCGACACGCTACTCTTTTCTTACCGGCACCTACGCCTTCCGCGGCGAACGGACAGGCATCGCCCCGCCGAACGCTCCGGCGATCATTCAGCCAGGCACCGTGACGGTGGCCTCGCTCCTCAACGACGCGGGCTACGCCACCGCCGTGATTGGGAAGTGGCATCTTGGCCTCGGTGGCTCCGATGGACCTGACTGGAATGGCGAGCTGCGTCCTGGACCCCTTGAGATCGGGTTCGACAGCTGCTTCCTGCTGCCCACCACCAATGACCGCGTGCCCCAGGTGTTCGTGGAGAACGCCCGGGTTCGCAATCTCGATCCTGCCGATCCGCTCTGGGTGGGCTCGAAGAAGCCATCGCCTGACCATCCCACCGGGCAGACGGAGCGAGCGAGCCTGAAGATGGACTGGTCGCATGGCCACAACCAGACGATCCATAACGGCATCAGCCGGATCGGCTTCTATACCGGCGGCCACGCCGCTCGTTTTCGTGATGAAGACCTGGCCGACACCTGGGTGGCGAAGAGCCGTGAGTTCCTCGCGGCGCACCAGCAGTCACATGCCGACACGCCCTTCTTCCTGTTCTTCGCGGCGCACGAGTGTCATGTGCCACGGATTGTGCATGAGCGATTTCAGGGGACGTCGACCCTCGGGCCACGCGGCGACGCGATCCTTGAGTTTGACTGGTGTGTGGGCGAGGTCACGGCGATGCTCGCTGAGCATGGGCTGACTGAAGACACCCTGGTGGTGCTCTGTAGCGACAACGGCCCTGTGCTCGACGACGGCTACAAAGACGATGCGATTGAGAAGAACGGCGACCACCGGGCCGCAGGTCCGTTCACAGGCGGCAAGTACAGCGTCTACGAAGGAGGCACCCGCACGCCCTTCATCACGTCCTGGCCGGGCACGATCCCTGTCGGCGTGTCAGAGGAGATGGTCTGCACGATCGACCTGGCGGCAAGTCTGGCAGCGTTGGTGGGGCAGCCTCTGCCGTCGGAGGCCTGCCTCGACAGCATGGATGTGTCTGCGGTGCTGCTGGCCGCACCGGATGCCCGGGGACGCGACCACCTTATCCAGCAAGACAACGGCCAGAGCGGCAGCCTCGGTTTTCGCGTGGGCAACTGGAAGCTGGTGCGGCACCCGCGGGAGAAGGCCAACAACCTCGTGGTGCAAAAGCCGCTTTCCATGACGCCAGTGCCCAAGATCCAGCTCTTTGATCTCGCGAGCGATCCCGCGGAGAAGGTGAACGTGGCCGAAGCCCATCCCGACGTGGTGGCTCGCCTTGAGGCGAAGCTCGACCGTGCTGTCAGTGGCGGGCGAACGAGGACTCCGTGAGCTGATGGCCGCGTCCGCGTGGGCTCCATGAGCAACACATGAGCAGCCCACCGGCGTTCTCACAGAAAACACATCTCATCCTCATGTTTCTGTGATGATCACGCTCTATCACACGGCTGTTGTCAGTTGTCTGCTGCGGTCGCTGTTCGCGACGGCAGTACTTCAACGGCTGGATTCATCTGTTCCGAAGGAGATGTGTGATGAGGCGTTCACTGTCGGTCTTCTCTTTGGTGACTGGGAAGTCATCACGCTGCCGTCGAGCCTTCACGCTCGTCGAACTTCTCGTCGTGATCGCGATTATCGGCGTTTTAGTGGGACTATTGCTGCCAGCCGTGCAGAGTGCCCGTGAGGCCGCCCGTCGGATTCAGTGCACCAACCAGATGAAGAACCTGGGGCTGGCGATGCACAACCATCACGACGCTCAGGGCAAGTTTCCCTACGGCTTCAACTGGTTGGAGTCGCTGTGGTCTGCACCGATCCTGCCTTATGTCGAGGAAACCGCTCTCTACGACACGCTGATCTTCCAGGAGAGTGGTCCCGGCAACTGGAATGCCAACGGATCGCCGAATGAAAAAGCCTGCGGAACGGTCGTGGGGATCTTTCGCTGTCCGAGCATGGCGGTGCCGGAGCATGTGGATAACAACGGCATTCCCGGCCGCGTGCCGACGAGCTACCGGGCCTGTGCCGGCTCCAACATCTGGTCGGACGACAAGAGCACGCTCTCCCGCGGCGGGGCGCTGGTGCCTGCCGGAGCCAAGTCGCTCGAAGAAGTGCCGCTCAACGGCATTTTTTATGGCGAGAGTGAAACCCGTATGGGCGAGATCATCGACGGCACGTCCAAGACGATCATGATTGGCGAGTCCTACACGGATCCGACATATGTCAAGGATGGCCAGGGCATGGACTTCTGGCTCTTCGGAAGCCCGCAGACCGGTGGCTGGCGAAAGGGCGGCAAAGGTGGCACGGAGTATTCCGAAGGCCTTGGCTCCACCGGTCCTCGGATGAACAGCCGGCTCGATCCGACGATTCCCGGCACGATCATGGAGATGTCGTTTGGCAGCTACCATCCGGCCGGTGCGATCTTCGGCTTTGCCGACGGCAGCGTGCGGTTTCTGGTGGAAGACATGGACTACATCGCCTACCAGGGGATGGGCTCCTGCAAGGGCCGCGAGTTGGTTTCGGAATAGGTGCCACTGCTGCCGTGCTCTCCGTCGTTGCTTTTCTTAAAAAGGACCTCTCTTGTGAACGCTGCCCCTGATTCGTCGTTTGATGTGCGGCTTGCTGTTGTCGCCTGCATCCTGCTCACTGTGATTGGCTGCGGTGGCCCGCCGCAGTCCGACTATTCCAAGGTCGACCTGTTGTCGGTCGATGGCACCGTGACCCTCGACGGCAGTCCGCTGGCCAACGCGGTGATCACCTTTGAAAACCCGGAGGACAGTACGTTTGCGTATGCCCTCACCGATTCATCGGGTGGTTATCAGCTGCGATTCGACTCGGTGATGATGGGCTGCACGCCAGGCACCAAGCTGGTGCGCATCAGCACCACCCGCCGCATCCCTGGCCTCAATGGGGGTGAAGGCGAAGGTGAGGAAGGTGGCGGTGAAGGCGAGGGCGACCTTGGCGAAGGCGAGATGGGAGAAGAGGGCGGTGAAGTCCAGGTGAGCAGCAGCGGTGGCGAGCAGGTGCCCTCGCAGTACAACCGTGAGAGCGAGCTTGAAGTGGAGGTGTCTTCGGGCAACCAGCACTTCGACTTTGAACTCGTGAGTGGCTGATGCTGCGACGATGCGTGGCGTGCCGCGGCGGTGGAGTCGTGGCACATGCAACTCCCCGTTGTAAAGGATCGTTTCATGGCTGACCTGTCGTTTCGCGGTCCCTCCCCCGTGCAGTTGCGAAACGCCCTGAGAGATCAGGGCAGGCTCGATCGGCGTTGGTTTCTCGCCTACGCCGGCAGCCTGACAGCGGCGTCGGTGCTGGCGGAGCGTGCCGTTGCCGGTGGCCGGGCGGGCGGCTTCGCAGCTGACCCGTTCAGCCTCGGCGTGGCGTCTGGCGATCCCACGCCCGACGGCATGGTGCTCTGGACTCGGCTCGCTCCTCGGCCACTCGATCCCGACGGGGGCATGACGCCAGAGCCGGTCGATGTGGTCTGGGAGCTCGCCACTGACGAGTCGTTTCAGAACGTGGTGCGGCGGGGCACGGCGGTCGCCCTGCCGCAGCTGGCCCACTCGGTGCATGTGGAGGTGGAGGGGCTTGAGCCAGGCCGGTGGTATGCCTACCGCTTCCGCTGTGGTGAAGCCGAGAGCCCAGTTGGCCACACCCGCACGATGCCGGCCGCGGCGGCGATGCCGGAGGCGGTGCGGTTTGCCTTTGCCAGCTGCCAGAACTACGAGACTGGCTACTTCACCGCCTATGAGCACATGGCCGCGCAGTCGCCCGACCTCGTGTTTCACCTCGGCGACTACATCTACGAGAAGTCGCGAAAGAGCGGGGTGCGGCCGCACGACAATGAGCCCGAACTGACGACGCTCGCCGACTACCGCCGTCGGCATTCGACCTACCGCAGCGACCGGCTCCTGCAGCAGATGCATGCGGCCTGCCCGTGGATGGTCACCTGGGACGACCACGAGTTTGACAACAACTATGCCGCTGGCGTCTCCGAGGAAGAGGGCATCGATCCGGCAGAGTTTCTCATCCGGCGGGCCAATGCCTACCAGGCCTACTACGAGATGATGCCGCTGCGACGGCGGAGCCTGCCCAAGGGGCCCGACATGCGGCTCTACCGCCGCTGTGGGTTTGGCCGGCTGGCGGAGTTTCTCGTGCTCGACACCCGCCAGTATCGAAGCGATCAGCCCAACGGCGACACGCGATCGACGCTCAACGATGAGGCCGCCGCGGTGGGCAACACACTCCTGGGCAAGGAGCAGCGTGGCTGGCTGGAATCACGGCTGATCCGCTCACCGGCTCAGTGGAACGTGCTCGCCCAGCAGGTGATGATGGGCGTGGTTGATCGCGTCGCGGGGGCCGAGGAAGGCTTTTCGATGGATCAGTGGCCCGGCTACCTGGCCGAGCGGTCGCGGCTGCTGGAGTTCTGCCAGGACCGGCGGGTCTCGAATCCGGTCGTGCTCACCGGCGACATCCACTCCAACTGGGTCAACGACCTGCGGAGCAACGACCGTGACCCCGAGGCCCAAGTGATCGGCACGGAGTTTGTCGGCACGAGCATCTCAAGCTTCGGCGACGGCGTTGACAAGCCGAGCAACCTCGACGCTCTGCTCGCTGAGAACCCCGGCCTCCGCTGGCACAACGCCGAGCGGGGCTATGTGATGTGCACGGTCACCCCAGAGCAGTGGCAGTCTGACTACTGGACGATGACCAGCGTGACCACGCCCGACGGGCAGGCGGTACTGCGAAAGTCGTTCGTCGTCGAAAACGGCCGCCCCGGTGCAGTCGAGGCCTAGACGAAACCTCACGGCTGGTGGCTTCGATGGTGTCGTGGTGGCTGAGTCTGCCTGCATGTCGGGCGGGAGTCAGGCTTCGTCCTGTTCGGCGGCACCATTGATGGCGGCAGCGATGGCAACTGCTGCGGTTTCCACGCGGAGGATGTGGGGGCTGAGGCGGATGGGTGTGAAGCCGGCGTCGAGGGCGAGCTGTCGCTCGTCGTCGGTGAAGCCTCCTTCGGGGCCGACGAGGGCAAGGATGTTCGTGGGCTGTGAAGCGAGGAGTCTCGCAGCGGGCTGCCCCGTGGGGTCGGTGAGCAGGCCGAGCGTGTCGTCGTCGCGGGAGCCGCAGACGTCCTGCAGCCTCATCGGCTCAGTGATCTCCAGCAGCTGATTGCGGCGGCACTGCTTGCAGGCCTCGATCACCTGCCGCTGCAGCCTGGCGATGGCAGAGGGCGTGGCTTCAGCAACGCTGCGGGCGGCGGAAAGCGGCACGAGACGGGTGGCGGCCAGTTCGGTGAGCTTCTCGACCATCCACTTCTGACGATCGCCTTTCGGCAATGCTGCGGCGATCGTGAGCAGCGGGCTGCGGATCGCCGCTGCGGCCGGCTGTCCCGCCGCACAACGCTCGTTGCCGAGTTCCTCCTTCAGCAGGTCCAGCTCCACCTGTCCACGGCCGAGCGTGCGGACCTCCGCCAACCAGGCATGCCCCAGGCCATCGAAGAGCTCCACCCGGTCGCCCACCGACGCCCGCATCACGCGTGCCAGATGCCGAGCCTCATCGCCGGTGAGGACTGCCCGCCCACCCCCGGGCGGCGTTTCTAGAAAAAACCGTTCACTCATTGGTGCTGCCTTCTTTTCGCCCTCTTTCGCTCTGCCGTCGGCGGTGGGTCGATCGCTACACTCGGCTGCATGGTACGGGATACGCCGGAGACACTGCGGAACCCCTTCGACGGCTCACTCGCCGCCGGTGACTTCTTTATTGGACCAGCCCAGGAGGAAGCCCTGGCTCGACTGGAGTGGCTGGTCGCTGAGCAGCAGCGGCTGGGGCTCGTGCTCGGTCCGAGCGGCTGTGGCAAGAGTCACTTCGCCGCGATGGCCGTGCGGCGGCTCGGTGGCATGGGGGCGGAGGCGGTGCTCCTCTCCTTGCGTGGCCTGCGGGAGGGAGACTGGCTTGATCTGCTGCTCGACCGACTGCCCCTCGATCCTCTCTCTGCGGCAGAGCCACTGCGACCGTGGCAGAAACTGGAGAATCGCCTGCGGGAGAACACGCTGATGGAGCGGCCCACGGCAGTGATCTTCGACGACCTGCATGAGGCGACTCCAGACGCAGTTGCTGGTATTGAGCGGCTCGTCTCAGCAGCGGAGCCACGCTTTGGTCGACTGCTGGTGGTCGCCACGCTCGCAACAGAACGCGACGGAGCCATGCCTGCTCAGGCCGCCTCTTCACACCGTCTTGGACATTTTTCAGAGCAGGCCGCAGTGCGGGTGGAGCTCACACCCTGGAGCGAGGAAGAGACCGCAGGGTTCCTGGCCTGGGCGCTGCCGCGGGCTGGTCGGAGCCGGAAGCTGTTTGGGGAAGCCGCCGCAGCCACCCTCGCCCGGCTGGCCGCCGGAGTGCCGCGGCAGATCTGCCAGCTGGCCCGCCTCGCGGTGGTGGCGGCAGATGCGGAGCGGCTTATGGAAGTCGATCCACTGACGGTTGAACGCGTGTGGCGTGAGCTCGTGCCTGCCTCGACTGCCCGTGCGGCCGCCCATCGTACCGCCACCGAAGACGATGCCCCGGTCAATCCGCGGGTGCGTCCTGTTCGCCGGCTGTGGGGCTGATCCGGCGGTCGGCAACAGGCTGGCAGCGGATGCCGTTCAATCAGAGCCCCCGACCGCCTACAATCAGTGGCTGGTAGACGAGCACGGATCGGCACATCGGAGGCCGGTGGTCGGTCTGCCGGTGCCGGTGGCGGTGCAGTCCACCCGAACGTGAGCATTTCCATTGGCGTCTCGACCCTCGCAGGCTGGTTCTCTCGGCAGTGGCCGCATTGTTGCGGTGTCGCCTGACGACGGCTCGGCGATTGATCTCAAGCGGCCACTCGTGGCGATGTTGCTCGGCTGGCTGGTGCCGGGCCTGGGGCATCTCTATCAGGGCCGCCGCTTTAAAGGCGTGCTGTTTCTGGTGGTGGTGCTGAGCATCTACATCACCGGCTTTCTGCTCGGTGGCGGCCGGGTGGTCTACTGGTCGTGGAAGCCTGGAGAGCAGCGGTGGGCGATGGCCTGCCAGGCTGGCATCGGGATTGCGGCGGTGCCTGCGGCTGCCCAGTCGATGCTGCTCAATGGTGTTGGCAAAGCGGCAGCTGCCGGCGGCTTCATGGCTCCGCCGGTGGGGCTCAATCAGCCGGTGGCCGAGAGCTATGGCCGGGCGATGATGCGACGCAATCCAGGGCTGAGCGAAGACGACTTTCGTCGGCAGCCACGGCTGCGGCTGTGGGAACTGCAGCGGGATGAGCTCTCCATGTGGCATCGCCAGCTCGGCCGCTGGTTCGAAATCGGCACGCTCTACACGATGATTGCGGGCATGCTCAACATGCTGGTGATCTACGACGCGGGCTTCGGGCCGCTCGGTTCGATCCGTGATGATGAGCGTCGTGGTGGCGGGGCCGGAAAGAGCAACTCCTCCACCTCAGCTGCTGACTGAGCACGGCTCAGTCGTGAACTCCAACCGATAGGCCCGGACGGCGGGTCAACGATCCACGCGAGAAAGTCTCCTGCATGGAAAGCCTGGCTTCGATCCTCGTTTCAACGCTGGCAGTGACACTGCTGGATCGGGTGCCAGGGCTGGCGTTTGGGGTGCCGATCCTGATCGCGGCGAGCTTTGTGTTTGCCGCGACGCATCATGAGCATCCCGACGCGATCCGCGGGGCGATGCTTCAGTGGCTCGTCTGGCTGGGGGTGATCTTGGGCGTGGTGCTCGGGCTGGTGCTCTTGATCGGGATCTGGGTGTAGACGGTTGGCTCGCCTGCCTCTGACGATCCGGCCGCTGCGCGTCGCAGCTGTCCACAGGCGGCGTCGATGCTGCCTCCCTTGCGACGTCGCACCTGCACGTTCACGCCGCCATCACGCAGCAGCTCCAAGAAGGTTCGCTGTGCGGCCTGGGAGGGTTCTTGGTAGGGCAGCCCTGCGACGGGGTTGTATGGAATCACGTTGAGCAGGGCCTGCCGTCCACGCAGCAGACGCACGAGGGCCTTGGCCTGCTGCGGGGCATCGTTGAGTCTGCCCAGCAGAACGTACTCAAAGGTCAGCCGACGTCCGGAGGCCTCCCAGTAGCGGTCGGCGGCTGCCAAGACGGCGTCGAGCCCGATGGATCGATTGACCGGCACGATGCGGGAACGCAGCGTGTCGTCCGGGGCGTGGAGTGACACGGCGAGGTGATACCGCGGGCAGGTGTCGGTGAGCCGATCGAGGGCAGGGGGCAGGCCAACGGTGGAGATCGTGATCCGTCGCTGAGAGATGCCGAAGCCATCGCGACTCTCAGCGACCTGCAGGGCAGGCAGGAGTGCTGCGAGGTTGGCCAGGGGCTCGCCCATCCCCATCACCACAATGTGGCTGATCCGCTCTTCCTCCGGCAGCAGCGCCGTGAGCCGGACGAGCTGCTCAATGATCTCGCCTGAGGTGAGGTTGCGGACGACCCCATCGAGACCACTGGCGCAAAACACGCAGCCCATCGCACAGCCCACCTGCGAACTGATGCAGACGGTGCGACGCACGCCATCTCGCAGCATCACACACTCAATCCGCTCACCGTCGGCGAGCTGCAGCAGCAGTTTTTCGGTTCCGTCCGGGTCTTGCTGGTGGGAGGCGACGGTGGTGGACCAGATCGTGAATGCCTCCGCGAGCTCCTGGCGGAGCCCCTTGGGCAGGTCGGTCATGGCCTCAAACGAGTCGGCCCGCCGCTGTAGCAGCCATTTTCGGATGCCACGGGCCCGCCAGGCGGGTGCTCCCTTGGCAGCCAGCCAGGTTTCCAGGGCGTTGTCGGGTTCGAGGATGTGGTGCATGGGCCGGGGGCGGGAAAAACGGCTTTTGAAAAGGGGCCACAGGCGCGGTACGTTCCCTTATAAGGACGCGTCGGCCCGCCGGGCCATTCCGCAAGCGTATCCTACGATCCGCGGAATCGAGCGTCCCCTCACGTTCTGCACCGGACTTTTCGTACTGACGCGCCCATGAGCCAGCAGCATCCCGAAGATCGGACCACCTGGGTCTATGACGAGCAGGCGTTCCCCCTGTGGAACTCCACCTTCGCCAAGTCGGACCGCACCGAGATGATCGAGGACGATCTCAGGGCCGGCCGCAGCATCTCGATTTTGCTGTCGATCCTGGTAGCTATCGGCCTGGCGCTGGCCGTGGCGACGGTGACCTTTGTCACCAACTGGAAGTAGTCACACCGATGGCGGCGGCCAGCATGGCCGGGATGTCGTCGGTGGAGATTGAGGCGCCGGCCAAGCTCAACCTGTCGCTCGGTGTGGTGGCTCGTCGTGAGGATGGCTTCCACGAGATCGACTCGCTGATGGTGGCGGTCACGCTCAGCGACACGCTGGTGGTGCGGGATCGCCAAGAGGCAGCAGGCTCTCAGGCATCTCCCTTTCAGCTGCGGGTGCGGTTTGGGGGGCGGCTGGCAACCGCAGAGGGAGCGGCACTCGCGCGTGACGTGCCGGACGACGATCGCAACCTGGCGGTGCGTGCAGCCAAGGCCCTCGCGGCAGCGGCGGGTCTCGATCGTGGCCTTGAGATCGATCTGGTCAAACGCATTCCGTCGCAGGCTGGTCTTGGCGGTGGGTCGAGCGATGCAGCCGCCGTGCTGATCGCAGCGAACCAGGTCTGGGGATTGCAGTGGAGTCTTCAAGCGTTGGTCGAGATTGCGGCGACGCTCGGCAGCGATATTCCCTGGTTTCTCACCGGTGGTGCCGGCATTGCCACAGGCCGTGGTGAACAGATTGAGCCTGTGGAGGGCCTGCCGGTCTGGCCCGTGGTGATCGCCGTGCCTGCCGAGGGCCTCTCAACCGCGGCGGTCTATGGCGGCTGCGTGCCTGAGCCGGCAGAGCTGGGCCGCTCCCACACGCTTGCTCGAGTGATGGCCGCGGGTGGATTTTCCGAGGCGTTGGATCTGATGCACAACACGCTCCAGGCTGCCGCTGTGGCAGCATCGCCAACAGTCGAGCGACTGCTCCAGGCGATGCGAGATGCCGGGGCATCGCGGCCGCTGGTGACGGGCAGTGGCAGTGGCTGCTTTGCCTTCACTCGCACCGATGAAGAGGCGGAAAGCCTTGCGAAGAAGCTCTCTGCCGAGGGCTGGCCAGGCGTTTTTCCGGGGCACACGGCTCCTCTGAGCCGGGCATGGGCGTCAGACTCTGCCTAAAAAAGGTTGAATCTCACGGCTCTACCGCGATACTAAACCGCTGGGGAGATGGGGAAGGGCGATCCCTGCGCAGGTTGCTGCGCGGAGAGTCCGTCGTCGCTGCATGGCCGTTGGGGGAATGCCGTGAAGATCACCGAGGTGCGAATTAAGTTGATCGAGGATGCCGCCGAGCGGCTGCTCGCTTTCTGCTCCATCACGCTCGATGCCGCGTTTGTCGTTCGCGACATGAAGATCATTGTCGGGCCGAACGGTCCTTTTGTGGCCATGCCCAGCCGCAAACTCACCAGTCACTGCCAGGGCTGTGGCTGCAAGAATCCGATCCGGGCCAACTTCTGTAATCAGTGCGGCGAGAAGGTCGTCGATCATCATCGCTCGCGTGAGGACGATGGTCGCCCGCGTCTCTACGCCGATATCGCTCATCCTATTAATGCACGGTGCAGGGAAATGATCCAGCAACGGATCGTCGATGAGTATGAGGCTGAGCTGGTTCGCTCGAAGGAGCCCGGATATGTCTCACGCTACGACGATCCTGATGAGGATCATCGCGGTGTTCGACATGAAGGGGGACCGCACGTCACCAAAGATGGTCGCGGCTGTGAAGATGGACAGTTGGTGCCGTCGGCGGAGAAGGCCTCATCAGATGTCCAGCCCTCGACGTCCAACCAAAACGATACGAGTCACGCCGCTGCTGACGACGACAACGATTTCGGCGCCGGCATCCTCTAGCGGTGTGGACGAGCGTACGTGAGCCGCTGGCAGCCTCGCCCAGGACAGACTCGCCTCGGACAGCCTAGCCTCGGACCAGAGTGTGGAAGTCGGCCTTGAGCCGGCGGGAGATCTCGCCAGGCGTGCCGTCGCCGATCCGCCGTCCGTCGATTTCCACAACCGGAATCACCTCAGCGGCGGTGCCGGTGAGGAAACACTCGTCGGCGGTGTAGAGGTCATGCCGGGTGAGCGTCGCTTCGCGGGCAGGGATGCCAGCAGCGGCGGCCAGCTCCAGCACAGCGTTGCGGGTGATCCCCTCGAGAATCCCTGCATCGGTCGGTGGTGTGAGCAGGGTGCCAGAACGCACGCAGAACACATTGTCACCAGTGCATTCGGCGACCTCGCCCTTGTGGTTGAGCATCAGCGCTTCCACGCAGCCCGCCTGCAGCCCCTCAACCTTGGCCATGATGTTGTTGAGGTAGTTGAGCGACTTGATCCGTGGCGAGAGGGCTGCCGGACTAATCCGCTGAGTGGCAGCGGTTACGATCCGCAAGCCTTTTTCATAGAACTCGGCGGGATAGAGGCTGATCGTGTCGGCGATCACGATCACCTGCGGATTGCTGGTCTTGGCCGGATCGAGCCCCAGGCCGCCGGCACCACGGGTGATCACCAGTCGCACATAGCCGTCGACGAGGTTGTTTGCCGCCAGGGTGTCGACAACCGCCTTGGCCATTGCTTCCTTGGAGATGGGGATCTCCAGTCGGATCGCCTGGGCGCTCTCCCAGAGACGATCGAGATGGGCATCGAGACGGAACACCGTGCCCGAATAGCTCCGCAGGCCTTCGAAAACCCCATCGCCATAAAGCAGGCCGTGGTCGAAGACACTGACGCGGGCTTCATCCTCCGGCACGAGCCGGTCGTTCATGAAAATCAGGCGGGGCATGAGCACTTCTGCCAGGGGTGGTCAGCTGTTGTTCGACGCACCCGTCCGCGAGCTTGATGACTCTCCCAGCTCTCGCCGCGATTGCCGTGTCGTGCGTGACCATGACTATAGAAAGGCCGTCAGACTGGTTCAACTCAGTCAGCGTTTCGAGGATGCCGGCGCCACTGGCTGCGTCGAGATTGCCAGTCGGCTCGTCAGCAAGCAGCAGCTGAGGGCGGGCGATCAAGGCTCGGGCGATGGCCACCCGCTGCATTTCACCGCCGGAAAGCTGGCGGGGGCGATGGCTGAGACGGGCTCCCAGACCAAATCGCTCCAGCAGGGCGACGGCCTCCTGTCGGGCGTCATGTCGGCGACGGAGCCACTCCAGCATGCCGTAGCGAACATACAGCGGAGCAAGCACATTCTCGACGGCATCCAGTTCGGGCAGCAGGTGGTACGACTGGAAGACCATCCCAATCTGGGTGTTGCGGATCAGGTCTTGCTTGCTGGAAGAGAGCGTGTCGATGCGTGTACCAGCGAGGTGCACCTCGCCACCATCTGGGGCATCGAGCAGGCCGAGCAGATGCAAGAGCGTGGTCTTGCCGGAGCCGCTCTGGCCAACGATCGCCACAAACTCACCAGCGGCGAGTTCCACGTCGACACCACGCAAAACTTCTAGCGTGCTCGTGCCCGAACGGTACTTCTTGCGGAGGCCGATGCCACGCAGCACCGGTGAACTGGTGACGGGAGCGGGGGTCGCGTCATGCAGCCGCAGCTGAGCGGCAGCGGTGTCGAACTCACTACTCATGTCGCAGTGCCTCCACTGGATGGAGCCGCGCGGCCCGGAAGGCGGGCAGCACACTCGCTGCCACAGCAATGCCCACCGCTCCTGCGATGATCCATGAGACGGTAAACGGATTGATGATCGTGGGGATGTTGAAGAAGTAGTAGATCGAAGGGTCAAAGACCCGCTGACCGGTCCACCACTCCACGGCCTGTCGAATGTTGTTGATGTTCCAGGTGATCGTCAGCCCCAGTGCCATGCCGACTCCGCCCCCCACAATGCCCAGGGCGAGTCCGTAGCCGAGGAAGATTCCAGCGATCCCTGAGGAGCCAGCCCCGATCGCCTTGAGGATGCCGATGTCACGGGTCTTCTCAACGACGATCATGAAGAAGATGGCCAGGATGCCGAAGCCAGCCACAGCCACGATCAAGAACAGCAGAATGTTGAGCACCGCCATCTCCATGTCGACCGCAGAGAGCAGCGGGCCCTGCTTGTCTCGCCAGGTGGAGACGGCATAAAGCTCAGGCGGAAAGGCCTTGCGGAGAGCGTCGCGGACCTCGTCGAGGTTGGCCCCTTCGGCGAGCTTGATCTGGATTGAGTTCACGCTGCCGATACCGGTCTCCGGCTCAATCATGCCCCGCATCCGCTGCAGCTCTTCAAGCGGAACGAAGACGAAGTTGGAGTCGTACTCGCTCATCTTGCTCTCGTAGAAGTCGACAACGGTGAAGGTGTTGCTGACGGCCTTCGGAGGAGTGCCTGCGGTCGGGAAGGTGACCTTCACATCGTCACCCGGCAGGATCAGAAAGCGGTCGACCCCACTGCGGTCACGAAAGCTCGCGAGGCCGATGCCCGGCACAATGCCGGCGAACTGTTCGGTGGCCGGGTCCATCGTGCGGCCCTCATCCGGCCGGGCCTGCCGGAAGGGATCGATCGGAGCGGCTGCGTCGAGGTCGGTGGAGTTGGTGGTGTCACTCGGTGGGGCAGGGTCTTCGGTGGCCGCGAGGACGGCGTCGACATGCTGGTCGAGCGGTCGCACCGGTCCACCGGCAGCCTGCTGCTGTTGCCGCCAGAGCTTTTCCTGCTCGACGCGTTCACGACGGTATGGCCAGCCGGCGTTCTCCAGGGCCGGCCGCAGGGGCTCCGACTCAGCGTCCGAATCGAGCTGGGTGTCGTAGCCGCCTTCGCGGAGGTCAAAGCTCAGCTGCTGGCGGTTGGCGGGATGCTGGAGGTACTCCCCGAAGTCACTCACCGAGGCATGCGTGTCAGCATCGATACCGATAAACATTACCTGCCTGGTGATCCACTGACCGCGAACCTGAAACGAGAGCATCGCGGGCACCGCGACCGTCGGCGTCATCCCGGCGATGTTGTCGCCAGCGGCCCGCCGGATTTCTTCCATGTGCCAGTCGGGATCCTGGAAGCCTGAGAGTGAGTGACTCTCAAACACGATGTCGGAGAGGATCCCGTGGATCCTCGTCTGCATCTCATGCGAAAAGCCAGCCATCACCGCGTTGACCACGATCATGGTCGCCACGCCAAGTGTGACACTCACCACACTCGCCAGAGCAATCCAGCGGGTGCGGAGATACCGCCAGCAGAGAAGAAGTTTGTACATCGGTGCGGCATCCTTGCCTGAGTGCGTTGGTGGTGGCGGGCTACTCCGCGTGCGGGCGGTGGATCGGGAAGAGAATCACATCCCGGATTGAGGAGGCACCGGTCAGCAGCATCACCAGACGGTCGATGCCCACACCGAGGCCACCGGCGGGCGGCATCCCATGCCGCAGCGCCTTGATGAAGTCGTGGTCCATGCGGGCCATCGACTCGTCGTCATCGAGTCCATCGAGCTGAGTGCGGAACAGCTCTTCTTGGAGATCGGGATCATTGAGTTCCGTGTAGGCGTTGGCGAGTTCCATGCCGCAGACATAGAGCTCAAACCGTTCTGCGATCTCGGGGTTGTCTCGCTTCCGCTTTGTCAGCGGGCAGACACCAGCGGGATAGTCGATCACGAAGGTCGGATTGATCAGGGTCTCTTCGACGGTGGCCTCAAAGAGTTCACTCTTGATCACATCTGGATGCCGGCCTGCCGTCTCAATCTCTCGCTTGGCTGCGGCAGACGCCACGCTTCCCGGATCTGTCGGGTCGCAGCCGGTGACTTCTGCGAGCAGTTCGTCGTAGCGGGCTCGACGGAAGGGGGCGGAGAGATCGATCGTCTTGCCCAGCCACTCATGCTGCGTGGGCGTGCCGGCGGCCTCAGCGGCATTGAGGATGATGGCTTCGGTGAGGTCCATCATCGTCTCGTAGTTGCCGTAGGCCTCATAGGCCTCAAGCATCGTGAACTCTGGATTGTGCCGAGGGCTGATGCCTTCGTTGCGATACACCCGTCCAAGTTCAAACACCCGCTCCATGCCACCGACAAGCAGCCGCTTGAGATGCAGCTCGAGCGCGATCCGCATCACAATCGGCATGTCGAGGGCGTTGTGATGGGTGGCGAACGGTCGGGCTGCTGCGCCACCGGCAATCGTGTGGAGCGTTGGGCCTTCGACCTCAAGGTAGCGACGGTCGGTGAGTGTGCGTCGCACCGCTTCGACAATCCGGCTGCGTGCGGTGAACCGCTCAAGCACGCCTTCGCCATGGATCAGGTCGAGATACCGCATCCGCTGTCGCAGGTCGGCGTCAACGAGGCCGTGATACTTGTCTGGTGGTGTCTCGATCGACTTCGAAAGAAACGTCAGCGAACTGGCGAAGACGGTGATCTCGCCAGAGTTGGAATACCCAAGCCGTCCATCAACACCCACGATGTCGCCCAGGTCGAGGCAGCTGACGATCGGCCAGACCTCAGGCCCAACCTGCTTCTTGCCGAGCATCACCTGAATCCGTCCACTGCGGTCAGCGAGCGTGAGGAACACCAGCCGGCCGGCATTTCGCAGCAGCAGAATCCGGCCAGCGACCCGCACCGTCGGGCCTTCCTGATCGGCGGGGTCGATGCCCGCAGCCTGCTCACGCAGCGTCGCCATCGACTCGACGTCTTCAAACCGATGCCCCCAGGGATCGACCCCCAGCTCCTCAAGCTTTGCCAGTTTCTCACGACGTGCGGCCTCAAGACTGCTGGCTGAGCTGCCTCGGTCGGTCTGGCTGGGAGTGGAGGACGCGGGTGTGTCGGAGCTGGTGGGCGTGTCGGAACTGGCCATAGCCGCCTGGGGATCGCTGGGGGGAACGAGGTCAAAACGAGCCGAACGCTGATTCTCCGCGGTCAGACCCGCTGAGAGAAGAGCATCTTTCCGGACAAGCCTGTTTCGTGGCGGATTCGGGGATTCTCGGTGGTGTACACCTAATGCCCGCACGCGGCGGCCCAGGTTTTGCTCGAGCCTGTTAGGCCGCCATGGGCCGCGGTACAAAGAGGTCAGACGTCTGTCTTGTGCAGCGGGCGTTGGTGTGGCGGAGAGACAGCCGTGGGTATGACGCAGGGAAATCGTCCGGGCCTGTTCAGTGTCGAGCTTCGCTCGCAGAACTGGGAGAGCCTGGTGGCCTGGTATCGCAACGTGCTCGGGCTGCGGGTGCTCGTTCGCGTGGTCGAGGATGGCTACGCCCTGTTTGAGGCGGGTGACACGCGGCTGGCCGTCTTGGCCCGTGAGACGCCCGGTGAGGCGAGCGGCCGATGGAGTCTGGGCTTTGAGGTGAACGATCTCAGCCCACAGCTGACACGGCTTGTAGAGCATGGCTCGCCGGTGGATGGGCCGAAGGTGCATCCCGAAGGCTTTCGTGAACTGATCACACTCGATCCCGACGGTAACAAAGTCCGTCTCTTTTCCTGGCCACAGGGTCGATAGCCGCATGCTGGCTGGGAAGCCAGGTAGTTTGGGGTGCGGCTGTGGCGCGATTGCGCCGATCTGCGCGGATGTGCCGATCATTCCCGATAGATCTCTCAGGTGACCTTTGTCGCTGTCGAGAATCGTGAGGGTGGGAGGCGTCCGCTATGTATCGATGGCATGCCGTTGTTGCTGGTCTCGGACTAACGCTGTCGGCTGCGTGCGGGCTCGCGGAAGATGCGAGCGTGCTCCTGCCGGAAGAGATGCCGGCAGAGTTTGAAGAGAGCGTGTTTGCGGTTGATGGAGTGCTGTCTGGCACACTCTGCTGTCCGCCTTCGCTCTGCTGCCCCGACTGGGACACGTACTTCCTTTTCGATGTCTTGCTCCTGCAGCGAGACAACGGCACCAACGGACAGCCTCTCGTTTTGGCCAACTCATCTGGCCCACTGGCTGGGCAGACGCTCATCAGCTCCACCAGCCCGCAGTTCTCTACATCTCCTGGTATTCGCACCTTCTTCGGTAGGCATGGGCCTGACAACATCGGCTGGGAAATTGGCTATGTCGGTCTCTACGGCATGTTTGGCGATGCGGAGGCGGGCGGTGTTGATCTGCTCACAGTCACACCTCCACTTGGCAACTCCGCGCGAGGCTGGTCGCGAGCAGACTATGCCAGGGCCACCTATGCCTCGAACTTCGACATGGTTCAGGCCAACGTCTTTCGCTACGACTGCTGCCGCGAGCAGGATCGCTGTTCTCGCTATCCCTGGAAGCGGACACCGAGCTGCCACTGCATCGATTGGATCGCGGGCGTTGTGTGGGCTGGCCTGGAAGAGACGGCCGCTCTCAACGTGACCTGCTGTGAAGGGGATCCGCCGTCGGCGTATCGCAATGGCACCAGCTCACAGATGCTCGGTGGCTTGGTCGGTGTGCGAGGCCGCCGTGAGTGGCGTGACTGGGCAGTGGAGGGCTGGGTGAAGACCGGGCTGACGGGCAATCAGCTCTCGAGCTGGTCGGACCCGATTTATTCCACGCTGGCTCCAAGTGTCGACATCAGAGAAGCACGCACCAACTCGACGATGAGTGCAGGCTTCATCGGCGACATCAACATGTCGGCGATCTATAGGCTGACCGATACCTGGGGGTTGCGGGTGGGCTACAACCTGATCTGGCTCTCAGGTGTGGCACTGGCTGGCAATCAGTACGACTTCAGTGACAACGCCGACAGCGGCCGTACTCTCTACGGCGCAGGAAGCGTGTTCTTCCAGGGCGGCAATCTCGGGCTCGAAGCCCGCTGGTAGGCTTGGCGTGGGCAGCCTTCCGATGAAGCCTATTTAAGGCGTTGCCGGAGTCTTCGCCGCTGTCAGGCAGACCAGTTTTGATGCGGTGCGAATCAGCAGCCTGCCATCGGCCACGGCTGGGCAGGCCATGCACAGCTCATCGAGTGGGTTCGTAGCCAGCAGCTCAAACTCAGGGCCGGTGCGTACCACAAACGTGTCACCATCCTCACTGAGGCAGAACAGGCGGCCGTTGTAGCTCCAGGGCGACGCGGTAAACGATGCCCCCTCTGGCAGCCGCTGCTTGCCGTAGACCTCCTCGCCCGTAAGGGCGTTGTGGCAGGTGAGGAAGCCTCGGTCGTAGAGCGTGTAGAGATAGGGACCGACAACGATCTGGCTGGGGTTGTAGGGAGAGGCTTGGGGCTGGTGCCAGGCGATGTAGGGTGTTTCCTCGTCGAGGCCACCGGGGGCGAGATCGCCCTCGCCGCCTGGCTTCACGGCAAAGGTCGGCCGCTGACGATCACCGACGTAGCCGCTGGCGATGTAGACCATGCCGTGCGCGGCAAACGGTGACGGGATCACGAGGTTCGACATCTTGCCGTCAAACTCCCAGAGCAGATCACCATCGAGGGAGTAGCTGCGGTTCCGCGTGAGCCCTGGCACGACGATCTCCGTGCGGAGGTCGTTCTCCCAGATCAGCGGCGTGGCCCAACTCCGCTGCTCAGCGCGAGGCGTTCGCCAACGCTCCTTCCCTGTGGCCGCGTCGATGCCAGCAATCCACGATTCCTCGAGGTTGTCGTAGACGAACACGACTTGGCCGTCGTGGACGACCGGGCTGGCGGCAGCACCGTAGTCGAAGAAGGTTTTCTTGGGCGGAATGTCGTAGGTCCACAGCGGCTCGCCATCGAGGCTGTAAGCGAAGAGGCCGAGGTCGCCAAAGAGCACATAGAGCCGCTCGCCGTCGGTGGTCGGCGTCTCGGCGGCGTAGGTGCTCTTGGGGTGGCGGGGCACGGTTGGCTCACCGGCGTGAGCCTCATGCCGCCAGAGCTCGCGGCCCGTCTCCAGTTCGTAGCAGAGCACGAGCCAGTGGTGGACGCCGGCTGCCGGGTCGCGAACGCCCTCACCGAGGTAGAGCCCTTTGCTTGGAGCCCAGGCATCGTCATCGGCCACAACCGTGCTCAGATAGACCTTGCCATCGACAACGATCGGTGAGGCCCAGCCCCAGCCAGGCACGTCAGCGGTCCAGGCGACGGCGTCGGTGGTGTTCCAGCTCTCAGGCAGGCGGGGATCATCCGCCGCGACGCCCGTGCCGCCCGTGCCGCGAAAGCGAGGCCAGCTGTCAGCAGCACTGGCAGTGGCACTGGCAAGCATGATCGCCGCGATCAACGCGATGCAGCGGCCTGGTGAGCGGAACATCGCTGGGGTGGTGCGTGAGGCGGCGTGAGAGGGCATGATGCTGGTCATCCGGTGGTCTCCGAAACTGAACGTGTGAGGGGCGGGGCCGGTGAGGAAACCTTTTGGGAGCAGAGTGATGCGGCAACTGAAGAACGTGGGCCGGTTGTGTTTGCTGACAATGCTGATGGTGATGGCCGGCTTTGAGGCCGTGGCCGCTGAGCAGCCGAACATCATTGTGATCCTGACTGACGACCTCGGTTTCTCCGACCTCGGCTGCTACGGCTCTGAGATCGCAACCCCCACGCTCGATCGACTCGCGGCGGGCGGCCTGCGGATGAGTCAGTTCTACAACACCGCGAAGTGCCATTCGTCGCGGGTCAGCCTACTGACAGGCCGCTGGTGTCGGCAGGCCGGTGATGAGAGCCTGCGGCGGGCGGTGACGATTCCGGAGGTGCTGGGGCCAGCGGGCTACTTCACGGCGATGTCGGGCAAGTGGCACTTGAGCAAAGAGCCGACTGACTTTGGCTTCGATCGCTATTTCGGCCATCTCTCTGGTGCGACCAACTACTTTCTGGGCGACAACACATTTCGGCTCAACGGTGAGCGGTTTGAGGTGCCAAGGGAAGGCTTCTACACCACCGTCGCCAACGTTGATCACGCCCTCAGCTTCCTGGGAGAAGCTCGCGCAGCCGAGCAGCCCGCCTTTCTCTATCTCGCTTTCAACGCTCCGCATGCACCGCTGCAGCCACTGGAAGCCGACTACCGACGCTACCTCGGTCGCTACGACGTCGGCTGGGATGCTCTCCGCGATGCCCGACATGCTCGCCAGGAGGAGCTTGGCCTGTTTGGTGAGTCGGTGACCGCCTCTCCCCGGCCAGACCACATCCCAGCCTGGGAGACGCTACCAGTTGCCATCCGCGAGTGGGAGGCTCGGCGGATGGCGGCGTATGCCGCGCTGGTCGATCGAGTCGATCAGGAGATCGGCCGACTGGTCGCCGACCTCGAGCAGCATGACGAACTGGACAACACCCTCCTGCTGTTTGTGTCAGACAATGGTGCATGCCCGTATGACCGGGCCAACAGAGGGATCGATCGGCAGCCGTTTGAGCCTGACACCACCTGGAGTGACAGCACCGGCTGGGCCTGGGCCCGCAACTGCCCCTTTCGCTTCTACAAGCAGAATCAGTTTGAAGGTGGCATCGCGAGCCCGGCGATCGTGCACTGGCCTGCCGGCCTGAAAGCTGCGGCTGGCAGCATCGTGCACAGCCCGGCGCATCTGGTCGACATCATGCCCACGCTTCTCGAGATCACCGGGGCCGAGCAGCCGGAGGTGTTTCCTGGCCGCGAGCTCACCCCGCTGGCCGGTGTGTCGCTGCTGCCGCTGTTTGCCGGTGAGCCGCTGCAGGGCCGTCCGCCGATCCACCTGCTCTTCAGCAAAGACCGCGGCCTCCGCGATGGGCCTTGGAAGCTGGTGAGTTTTCGAGGGGAGCCCTGGGAGCTCTACAACATCGAGGCCGATCGCACGGAGCTGCAGAACCTGGCGACAGAGCATCCGGACATCGTGGAGCGGATGGCAGCCCAGTGGCATGAAATGACGGCCAACGTTCTTCAGGCGCCGAAGCAGGAGCAACAGCCTGTGGCGAGTCAGGCGAGCCGGAAGCAGCACCGCGACTGGTCTGTCTACACCGGCCACGAAGGTCCCAACACGACCTCACGGCAGCGAGACCGTTAGCTTGCGACTGGTGACTCTTCCAGGGAATCGACAACCGCACAGCCGCAGGAGTCGCTCCAGACATTCACGCTTGTTCGCAGCATGTCGAGGATGCGGTCGACGGCGAGGATGATGCCCTGGCTCTCCGCGGGCAGGCCGACGGCCTGCAGGATGATCGCCATCATCACCAGCCCCGCATGGGGAATCCCTGCCGCCCCCACGCTCGCCAGCAGGGCCGTGATCGCGACCACGATCTGCTGCGAGAGCGGGAGCATTTCGCCGAAATGCAGCTGGGCAATAAACAGCACCGCGACCGCTTCGTAGAGGGCGGTGCCATCCATGTTGATCGTGGCACCCAAGGGCAGCACGAATGAACCGGTGCGGTTGCGGATGCCTGCACGATGTTCCACGCAGGAGAGTGTCAGCGGCAGCGTTCCGTTGCTTGAGGCGCTGGAGAAGGCCGTCAGCAGAGCTGGCGACATCGCTCGGGCAAAGGTCAGTGGATTGCGGCGGGCAAAGAACCAGACGATGGCTGGGAGCGTCACCATCGCATGGAAGCCGAGAGCGAGGGCGACGGCGAGCATGTAGAAGGCGAGCGAGCGAAACACCGCCAGGCCTTGAGTGGCTGTCACTGACGCCATCAGAAACAGCACGCCTGCCGGGGCCAAGCGAATGATGGCCGTGGTCATCGCCATCATCACCGCAAACCCGGTCTCAGCAGCCTTGCGAACAGCGGAGGCGATCTCACCACCGGCGAGCATCGCAAAGATCGAGAAGCCGATGGTGAAGGCGATGATCGAGAGGAAGTTCGGTTCGACGAGGGCGGAAAACGGGTTCTCTGGAATCATCGCTTCGATCTGAGAGAAGAGCACCTCACCGAGCCCCTCAGCCGCGACCGGCTCTGCGGCGGCGGCCTGTGGCATGCTGTTTTCACCGAGACCTGGCCGCACAAGGTTGACCATCACCAGTCCGGTCAGAATCGCCAGCATGCTTGTGGCCAGGTAGTACCCGAGGGTGCGTGAGAACATCCGCCCCAGGCTTGCGGTGCCCCCGAGGCCGAGCACACCAGAAGCGAGAGATGTCACGATTAGAGGCACAGCCACCATCTTGAGCAGCCGCAGAAACAGGCCGCCAAGCCTCTTGAAACGATCTCCCCAGAGGTGTGCGGGTGTCTTGCCCTGCTGCTCGTAGATCGCTGTGATTGCGGGCTCTTTCGCGGCCAGTTCTTTCAGCGACCCAAACATCTCCGCGGCAGCATCGCCCATGCTGGGATGCCCCACGGTGAGCAGGCGTGTGCTTTGGTCGGTGGCGACGAGCCGAAAGCTGGTGCCGTCGGTGGAGTCAGTGATCTCAAGTGAGGCCAGGCCAGCGGGAAGCTCTTCGCTGATGCTGACACGGGTGGTGCCGGCAAAGAAGTTGAGGCTGGTGCCAGCAGCAGCTCCGACAATCATGCCGATGAGAATCTGCCAGTGGAGGGCGAGTCGAAACATGAGCGGGCTGCTTACTCTGCAGTGATGTGGGCGTGGATCTGGGCGAGCACGACCGGCAGGTAGATCATGCCGGAGTAGTGGGTGGCGTGGAGCTGCAGGTGGTGGTCGTCGGCGAGGCCTGCCGCCTTCGCCAGGCGTTCACAGTGTTCCGGCGGCACCACCTCGTCAAACTTCCCTGAGTAGAGCCAGGTTCGGTTGGGATCGAGACGGTGGGCGACCCGCAGCGGCTCGATCGAATGCAGCGAGTCGGCAACCTGCTGGTCATCAAGGCCAGCCT
>Ga0181601_10001102_pt1 | contig 22913 bp, 21 predicted proteins | sample 041ome_8_FD_133020 | JGI IMG/M metagenome (GOLD analysis project Ga0181601, IMG submission 133020) | Coastal salt marsh microbial communities from the Groves Creek Marsh, Skidaway Island, Georgia - 041407BS metaG (megahit assembly) | ecosystem: Environmental > Aquatic > Marine > Intertidal zone... | reverse complement strand
TCTTGGCATGCTCCGTGGTGACGATCTTGTGCTGGCTCTCTCGCAGTCGGGAGAGAGCGAAGAGATCACGCGGCTGCTGCCCCATCTGGCGGCTCTCGATGTGCCGATTGTGGCCATCACCGGAAACCCCTCGAGCAGTCTTGGCAAGGCGGCACGCGTGGTGGTGTCCAGCGGCAAGGTTCGCGAAGCCTGCACCCTGGGGCTGGCGCCGAGCACCAGCACGGCTGTGATGCTCGCTCTCGGAGATGCGCTCGCTCTGGCAGCCAGTTCACTGCGTCAGTTCACCAGCGATGACTTTGCCCAACGGCATCCTGGCGGCAGCCTGGGGCGGAAACTGGCCACCGTTGATGAGGTGATGCAGCCTCTCGACGGCTGTCGCGTGGCCAGGCTGGGAGAGACCGTCCGCGATGTGTTTGGCAGAACGCTTCCTGCACGACGCACCGGAGCGGTGATGATTCTTGACGACTCTGGAAGCCTGGCCGGCATCTTCACCGACAGTGATCTGGCTCGGCTCTTTGAGCGGCGAAACGATGCCGCTCTCGATAGCCCTATCGAAGAGGTGATGACGCGACAGCCTCGCACGGCGGCTGCGGGCCTGCGGTTGTCCGACGCGGTCACCCTGCTTGAACAGTATCGGCTGAGTGAACTGCCGGTGGTCGATGCCGAGGGCCGTCCCCTCGGTCTGCTCGACATTGTCGATCTCGTCGGTCTCGTTCCGCCGGAGCTGCTCCCTGAAAGCCTCGGCGACCGCCAGGTCCGCCGGGCGGCCTAACCGCGTGCCACTGCAGAAACACAACGCTCAGCAATGACTTCATCAACGACGGCTGTGCCAGACGACCTCTCCTCCACCACGCAGCTGGATCAACTCGAAGAGCGGCTGCGGGCGGTTCGCATCCTGCTGCTCGATGTGGATGGTGTGCTCACCGACGGCATGGTGACGTGGGATAACAACGGCATTGAGCAGAAGTCCTTTCACATCCGTGATGGCCTCGGCATCAAGCTCTGGGCCAAGAGTGGCGGCCTCGTAGGGATTGTCACCGGCCGGTCGAGTCACGTGGTGGCTGTGCGTGCGGGTGAGCTGGGTGTCGGCATCGTTCGGCAGGGTGTTGGTGACAAGCGAGCCGCGGTGGAAGCGATTCTTCAGGAGTACGGGCTCGGTTGGCACGAGGCGGCGTTTGTGGGTGACGATTTGCCCGATCTTGCCTGTGTGATGTCGTGTGGTGTCGGCGTGGCCGTGGCGGATGCCTGCGATGATCTGCGTGAAGCAGCGGATATCGTGACAAACACGCGTGGCGGCCGTGGTGCCGTTCGCGAACTCGTGGAGCAGCTGCTGCGGGCCCAGGGAGTCTGGGAGTCAGCAGTGCGTCGTTTCCAGACAGGACAGGCATCGTAGGAGCGTTGGCAGTCGAGGCCGGTTTCCATCGCACGTCACTTACGTTTCATTCACCACACGCGTCTGCCACCCGGGATTGGCCATCATGGAACACAGAGTCGGACGTACGCTCCGCGTGTTCCTGATCGCGCTGGCTGCGACCGGGTTCTATCGGCTGACGATAGTGCCACTGGTGGAGCATTCGACAGCAACCGAGGTGGCGCTCGAGCCGACTGCCGAAGAGGCGGCTGCCATCCGTGCCCGCGCGATGAGCCGGCTGGCAAGCCTTGGCAACATTTTCCCCGAGGGTTCGTGGGAGCGGGATGAGCCGATCGTGTTGGAGAGCAGTCGGATGCGGCTGCTGTTCAAGGAGTATCACTCCCTGCCGGATGGTCGAGTAAATCTCGTCCCCTGCACGCTCGTGCTGCTTCCCGAGCCTCCGATGGCTGACGAGCCGGCTGGCCGCACGGTGATCGTGCGGGCACCCCAGGGAGCGGTGCTTGAGTTTGACGAGCCGATCGATCTTCGCCAGGGACGGCTTGCCAAGCTGGTTGGTGGCAACCTGCGGGGCGAGGTGAGCGTGCGTGGCACCGCGACGGCAGCTGATGGTGAAGATGAGATTGAGATCCTCACCCGTGATCTCGAACTTGCCGACAACCGTCTGCAGACGATCGAGGCGGTGCAGTTTCGCTACGGTCGCAGCCGCGGGAGTGGCCGGGGCTTCATTGCACGCCTGCTTGCCAAGCCGGGAGAGGTGAACGAACGCGGGCCAGCGCTCGACGGTGTGGAGTCGATGCGTCTTGAGCGAGACGTTCAGATTCGCCTCGAAGGTCTGGCGGGTGGTTTTCTGCCGGGGAGTGATCCGGCCGATGCCAGTTCTGAATCACCGGTGATGGTCCGCAGTCGCGGGAGCCTGGAGTTCGCGATGGTGAGCCGCCTGATCACGCTCACCGATAGCGTCGATGTGTCGCGAACCCTACAGGACGGCAGCATCGAACAGCTGGCGTGTGATCGGCTCTCGATCCTACTGGCAGGTGAGGGGAGTCCTGATGATGCTGAAGGCGTCAACACAGGAGGCCTGCAACCGGTCGAGCTTGAGGCCCGCGGGACTCCCGTGGTAGCTCGCAGCACCTCAGGCGGACTTGAGGCACGAGCTGAACGACTCGGCTATGAGATGGCGAGTCGTCGGATTCTCCTCGATGGCGAACAGCCTGTGCTCTTGCTCAGCTCCGATGCAGAGCTCGAGGCCCGGTCAGTCGACTATGTGCCGGGGCCACCTGGTTCGCCGGGCGCGCTGATGGCTGTGGGACCAGGCTGGTTTGAATCGAAGCCGACGGCAGCGCACGGCCCGGTGCGGGTGGCCTGGAAGAAGTGGCTGCGGGTTCGGCCGGATGGTGATGGCCATGTGGCATCGGTGGCAGGGGACGCGAAGGCGAGTTTTGATGGCCAGGGGAGTCTGGCAGCCTCGGAGATCCACCTCTGGCTGGAGATGGATCAGAACGCGTCTGCACCGCCAGTGCCTGCTGGTCCTGGTGGAGTGAGTCTGGCCGGCGTGAAGCCGTCACGAATGCTCGCTCGGGGCATCGTGGAGACCGATGCCTCACAGCTGGCAGCACGCAGTGATCGGCTGGAGATCTGGTTTCGGTATCCAGAGCCTGTCGCTCCTGTTCGTCCTGCCACCCCGGCCAATGCAGCAGCGGCAGCGGCCCCACGCCAGCCGCCTCCACCGCAGGCTCCTCTCCAGCCGCCCCCGGCGGCACCCCTCGCTGCGGCTGCCGAAGTGAGCCCAGACCGTGGCCGGATTGTCGCCACCGGAGCGCTGATGCGAGGGCTTGTCGACATGAAACCCTCCGGGCCGGAGGTTGCCGAGATCTCACTCGAGGACGCCGTTCAGCTGATCGAGGAGCCGCTGCACGGTGAGTCGGAGCCGCCGCTGGTGATTGTGGGAGATCAGCTGCAGGTGGTCCGTCCGACCGGCTTTGACGCACGAGCGACTGTTGCTGGACGGCCTGCCCGAATTACCGGCCAGGGAATGGAGCTTGAGGGACCGCTGGTTGAGGTCGACCGCGGCCGAAATCGGATGACGGTTGATGGGGCAGGGCGGATGCGACTGCCAGTGGCAGACGGCGGGCTTGGGCTGGAAGCGTTGGCCACGGGAAGCGTGCCGGCTTCTGCCGCAGCAGTTCCGCCAGGGGTGGGAGCTCAGTCGCTTGACGTGACCTGGCAGGGGCGGATGGACTTCGATGGGCTGACGGCTCGCTTCATCGATCGCGTGGTGACCTCCAGTGGCGAAGGCACGCTGGAGGCAGGCTCGCTCGATGTTGTGCTCAACCGGCCTTTTGACTTTGCCGCGATGACTGCTGGGGGCAGCACGGGAGAGGCGGATGTGGCTCGCATCGCCTGCGGCAGTGGCGTCAAGATCCACAATGTCAGCCACACCGATACAGGCTCGAGGTCGGTGGAACGCCTCTACGTGCGTGATCTGCTCATCGACCGCACGACCGGGCAGGTGGTGGGCAATGGCCCTGGACGTCTGGAGAACGTGAGGCTTGGTCAGGCTCCCGGGTTTGCGACACCGTCTGAACTCACAGCCACTGCCAGCGTCCCGCCCTCTCCTCGTCCGGACGAACTGACCTACCTCTCGGTTGACTTTCAGCGTGGGCTCGCCGGCAATCTCGGTCAGCGGACGCTTGAGTTTCAGCAACGCGTTGAGGCCATCTTTGGGCCGGTGACCAGCTGGGATCAGACGCTTGATGTTCACGACGCCCGAGGACTGCCCCCGCGGACGGTCCGCATCTCCAGCGACGTCCTCAGTGTGGGGCAGACGCCACCACTGCCTGGTGTGCGTCAGGCGAGTCTGGAAATGTCTGCGCTTGGCAACATTCTGGTCGAAGGGGATACCTTCACTGGCCGCAGTTCACGGCTGAGCTGGAGTGAGGCCAAAGACCTGATCGTGTTTGAAGGTGACGGCCGCAGCGACGCAGAGCTCTACCGGCAGGAGCGCGTGGGCGCTCCCACATCAACCGCGTCGGCCGGCAAAATCTCCTATTGGCGAAGCCTCAATCGTGTTGACGTCCACGATGCTCGCTACCTCGATCTCGACCAGATCAACGCGTCTGCTGCGGGGTTCAAGCCGCCCGGCCAGTAGCAGTACTCATTGCTCGCTTGCAGAAGCAGCGTCTTTGTCCTTCTTCTTTTTCTTCTCTTCCTCAGGGAAGGATACGTTGCCGTCGTAGTCGATGACGACAAACTTCAGCTGCATCTTTTTGATCAACGCCCGCCGCTCCTCAACAGTCTTCGCGTTCTTGAGTGCTTTCGGGAACCGCGACACCATCACGCCCCAGTTCGGTTCGCTCCAGGTCCCTTTGACGACGGCTGCGTAGAAGTAGTCGTCACTCTGCTTCCAGCCGAACTCTTTCTCCAAAGCCTCAAATGCGAGCTCGGGAATGCCGACCTGGGAGGCAATGGCTGAGTAGAAAGTGTCTGGATCGTCGTACTCTTCGAGCGGCTTGACGCCCTCGATCTCGATGCCATAGAGCTTCTCAAAGAAGGCCACTTTTGTGGGGTCATCGTCGGGCTTCGGCGTGTCGCCGGCGTTGTCGGCGGCAGTTGCCAGCAGCGAGCTGAGCGAGAGTGCGAGCAGGCCAGCCAGGGCGAAGCGGGTTGTCATCAGAAAATCTCCCGGGGCGTACAATCCCTTGCAGCGTACCCAGTCTATCGGTGCGGTTCAGAGCGAATTGCTGGTGAGTCCACACGAGGGTGGTCTGCTCGGGCCTGCCCAGCTCTTGCCAATGGTGTGCTGAGGGTGGGGGCATGGAGAGGCACAAGGAGCCGACTGGACGGGAATGCCGCCTTCCGGACAGGATTGAGGGGCTCTTGTTCGGCTTGCGGCATACGACTCCGGCCGAGTACTACCATCGCTATGACACACGACACGCTCTGGGCACCCTGGCGACTGGCTTACGTCAAAGGTGACGCGGCAGCCGAGCCACCGGTGGAGCCGACTGTTTGGCGTCCCGGGGCTGAGCGGAGCTGCTTTCTCTGTCGAGCGGCCACTGCGGAAGGCCATGAGCAGGCTCTTGGGGTGTTGGAGCGGACCGCCACAAGCGTGGTGCTGATCAACCGCTTCCCGTATGCCAGCGGCCATCTGCTCGTGGCCCCGCTCGATCATCGGGCAACACTCGAAGACCTCCGCGATGAGCAGCTGCTCGACCTGCAGCGGTGTCTGACGAAGTGGTGCGGCCTGGCTCGGCAGTCGCTTCAGTGCCAGGGCTTCAACATCGGCCTCAACCTCGGCAAGGTGGCGGGTGCCGGTGTGCCAGGGCATCTCCACTGGCATCTGCTGCCACGCTGGGATGGTGATGTGAACTTCATGCCCGCTGTGGCGGGCACGCAGGTGATCCCGCAGGCCCTCAGCAGTCTCTGGGAACAGCTTCGTGAGGCACGCGACCGAGAGGAAGTGGCCGATGCTTGAATGGCGTGAGCGGGAGGCCACGCTGCTGGCTCCGTGGGCGATGCATGCGGCGGAGTCGGCCGGCCGGGTGCATCCTGAGTCGATGCATCCGCATCGCAGCCCCTACCAGCGGGATCGCGACCGGATCGTGCATGCGGCGGCCTTTCGCCGGCTGGCCCACAAGACGCAGGTGTTTACTGGCTACCACGGCGACTACCATCGCAGTCGACTGACCCACACGCTTGAGGTCACGAGCATCGCCCGGACGATGGCCCGCGGGCTGGCGCTCAACGAAGATCTCGTCGAGACCCTTGCGATGGGGCATGACATCGGTCATCCGCCCTTGGGGCATGCCGGTGAAGACACGCTCGATGCCCTGCTTTGCGATGAGGGTGGCTTCAGTCACAATGCTCAGGCCCTCCGCATCATGGAACTCCTGGAAAACCGCTATCCGGAGTTTCCCGGGCTAAATCTCTCGCGGGAGGTGCTCGCAGCGCAGATGACCCGCTGCGAGAAGTCGAAGCAGCATGGCCGCCTTCTCGAGGCTCAGGTGGTCGATGCGGCGGACTCGATCGCCTACGACACCCACGATGCGGATGATGCGATCGAACTAGGGCTCGTGAAGCTGGAAGATCTGCTGGAACTTCCGATCGTGAAGTCGGCGGCGGAGCGGGTGCGAGGTCGCTTCGGTGATCTCGGGGCGGATCAGTTGCGGCGTGCTGTGCTGCATGATCTTGTGAACGTGCAGGTGGTGGAGCTGATCGAGCGGACGCAGCGGCATCTTCATGAGCAGACAATCGGCTCAACGGCCGATGTCCTCGCCACGAGCACACTTGTCACGCATTCGGCGGAGATGACCGCAGGAAAGCGGGAGCTGGAGAGCTTCCTGTTTCAACGCGTCTATCGCAGTCCTGCGGTGATGGCCGTTCGAGAACCGGCCCAGGAGCGGCTCTCGCAGCTTTTTTTCTGGCTTGTTGAGCATCCAGACGCAATGCCTGCCCGCTTCCTCGTCCGGGCACGGCACCACGGGGTGCGACGCACTGTGGCGGATTACATCGCCGGCATGACCGATCGCTTTCTTGAACTCGAGCACGCCCGTCGCTGCGGCTGAGAGCCCGCGTTTCTGCCGTGAATCGCGGTGCAGCTGGGCTGGTCGTCGGCTGCTCGCGAGTGGCCCGCGGGGCTGCTACACTCTGGCCGCACTGTGTATTGAAGACTTTGAAGACGATCGCTTCCTATGAATCGCACGCCGCTGGCCCTAATTATTCTGCGGGCCGTGTTTGTGATGGTGTCTGTGGGCATTGCCGCACTCATCATCAACACGGACTACGCCAAAGCATCCGCTCCGTGGGTTCCGTGGGCGGTGTTTGGAGGCGGTCTGGCTTTGCCGCTGTTGGTCATCACCGGTGATGCCCTGATCCGCCAGAAAAATCTGACGGTGATCACGGCGGTCTACTTCGGAGTGATTGTCGGGATCCTGCTGACTTACGCGATGCTGCTGGCCATGGGGCCGATGCTTCCGACAAATCCTGCGGCACCGATCAACGTCTGGCTGCCATCCGTGCTGGGGGCTGCCATGTGCTACATCTGCACGAGTTTGCTGCTCCAGACGCAGAACGAGTTTCGCTTTCTGATTCCGTACGTCGAGTTTGCTCGCGACGTCAAAGGCCTGCGGCCCAACGTGCTCGATACGTCGGTGATTATCGACGGTCGCATCGCAGATCTCGCGGCGTCCGGCATCTTCGAGAGTCGTTTTGTGGTGCCCGGCTTTGTGGTGGATGAACTTCGTGCGGCGTCAGACACCCATGATCGCGCCCGCCGTCTCCGCGCTCGACGTGGGCTCGACGTGCTCGATCGCATGCGGTCCTGTCAAGGCATCGACATCGAGGTCTTGTCGATGGCCGAACCGGTTGTTGACGACTCCACCGAGGACTCGCGGATCCTCGCTCTCTCACGTCAGCTTGACGGTCGAGTGATCACCAACGATCCCGCCCTTGTGAAGATGGCGGCTGTGCGAAGCGTGCCGAGTGTCAACATTAACGATGTCGCCGTGTCGCTGAAACCGGTGTTTGTGCCGGGGGATGCCTTCGAGCTTCGTGTGGTCAAAGCCGGAGAGGAACCCGGGCAGGGCGTTGGCTATCTCGAAGACGGGACCATGGTGGTGGTCGAGGGGGCCCGCGACAAAGTCGGTCGCACGATTCATGTGTCGGTTACCAGCACGCTCCAGAGATCTGGTGGGCGGCTGATCTTTGCCAAGCCGGACTAAGTTTGCCACGCCGAACTCAGGCTGTCTGGCGCAGCCAGCGGCATGAGTCACCAATATGTGTGAAACCCTTTTCTTCCTGAGGAGATGACATGGCTGCCTTCTGGAATGCGTCGATCTGGACAGTTCGAGAAACATATGGACTGCGTGCCGTTGCCGGCTGCTGTGCGGTGATGGCGGCCATCATGCTGGCCGCGTCCTGCTCAGCAGCGGACTCGCAAGGGAAGCCGGTCTACGACGATCCGGCTGCGACCGATGCAGATTTTCCAGTGCAGGGTGAGTATGCCGGTGAGGTCGAGGTAGACGGGCAGCGGTTCTCCTACGGTGTGCAACTGGTTGCGGAAGGCAACGGCTCCTTCATGGCTGTTGGCTATCCCGGTGGGCTGCCCGGTGCCGGGGCTGACATGTCGCGAAAGTTCACCGGCAAGGGCGTTCGTGTTGGAGAAGGCAAGGACGCGGTTGTGAAGATTGAGGGCGTCGACGCCGACGGCGTGGCCTATCGCGGCGAGGTGCGTGACGGAGCCATCGTTGTGCTCGATGGGAGTCGCGAACTTGCTCGGCTTCCCAAGGTGGAGCGGAAGAGTCCGACGCTTGGCAAGGCGGCCCCTGAAGGTGCGGTCGTTGTCTTTGACGGAAAGAGCCTCGACGGCGTGGAAGGTGGCCGGATGACCGACGGCGGCCTGCTGATGCAGGGCGTAAAGTCGAAGGCAACCTTCGGCGACGCGACGCTCCATATCGAGTTTCGCCTGCCGTATCAGCCTCAGGACCGCGGCCAGGCTCGTGGAAACAGCGGTGCATACATCCAGGGCTGCTATGAGGTTCAGATGCTCGACAGCTTTGGCCTGGAAGGACTCGACAACGAGTGCGGAGGTATCTACAAGGCCGCTCGGCCTGATGTGAATATGTGCCTGCCACCACTGTCGTGGCAGACCTACGACATCAACTTCACCGCTCCTCGGTTTGAAGATGGGAAAAAGGTGGCCAACGCCAAGATGACGGTGCGGCACAACGGCGTGGTGATCCATGAGAATCTGGAGATTCCAGAGGGAACTCCTGGTGGATCGAATGGCGAGGGCCAGGCAGGTCCTCTCTACCTGCAGGACCATGGCAATCCTGTGCGGTATCGCAACATCTGGATCGTGCCGAAGTCGTGAGCGGCCTGGAAGTAGGTCGCGACGAGCGGGCTGTCTGCACCGGCTGCCCGCTCGTCTGCGACGATATCCTGCTCGCTGATGTTGTAGCTACGCCGGCCACGCAGACAGCAGCGGATCGACCGTCTGCCTGCGAGCAGGCGTGCGAACGAGGGATGAATTGGCTCGCCGAGGCGCTCAGACACGACGATGCCTGTGAAGCCAGCGTCGATGCCCAGCCTGCGGGCCGTGACACGGCCATTGCGACGGCAGCCCTGCGGCTGAACGACTGCCGCCGAGTGCTCGTCACCGGCTGCTGGGACGCGACCCTCGAAACGGTTGCAGCCGCGGCCACGCTTGCGGAATGTCTTGGGGCTGCATGGGACCCGGCCGCCGCACAGTCGGCAATCGCCACTGGGCCGACGGCCACGCAGACGGGGCGAATCACCGCAGACTTTGAAGAACTTCGTGACAGGGCGGACTGCGTGCTGGTGTGGTCTGCAGATCCCGCGGGGACGCACCCGCGGTTTCGCGAGCGGTTTCTTACACCGTTGGCGAGTGGACGTGAACGCCGTGTGTTTGAGCTGCACGGGTCTCTGGAGAGGCTCTCTGGGCAGGGGACTGTCGAGATTGAGCTTCCAGAAGGCCAGGCGGCTGAGGCGGCGGTGTGTCTGCAGCTGTTGCTCCAGGAGCAGTTCGGCCCGTCCCGACCGGCTGTGTCATCGTCCGTGAGATCGTCGACTGAGCTGTTTACGGCTATGGCAGAAGTCGCTGCTGCCTGCCTAGAAGCGGAGTGCATCGGTGTGGTCACGGCCGATTCATCCGGCGAATCGTCAGGAGTTGCGGCAGCGGCGATCTCTCAACTCGTTGCCTGGCTTGCCCATAAGAAACCCGCGTTTGAAGTGCCGCTCTCCTCAGGCGGGAGCGGTGCTGGGCCGAGCGGGGCCGCGGCGGTGAGTACCTGGCGGTTCGGAGGAGCGGGGGCCGTGGCCGTTGCAGATCGGGAGGGGCGTCGGCTCGCGGCCGCCGAAGCGGATGCCAATCGTCTCCTGTCACGCGGTGAGGTCGATGGTGTCGTGGTGGTGGGGCGCGTACCAGACACGATCGCGGCATCGCTCGCCGCGTTCGACGGACTGAAGGTGTCGGTGAGTGATCAGCCTCCTCCCTCGGTGGCCCCCCAGATTTGGCTCAATGCTGCTCCCACGTCGTTGGCGAGTGACGGCCAGGTGCTGCGGGATGATGGACGGCTCGTGGAGTTGAAGGCGGTGCGGCCTATCGCGACGCCGTCGGCAGCGGAGCTGCTCAATCGGATTCTCGCTGAGCTCAGAGCGAAGGAGACGCGATGAGCAACAGTGTTTCCGAGACACTCCTCCTCCGCGGAGGCCGGCTGCATGACCCAGCGCATGGCATCGATGGGCAGATCGCGGATCTGTGGGTGCGTGACGGACGCATTGTTGAGCCGCAGCCGCGGGCGGATCGTGAGGTGTCGCTTGCTGGTCGGGTGGTGATGCCGGGTGGGATCGATCTCCATTCGCATGTGGCTGGTCCCAAGGTTGCCACCGGCCGTCGTATGCAGCGGCCAGCCGAACCTGGCATGCCTGAGGCCGTTCCAACGATTCACGCGACTGGCCGGCTCTACGCAGCCTTGGGCTATACGACGGTCTTTGATGCGGCGATTGCCACGTCTGCCGCAGGCCTGGCCCACATGGAACTCGCCGAACTCCCAGTCCTCGATAAGGGGATTTATCTGCTCGCTGCAGATGATGATGAGGTGGTGCAGGCTCTCGCTCGAGGCACAGCCGACGAGGTTGCTCGTTGTGTTGGTGACCGCGTGAAGGCTTCGCGGGCCTGGGCTGTGAAAGTGGCCAACCCTGGCGGGAACCGATTTTGGAAGGCCGGGCGGCGTGGTGATCAGCGTGATCTCCACGAGCCTCTCCCGGGCTTGGATCTCTCCGGTCGCGAGATGCTCGCTCGCCTTGCCCAGGCCGTCAGCGATCTTGGGCTGCCACACCGCCTGCATGTCCACACGATCAACCTTGGACTTCCCGGAAACTGGCGGACAACCCTTGAAACAATGAAGGCCTTCGATGGGCTGCCCGCCCACCTGGCCCACATCCAGTTTCATAGCTACCTCGGCGGAGATGCGGATGAGACCACCTTTGGCTCCGGAGTCGAGCCGCTGGTGACATGGTTCAACGAACACCCCGAGCTCTCGCTCGACGTCGGCCAGGTGCTCTTCGGCTCAACGATGGCCATGACGGGCGATGCCCTCGCTGCTGAACATCTCGCCTCGGTCACAGGTGTGCCCTGGTCGGCGCATGACGGTTTTCTTGAAGGTGGCTGTGGCATTCTGCCGGTCACCTATCGAGAGAAGAGTCTGGTACACGCGTGGCAATGGGCGGTGGGGCTGGAGTGGTTTCTCACGGTCGCCGATCCATGGCGAATCGCCCTCTCCACCGATCACCCCAACGGCGCACACTTCACCGCCTATCCCACGCTGATGCGGCTCCTCGGTGACGAAGCGTTTCGTCGCGAAGCTTTCGCACGTCTCCACCCCACTGTTCGCCGCAACAGCCCGCTGGCTCATCTGACACGCGAGTACACGCTCAACGAACTGGCGATCATCACACGAGCTGCCCCCGCGCGGCTCGCTGGCCTGCCGCAGAAGGGGCATCTGGGAGTTGGGGCAGACGCTGACATTACGGTCTACCGGCCCAACGCCGATCTCTCAGCAATGTTTGCCATGCCGGCTCAGGTCTACAAAGCAGGCCTGCTTGTCGCCGAGGACGGCCACCTCCGTCAGGCATCACCAGGCCACGTCCTGGCAGCCATGTAGGGCCGCTCGGGGAGCGTCCAATGCCACTCCACCGGATGTTCGCTGCGGCCTTCCTTGGCCTTCGCTCACTCGGGTTTTCTCGCTCTCGCCCTCCGGGCTTCGCTCGAAGAACAACGCCGTTGGATCGGCGTTGGACACTCCCCTCGCTGATCTGTGTGTGCCGCCTCCGCGGCCTCAGCGTTTGCTAGCTGATGAGGCTGTTGATGGCGGTCAGCTGCCGTTGGAGGGCGGGCTCGAGTGGGAAGGCTTCTCGAGCACGCCTTCGCGAAGCGGTCGCGGTTTGGTGGCAGAGGGCGTCGTCTTCGAGGTAGGGCAGCCCGTGACGGGGGAGTTCGCTGGGTGGATCGGCAGGCACGAGTCGGCCGGTGATGCGGTCGGCGATGATGCTGGTGGCGGCGTCTCCCGCGACGGCCACTGATGGAACGCCAGCAGCGAGTGCATCGACGAGTGCCCCACCGTAGGCAACCTCTCCGGTCTGCCAGACCAGCCGCACGTGGGTGAGAAGGTCTGCGATGAGGGAGCAGCTCGGGAGCAGATGAAGGCGGTTACTCGCTTCTTGTGCCCGCGCTCGACGTGCAATCTGTGGGCCGAGTGGGCCGTGGCCAACCAGGATGTGCGTCAGGCCACGGAGAACCACATCGAGCTGATCCGCTGCCCAGACCAGGCGTTCCAGGCGGCTGCGGGCTACCAGGGGAGCAACGCACAGGGTCCAGGTGGTGTGGAGCGGGAGACCGAGCTGGGAGGCGACCTCCTCGCGGCTGAGCCGTGGTGGGCTGGGCTCTCCGATGCCTGCGGGGGAAATCTGCAGCCGTCCCGGGGCGACACCGAGCATTTCACAGGCGAGTGCCGTGGCCTCGGTGGACGCAAGAATCAGGTCGCAGTGCTGCAGCAGACGCCCGGTCAACTGCCTGTGTGATGGAGCTTTCGGAATCAGTGGGCGAGCGAGCAACGCAAGCCAACGTGGTCGCGACCGGCCGGGAGCTGCGAGCAGGGCCGCGGCAGTTGCCTGCATTGCTGAGGAGCCCCACGACATCACGAGCTGCGGTCGCAGGCGTACGGCGGTGCGGGCGATGCCTGCAATACCAGCAGTGCTCGGCTCGGGGCGTTGGCTGAGAGGGTGCACCAAGACACCGCACTCGGCCAAGCGTGTGGCAACACCGGCTGGTCGCGTGATGGTTGCCAGGTGCACATCGTCGCCCTCCGCACGTAGGCGGTGGGCCGTTTGGAGAAGTTCACGACCGCTCCCAACGGCATCGAGTCCACGGGCGACTAGCAGGATGCGGCGGCTCATGGCGTGTCTGTAGACCTCTCGATGGCACCGACCTGAGAGATGGCCCGGGGTTTGCCTGAGGCGATCTCATCTGCATCGAGGGCCGCGAGGTAAGGCAGGTGTCGCCAGCCATCGTCGAAGTCGAGGCCGTAGCCCACGACGAAGCGGTCGGGGATCTCAAAGCCGACATAGTCGGGCTCAATCGCCACCTCGGCCCGGCCGATTTTCCGCAGCAGCACGAGCGACCGTACGGACGCTGCGCCCCGTTGTTCAAGTTCGGTGAGTAAGGCTTTGAGTGTGTGGCCGGTATCGAAGATGTCATCCACCACGAGCACATGCTGATTGGTGAGGTCAGGCAGCAGGTCCAGACGCAGATCAAGCTGTCCCGGGCGTGTGGCGGTGCCGCGATAGCTGCTCGCCCAGACCATGCCCACCCGCACCGGACAGTCGAGACGTCGGATCAGGTCAGCCACGAGCACGATGCTGCCAGTTAGCACGCCCACCACCGTCAGCGGCTGCTGGCCGAGGTCGTGGCGAACATGCTCGGCGAGTCGGGCGACACCTTGGGAAAGTTCTTCTTCGCTGAGCAGGATCTGCATAAATCTTCGGTCTGCAGAGGGCACGGAGATCCCGCTGTCTGCGGGACCTGTCGTCAAGCCTATGCTAAGACGCACAGCTGCCCCAACCCAAAGGGTGTGCCGGCTGATTCCCGCCCTCCGGCTTGATTCGCAACCTCCTGGCTCCTCTCTCATGCCGACTTCTGAACTGCCTACTGCGATGCCTGCCTGGACCAGCTGCGAGGTTGCTGGTCATACCCTTGAGGCGTTTGTGCCCAAGCCCGAAGAGGGGCGGCCTCATGGAGCCCTCGTGCATCTTCGAGACCTCGACGACACGCCCCCCTCACAGCAGCCGGCCTGGAAGCAGGCGATCGAAGCGTCGCCGCTGCCTGTGGTGTCAGTCGCCGGAGGAACGTCGTGGTGGATTGACTGCCTTGTGAAAGGGTTTGACGCGGAGGTGTCTCCTGAGGCGTATCTGCTCGGTTCGCTCAAGACGTGGCTGCAGGACCAGTTTGGCGTGGCGGCTGGAGCGATGGCGGTGCTCGGGCAGGGGAGTGGAGGACAGGGAGCTCTGCGACTGGCCTACCGGCACCCGAACCTGTTTCCTGTCGCCGCGGCTGTCCTGCCGACGATCGATTTTCATCGAACCATGGAGACAGGAGAGCCCGGAAGTCAGACGCTTTGGGAGGTTTACGGCGACGTTGAGGTAGCTCGTCAGCAGACGGCGATCCTCCACGTCCATCCGCTGAACTGGCCGCGTCATCAGGCCTTCTGGACACATGCGGGCGACATGCTTGCCAGTGATGGGGCTGACCGTCTGCACAGCAAACTGATCGCCCTTGGCATTTTTCACGAAGCCGAACTGGCGGGCCTCGTTGACGCGACGAGCTGGCTCCCCGCAGCTGCCGCCGCAGCGGTGCGGTTTGCTGTTGAACGGCTCGAGAAGGATGCCCGGCGGATTGTCTCGTGAGCGTGGCCAGGGCTGACGTGGCGGCTCCAGGGCCTTCCCGATTGACATGGCCGTGACCGTGGCCGCAAATACGTTTTTGCCACCCACCTCCCGAACGGAAACCCGAGGCACGTGGAGTTTAAAGTCGCCCTCGACGTATTCGCCGGTCCCCTCGACCTGCTGCTCTATCTCGTGAAGCGGCACGAAGTCGAGATCACGGAAGTGCCGATCTCGCAGATCGCTGAAGACTTTCTCGGTCATCTCGAGGTGCTCGAGGCTTTGGCGATTGAGCAGGTGGGAGAGTTTGTCGAACTCGCGAGCGTCTTGCTAGAGATCAAGGCTCGCGCTCTTGTGCCACGACCAGAGGAGACAGAAGAGCCGGTCGAGGAGGTCCGTGAGGATCTTGTGCGGCGGCTGCTGGAGTACAAACAGTATCGTGACGCTGCGGTACTGCTTGAGGACCGCGCTCGCAGGCAGGAGCAGCGATTTCCGCGGCTCGACACCAGCGACGATCCCGGACCGAGTCCACCGCGAGAGGTGGCCTTTGCGGAGGCACAGGTCTGGGACCTGGTGGCCGCGATGAGCCGGGTGATGAAGAAGCGGCAGGCCCGCGTGCCAAGGCAGATCATCCACGATGACACGCCGATCGAGGTGCATATCGAACGGATTGAAGGCCTACTCGCCGAACGCCCGCAGGTCGCCTTTTCCGAGCTCTTTGAAGACGAGATGCCTCGCATGCGGGTCGTAGGTATCTTTCTGGCGATACTTGAACTTGTCCGACGCGGACGGGTGACGACCCGCCAGGAGCAGCTCTTCGAAGAACTGTGGCTGGCTCCACTGAAGCCGGGAAGTCCACCGCCGCCTGGGCTGCACGATCCGCCTCCAGAAGGAACCACATGATCGACAACGCACCACTGCGAACGCTCACCCACAAAGGGCTCACGGTGGAGGGCTACTCGCGGGCAGCTGTGCAGAGCTATTGGCGGATTCCTGAACTGAAACTCGGGTTTGACCTCGGTGGCCAGCCGTGGGGCTTTATGGCCACCGGCACCTGGTTCATCTCGCACACGCACCTCGACCATATTGCAGCGCTGCCGGTCTACGTCGCTCGACGGCGAATGATGAAGATGGAGCCCCCGGATATCTATTTGCCGGAGTCGGCGATTGAGCCGGTTGGACGGCTGCTCCGCACGGTCTCGCGGCTTGACCGTGGGCGACTGCCCTGTCGGCTGTTGCCTGCCCGCCCTGGAGACGAGATCGAGCTCTCCCGGGAGCATGTGGTGACCGTCTCATCGACGGCACACACGATTCCCAGTGTTGGCTATGTCGTCTGGGATCGGCGTCGGAAGCTGAAGCACGAGTATCAGGGTCTGCCCGGGGACAAGATCCGTGACCTGCGGCACTCAGGCGTCGACGTCACGCACGAGATTCGTACACCACTGGTGGCCTACCTGGGCGACAGTGCTCCGGAAGGACTCGATCGGTGTCCAGCGATGTATGAGGCGATGATTCTGATCACCGAGATGACGTTTGTGGCACGCAGCCATCGTCGCGAGAAGATCCACAAGTATGGTCACATCCACCTGGATGACATCCTGGAACGGCGTGAGCGGTTCCATAACGAGGTGATCGTGGCGGCCCACTACTCCACTCGCTATACGGACGATCGGATCAATCGCATCATTGCCAAGAAGATCCCAGACTTGCTCGATGGGCGACTCCAGGTGTGGCTGTGAGCGGGCTGCCGCGGAGCGTATATCTGCATGTTCCGTTTTGTCGGCACCGCTGCGGCTATTGCGACTTCACGTTGGTGGCCGGCCGAGACGACCTGATCGACCAGTATCTCGAAGCCCTTGAGCGAGAGCTTCGACGGCTCACACAGCCACTGGAGATCGACACGCTCTATCTCGGTGGCGGGACTCCCTCTCACCTCGGTGGCGAACGTTTGGAACGGCTCTTCGCGATGCTGCGACAGACGTTGCATCCAGTCGAGCACGCAGAGATCACCCTTGAGGCCAATCCGCTCGATGTGAACGAGCCCTTCGTCGCAGCTGCTCGCAGGTGTGGCGTGACACGGGTCAGCCTGGGGAGCCAGTCGCTTGATGTCGCGACGCTGCGGGTACTCGACCGTGATCATATGCCTGACGATGTGCGGCGTGCGTCGGGCATGCTTGCCGAAGCAGGTATGAGCAGGAGCCTCGACCTGATGACCGCCGCACCCGGCCAGACCGTCACGGATGTGGAGCGAGACCTCGAGGCAATCGTGTCGCTCGAGCCGGAGCATGTGTCGGTCTATTGCCTGACCTGGGAACAGGGCACCGCTTTTGAGACACAGCGGCGGAAAGGGCTGCTGGAGCCTGTCACCGATCTGGCCGAGCGGGCGATGTTTGAGGCTGCTATCGATCGGCTTGGTGATGCAGGTTTCGAGCACTACGAGGTGTCGAACTTTGCACGTCCCGGACATCGCTGTCGACACAACGAGGCCTACTGGGATCTGCGTCCGTGGGAGGCGTTTGGTCCAGGGGCTGCCCGGTTTGATGGGCGGACTCGGGTCACCAACCATCGCAGCACCACGACCTGGATCAAGAGGGTTCTCGGCGGCCACGATCCGACAGGTGATAGAGATGCGATGTCGGCAGAAGAGGCTGCCCGCGAGCGGCTCGTGGTGGGCCTGCGGCGGCGGGCCGGGATTACGGTCGCCGACTTCGAGACTGTCAGCGGGTTTACCCCACGGCAGCTGGCTGCGAAGTCGATTGATCGCTGGATCGCTGACGGGCTCGCCGTCGAGGAAGAGGGCAGACTCTGGCTCACTCGCGACGGTCTGCTGGTCTCGGACAGCCTCTGGGCTGATGTCCTCTGATAGCTCTCATCAGGAGCAGACTCCTTGGGGGGCAACACGCCGGGGCGTGGCAGACCAAGGAGCAATGACCGAAGAGCAATGAGACGTCGCTCAGTCCGCCGGCTGGATTGCGGCGGTCAGGTCGAGGATGGCCTTCTTGCCGTCAGCGAAGTACATCAGCGTGTTGTCGGCAGCGAAGAGTGGATTCGGCACGCCTGCAAACCCTGGTGAGAGAGATCGCTTCACCACCACCACCGTACGGGCTTTGTCCACATCAAGGATGGGCATGCCCGCGATTGGGCTCGAGGGGTCGGTGCGGGCAGATGGGTTCACCACGTCGTTGGCGCCGATCACGATCGCCACGTCCGTTTCCGCAAAAGTCGGATTGATGTCGTCCATCTCACGCAGCTTCTCGTAGGCCACATCGGCCTCGGCGAGCAGCACGTTCATGTGGCCTGGCATACGGCCAGCCACTGGATGAATCGCATACTCCACTTCGCAGCCGCGAGCTTCGAGGACATCGGAGAGCTCACGCACGGCATGCTGGGCCTGAGCCACCGCCAGTCCATAGCCTGGCACGATGACAACGCGGTCGGCACCCTCGAGGATCATGGCGATCTCCTCAGCGCCCGCGCTCTTGATCTTGCCTGAGTAGACATCGTCTCCGTCGGCAACTGCGGTGGTGCCGAGGCCTCCAAAGAGCACGCCGACAAGCGAACGATTCATCGCTTCGCACATGATCGCGGTCAGGATCAGACCGCTGGCCCCCACAAGGCTCCCGGCAATCACGAGCACGGAGTTGTCGATTACGAAGCCGGCGGCTGCGGCGGCCAAGCCGGAGTAGCTGTTGAGCAGGCAGATCACCACCGGCATGTCTGCTCCACCGATGGGCAGGGTGAGTGTGCAGCCGAGGATGCAGCCAACGCCGACGAGCAGCCAGAAGAAGAGCTGCTGAGATGGGGCGTTGCAGACCGCGATCACCAGGCCGACCATGGCGATCGCGAGGATCGCGTTGATCCAGTGGCGGCGTGGATCGGTCCAGGCCTTCTTAAACTGTTTGAGTTCCTCGAGTTTTCCAAAGGCCACCAGGCTACCGAAGAGCGTCAGACCGCCGATCAGGCCTGTCAGTGCTGTGGCGATGCCAAACTGTGACCAGGAGACCAGGCTGGCCTCCGCTGTGGCGCAGCGGGACACTCCACCGGCTGCAGCCACCGTGCTGGCGAGCTCAGCGCCAGCAACCAACGCTGACGCGGCACCGCCAAAGCCGTTGAGCAACGCGACCATCTGCGGCATGCCGGTCATGGGATAGCGAAGGGCCATCGTGCCGCCGATGCTGCCGCCGATCGCTGCCGCCGAACCGATCAGAATCAGAGGCCACGCTCCTTGCTCAGCGACGGCAGAGGTGACCTTCGGGTCGAAGCAGGCGGCGATGATGGCGATCGCCATGCCGGCGGCACCGATGGCGTTGCCGCGAACGGCGGTTCTCGGACCGCTCATCAGCTTGAAGGCCACGATGAACAGCATCGAGGCGGCAAGGTAGGCGAGATTGATCCAGGCGTGGCTCGTCATGAGGGCTTTCGTGCGAGAGAGGTCGCGGCATCGCCGCACGGCTCAAGGGGCGTCTTTACTTCTTCTTTGGGTTAAACATCTGCAGCATGCGAGCAGTCACCACGAAGCCACCGACCACGTTCACCATGGCCAGCGTCGTTGCAATAAAACCGATCGCAGTGCCTGCTGTTGACGCGAGGCTTGCGGTGACCACAAGTGCTCCGACAGCTGTCACGCCGGAGATGGCGTTGGAGCCACTCGTCAGCGGTGTGTGGAGACGTTGAGGCACCTTGGTGATCACCTCAAAGCCGACCCACATGGCTAAGAGAAAGACCGTCAACAGACGAACGAACCGGGAATAAGGATCCTCACCTGCAGCCGGCAAGGCGGCAGCGTCGGCAATGAGCGTGGTCAGCATCGCGGGCATCGGAAAAACCTTCGGTCGACCTATGGAAAAAACGAATGAACGATTGATCGATGCAGCGGGTGTGTTGCTGCAGCCGATCGTTAACAGAGTCGATTATCAGGAGGTGGCCTGGGGGGCTGGAGGCTCCTCGGCGGTGGGCTCTTCTGTGGTCGCGGGCTCACGCGGTGGCAGGCCGGCAGCCTCCCGGACTCTCGAATGCACCAGCTCACCACCGCGGGCCACCAGGGTATCGCGGCAGATCTCGTCATCGAGTTCAAGCTGAGGAAGCCCCAGCTTGAGCAGATGCAACAGGTAGGTGGAGACGTTGCGGGCGTAGAGCTGGCTGGTGTGGAAGGGCACCTCGCTGGCCAGATTCGTTGGGCCCATGATGGTGACGCCATCGACAACGACGGTTTCGCCCGGCACGGTGGCCTCGCAGTTGCCGCCTCGTTCTGCGGCGAGATCAACGACCACGCTCCCAGCACGCATCTTGGAGACGGCATCGGCAGTGACCAGGATTGGAGCAGCCTTGCCTGGGATGGCTGCGGTGGAAACCACAATGTCGCACTCGGCGATGATGCGACCGAGTTGCTCACGCTGGCGAGCGTAAAAGTCTTCTCCCATCGCCTTGGCGTAGCCGCCAGCGGTCTCACTGCTGCCGGTCTCGAGGTCGAGTTCGACGAACTTCGCCCCAAGGCTTTGCACCTGCTCCTTCACGGCCGGCCGCACGTCGTAGGCCTGAACCTGTCCGCCGAGCCGCTTAGCGGTGGCAATCGCCTGCAGGCCAGCAACGCCAGCGCCCAGGATCAGAACTTTGGCCGCGGTAATCGTGCCGGCAGCAGTCGTCATCATCGGGACCACCCGTGGGAGGGCGGTCGCCGCCAGGAGCACAGCCCGATAGCCAGCGATGTTCGCCATGCTCGAGAGCACGTCCATGCTCTGAGCACGAGTGATCCGTGGCACCAGTTCCAGGGCGAATAGCGTGACGCCACGTTCCGCTGCTTCACGGCAGGCTTGGGGATGGGAGAGAGGGTCTGCCGAGCCGATCAGGATCTGCCCCTCACGAAGCCGGCAGCAGTCGCTGCTCCAGCTGCTTCCGCCAGCCCCGCAGGTCCGTACCGCGAGCAGACAATCGGCCGCGAATGCATCCTCCCGGCTGCCAATCGTCGCTCCAGCGGCGAGGTAGTCCTCATCGGAAAACCCGGCAGCAGCGCCGGCTCCAGACTCGATGAGAACTTCCACCCCCGCCTTCATCAGCGGTTTGACGGCCGCCGGCACTAGGGCGACACGGCGTTCTTCGGGGAAACTCTCCTTGGCGACGGCGACTTTCATGAGTTTGCCAGGACTTTCACGGGCGGTGGGAATGAAATCAAGTGTCCGAGAGTGTCGTCGGCAGAGGCCGAAACGACAACTCGGGAACTGGACGATGATCGGAGTGCATGGGGGAGCGGGCGGGTAGGAAAATCGACTGAAATCCACCTGTTTTCGAGCGGTGTGCCATAATCGCCGACCTGGGCATGAGAGGCTTGTGGACGACGAGTAGCCCTGTTACTCTTCGGGGCTCGCGGGTGTAGAGCCTCCGGCCTCCCTGCGTTTTCCGTGTCTGAGGGTGGTGCCTGCGGTCCGCGGGTGCCGATATCGGACCAGCATGACGGTTGCCAATTCACGAATCGAGTAACAGACCAGATGATTTCCACCGCCAAGACCTACATGGCTAAGCCCGGCGAAGTCGAGCAGCATTGGTGGCTTGTTGACGCTGAGGGCAAGCGCGTGGGGCGTCTCGCCACTGAGCTGGCGATGGTGCTCATGGGCAAGCATCGGCCAACCTACACTCCGCACGTCGACACCGGTGACTACGTTGTCGTCGTGAATGCCGACAAGGTTGAGTTTGGCGGGGCGAAGTGGGAGCAGAAGGTCTACACCTGGTTTACCGGATACAACGGTCTGAGCACGGAGACTGCCGGTGAGCGGTTGGAGCGTCGTCCCGAACTGATCCTCCAGGAGGCGGTTCGGCGGATGCTGCCCAAGAACAAGCTCGGGCGAGCGATGCTGCAGAAGCTCAAGGTCTACGCCGGCTCAGATCACCCGCACGCGTCGCAGCAGCCTCAGCCGCGGGATATCAAGTAAGCCCAGAATCATTCAAAGAAGTAAGCCCCAGAATCACTTAAAAGGCATGTGCCCAGAGATCTGTGGCACGCTCCGAGACGACAAGGACTCATGACGATGGCGACGGCGACAGCATCAGGCGAAGTGACCGCAACCGGGCGACGGAAGTCAGCGGTGGCACGGGTGCGGGTCAAGAGTGGAACTGGCCAGATCGTTGTCAACGGCCGACCCATCAACGAGTACTTTCCTGCCATTAAGGACAGCACCCAGGTCTCTGGCGTGCTGACCCATGTCGGCCATGCGACTGACGTCGATGTGAGGATTCGCGTCGATGGTGGTGGGCCTGCTGGCCAGGCCGGGGCCTGCCGGCTGGGCGTTGCTCGAGCGTTGAAGATGCTCGACGTGGAGGCTGCCGAGGCCTTGCGTGCTGCGGGCATGCTGACGCGCGACGGCCGGATGAAGGAACGCAAGAAGTACGGCCTTCGTGGTGCCCGTCGTGGCACGCAGTTCTCGAAGCGTTAGTTCGCGAAGCGTGCGACACTTCTGTTGCTGTCTCAGGTTGCGGTTGCTGCCGAGCCCTCTTTTTTTCATATGAGTGGCTTTCTCGGTGTTCTGGCAGGATTGTCGTGGCGACGGCCAGCCAGTTTTTTCGCTACAGCCGCTGTAGTTCCTCCTTTTGGCGTGTCGTGTAACGCTTAAGACCGGCACAGGCTGCATTCCGTTTTGTGGTCTATGTTTGCTTCGAGCGTGTAGCCGAAGCGATACTTGAGGTACGGCGGCCGCGGTCTCGAGAGATCACGGCAGATTGCCGAGCTGGAGGAGGACTCAGACATGGCGTCATACGGGGTGCAACAGAATCTTCGACGGCGGCAGGTGCTTGCTGGCGGCTGTGGAGCAGGGCTGCTGCTCCCGCTGATGGGCGGACTTGCTCAAGCCAATGAGAAGCGTGCGGCGTCGACACCGGGGCGAACGCCGGTCTCGGCTGCCCTCGACGTGCTCGACGCAGAGTCCGAGAAGCTCGTTGAAGTGAAATACATCCCCAACGACTCGCGTTCGGCGCAGGTCGTCGTGCAGAACATCACGGATCGTCCCGTCACCCTGCGTCTGCCTGAGTCATTTGTTGGCGTACCTGTGCTCGCTCAGATGGGGATGGGTATGGGCGGCATGGGTGGCCGAGGCGGTGG
>Ga0181601_10001088_pt1 | contig 23085 bp, 20 predicted proteins | sample 041ome_8_FD_133020 | JGI IMG/M metagenome (GOLD analysis project Ga0181601, IMG submission 133020) | Coastal salt marsh microbial communities from the Groves Creek Marsh, Skidaway Island, Georgia - 041407BS metaG (megahit assembly) | ecosystem: Environmental > Aquatic > Marine > Intertidal zone... | reverse complement strand
GACGGAGGTATTTTTTCTGTAAACGAAGGAAATTATCAAGATTTCCCAACAGGTATTCAGGCCTATATTGATTACTGTAAAGATTCCGATAAGGATAGTAAAAGGCCCTATAAGGCGCGTTATATCGGTAGTATGATTGCGGATTTTCACCGAAACCTTTTGAAAGGAGGGATTTTTCTTTATCCTTCTACTAAGAAGTCTCCAAATGGAAAACTTAGACTCATGTACGAGTGCAACCCTATGGCTTTTATTGCAGAACAAGCTGGTGGTTTGGCCTCTACAGGTTCTGAGCGAGTAATGGATTTAGTTCCAACGGAACTGCACCAACGTTGCCCATTATATATTGGTTCAAAACATATGGTCGATAAGGCCATATTGATGTTGAATCAATACGAATCGGTTTTGGTTAACCGGTAATTTTGTATTTTTCACATCAAAAGATTTTCGGTTTTTAACCGAGTAATTCATCAATTATTTTTAGTGTATAGACACTTTTTTCTGGAAACGCTTCTATTTGAAGTCGTTCCACCACACGGTTTAATAGGTGCCTTCTAGTGGCTCGATCTATATTGGGGTCTTTGCCCGCTAAAATCTGATTCAGTTGTTCTTTTGTGCCTTCTAAATGAGGGAAGTGAATATCCGCATCTATTTGATATCCCAGTTGAGAGCAAAGTCCTAATACAAACCGAATGGGTGCGTATTTTTGTTGTATTGTAGAGGGAGTTTGACATAATTCATGCTTAACATAATCGAATAACTCCATATCAATATGAGCATCTTGAATAGATAGTAAGACTAATTCGGTGTAAAAGAAACACAGTTGCTGTGCAATTATGTCAATCAAGATAGGATTTTCAGGGTTCAAATTTACTTCTTTAACCCTACGAAGACCAGGACCTTGCTTATCGTTGAATACAATGTCTAAGATTTGACCGCTCTGATAGTATGCAGCTTTAGATTTACTTTTGCCCAATCCTTGTACCAAAAAGGGAACAAGTCCGTGATGTTCCGTAAAAATTTGTACAACAGCAGAATGATCCGTATACGGGATTTTTTTTAGCACTATACCAGTGGTTTTTACCAGCATAGTGTAAAATTAATCAACCCAATCGGCTATGAATAAATTGGTATCTCTGGTTCCACCATTAAAACGATTTGAACTAAAAATCAGTTTTTTACCATCCGGGGAAAACATAGGAAACGCGTTGAAAATACTATTGTGAGTAATGCGTTCTAAACCACTTCCATCGTTATTGATCATGAACAATTGAAAATCATAACCGCGCTCGCTGTGGTGGTTGCTTGAAAAAATGATTTTTTCTCCGGAAGGGTGAAAGAAAGGTGCCCAATTGGCTTTGCCCAATGAAGTGATTTGTTTCAAATCGGTTCCGTCAACATTAACGGTGTATATCTCCATGTTAGTGGGTGCAACAAGATTCCGACTTAGATAGTCTTTATAGGTCTTGATTTCTTCCTCCGTTTTAGGACGTGAAGATCTAAAAACTAATTTTTTGCTATCCGGAGAGAAGAATGCGCCACCGTCGTATCCTAAATCATGGGTGATTTGACGCACGTTTTTACCATCGATATCCATGATATATAATTCAAGATCGCCAGAACGGGTACTGGTGAATACTATGGATTTTCCATCTGGAGAAACCGTAGCTTCTGCATCGTAACCAGGTTCGTTTGTGAGTTGCTTGGTGATATTTCCTTTTTTGTCGGTGACGAAAATGTCAAAATCTTCATAAATCGGCCATAAATACACCCCTTTTGTTTCAGGTACTGGCGGACAAACTTTACTGCCCAGATGAGTGCTCGCGTAAACCATGGTAGAATCCCCCGGCATAAAATAAGAACATGTGGTGCGGCCCTCTCCTGTACTTACCATAGGTGGGCGGTAATCTTTAGCCCCCATTTGGCTGAGTTCTGTGTAGAAAATTTGATCGCAACTTAATCCCCAAGCGGGATTGTTGCTTTGAAAAACAATAGATTTTCCGTCAAAACTGAAATAAGCTTCTGCATTGTCTCCGCCGAAAGTTAGCTGTGTCAGGTTTTGTAAATGAGGTTCAGCTTGAATGGTTGGTTCCGTAGCGTTCGTGTGAGCATGGTGATGCCCTGCATGATCGTGATTTGTTTCTTTTTGCGCATTAAGAGATGCGGCCATGCAAGCAAGCGAAATAAATATTGCCGGTTTCATTTAATTCAAAATTAGGGTTTTAATAATTCCCAAGCCATTTTAGGATAACCTTTTCTTCCCTGATCGTCGTAAAAATCAACAAAACGCATTTTGAAGAAATTGCCTTTCTTAGTTTTCAATACGTAAAAGCGGTCGGGAACAATGCTGTAGCGTCCTGCGGTTTGGTCGTATTCCTTCCAATCGTAACCAATTTCATTCCAATTTTTATTATAAGGTTGTTGGAGGGCGTCTAAGTACGTAAAATTGTTAAAAGGGATGTCTTTGTCAATCTGAACTACGGAAATTTTATTGGGGTTAATCAATGCACCACGAATTACATAGTTGTAAATCAGTCCATTTTCATCTGGAATTCCTTCTTTATAGGTAGTAAAGACAACATCCCAATTTCGCGATTCAAAGACTTCATTTTGTACCAGTTTTTTCTTGGCGAATGAAAAATAGGCGTAATTGTATTCGGGCTTTGTTTGAATTTTGGTAATGAAATATTCAGAAGAATCATAAACATACCCCCATAAGAACTGGTACATTCCCCCAATTGCGTTAAGAAATTGGATTTTAACATAACGACGGTCAATTGTAGAGTCCGCACCAAGGTCCATAATATAGACCTCATTGGCTTTGCCCAAGTATCCCTCGGGAGTGGATTCGAAAGCACTAGACATAGCGGTAGAATCAATATTGCCTGTTGGGTGGTCAAAACGCCAATCTAAAGATTTAGGATTAATGCTGTGGATGTCAAGAAAATCTTGATTCTCTATTTTTGCCGCGGAAAATTGAACATTTTTTCCTCCGCAAATGATCACGTGTGGCGTACCATTACAAGCAACAGCTAAATCCCAATTTCCAAAAGCATTACTGCCAACTTGTTGCGATTCAAAATCAAAGAAAAGTTGTTGGGAATAAGATTCCCCCATTTCAAAAACTTGAGTTTGTAGTCCTTCTGCTATGGTCGGGCTTGGATAAAGAGGTTCTTCTTTGTGGCAATTTGTAAACAGCCCTGCAACACTAAAAAGAAAAAGTAATGTTTTTGTGGTTCTCAAAACGGTTACAAATTTACGGTACATTGTATAAAGAGGTTTCTTCCTAATGCAATATTTACGCCACTTCCTCCGGATGCATGCACCCCTGAATTGGGCGCTGTATTTTGAATTTGAGTTACGTTGAATATATTTTTTACGCCCATTTGGACTGCCATTTTATTCTTAAAAAGTTTTTGACTGATATTGAAATCGGCGAGACCATAAGGTTGTATTTCATAGGTGTTGCCGTTACTTAAGAAACCCAAAGTTTTACCGGTATATCGACTGAACCATTGAAGGGAAGTACCGGTAGATTTGAACTCATGACTAATGTTTAGACTGGTTTGGGGTACTTGCCATTTGCGCAGTTTTGAATCTGCGTCAATTTGACTTTCATTCAATATCCAACTAAATCCTAAGTTAAAATCCCAATTTTTGAAGAAAATTTGAGTTTGTGTGGAAAAACCAGAACTGTTTAGTCTACCAATATTGATGTATTGGTATAAGTTGGTGTTGACATCTACTAGACTTAATTGGATTTCATCTCGAACATTATTTCGAAATCCGGATAGTTTAAATGTTGCGGCTATTTCTTTAGAGATAGAATGTCTGTAATCTAAAGAGGCATTAAAATTGTGAGAATGTTCGGTTGTTAATTCGGTATTGCCCTGTACATTGTGATTGATATCTACAAATAAAAAATAGAGTTCCTTGGCTGTTGGGGCTCGAAATCCACGTGCATAGGAACCACGTAAAACCAAATGTTCACTTAGCGAACTTCGAATTTGTAGAGAAGGAATCAAGGGCGCAAGTTTAAATCCGCTTCCAAAAAAATTGGGGAAAGGATTGCTTCCAAAAGCTCTGTTATAGGAAACTCGCAAAGACGGTTTGATGTTGAGCTGTTTAATGGGGTTTAATTCAATAGACCCAAATAGCGCGAAATCTCTAATAGGAGTGGTATTTCTAACTCGGAGTGTTTGAATACTTTCTTGTTGATATTCGTATCCCATCAAGGAGTTGAATAAACTTTTATCGCTTTTGTATTCCCAAAGTCCTCGGAGGTTGAGGGCGGTGTTTCTGGTAGTGTCTTGATCTACAGGACTTGTGATGGTTTCACTTCCCGAAACCAGATTACGCCTAACATTAACCTTATCTCGGTTATATTGATTAAGGGCATTTTGAAATCTTAAACTGTGTTTTGGATTCAGTTTGACATCCGTAACTAAGGTAATGTCGCGCCTTTGTGTGTAGAAATAATTGTTATAACCCGTAATACCAACAAGATTGTGCTCCGCATTGCTGCGATCTAGTAGATATTCATAAAATTGTGCGTACCTGATACTTTGATTGAGTCGACCTTGACGGAAAAATAAGGAGCCGTCACCGTAAACCCGGGTTTTAGGCTTCCAATCCATACTACGCGTTTCAGGTTGAAAGTCAAATCCACTAAAGAATTGCCTACCTATGTTAAAATCATAGCCTAAAGTGGTTTTGGTATTAATTCTTTTTTGATGGGAGAGGGTTCCATCTATATTGAGGTTCCCCACCTGGTCGGCGAAAAACTTAATTCGAGACGTATTCCCTATGCGCATTGGGCGTTTGGTTATGATATTGATGACACCTCCAATGGCATCCGTGCCGTAAACCACGCTCATAGGTCCTTCTACAATTTCAATTCTTTCTATATTTTCTGAGGGAATTTGACTTACGTCAATGTTTCCATTAAGACGCCCGATCATTGGAACGCCATTTATTAAAATCTTTACATTTTGTCCCCCCAATCCTTGTAATTGGATGGATGTACCTAGGCTTGGGTCTTGGCCTAATAATACACCTGACTGGTTTTGTAATACATCAGAAAGGTTTTGGGCTCCCATTTTTTCAATCGTTTTACTTTGAATGATCTTAACGGAATATGGGTTCTCCGTTGCCAAACGTGGATTTACCGATGCCGTAATGGAAATAGGATTGATTTGTGCTATTTGAGTTTGAACTACGAATTCTAGGTTATTTGGGGAGATTAGGCTATCGCCAACAATACTACCAAGGTCCTTCGCAATTCTTAAAGTGAACGGTTTATTCTGAATCCAGATTTCCCCCCATTCGTCTGTTATCCCCTGATAATTCTCGTCGATTGTATTAAAGGAAACTGGGAATTGAGGAATGGGTTGTTGGTCAATGTCAACAATTCGAATTTTGACGGTATCCGAAAGATTAACTTTTAAAGAATGGGCTCCAATTTGGGAGCCCATTCCAAACAATACATAAGTAAGAATTACTATAGAACGCGCCAATTTCATGCGTTGAATTAACGCTTTATGAATAGATTGCGACTGATGCCTTGATTACCTTGGGCCTCTAAAATATATTGTCCCACCGGTAAATCACTGATGTTTAATTCGATTTTGCTGTCGTTACAATTTATTTGCGACAAACTACGTCCCGTCATGTCCATTACACGAACAGAATTGATGGTCTGATTAGATGCATTTACCCAAATAGTTCCACTGCTTGGGTTAGGGTAAACAGAAAAGTTTAGGGAGTTAATTTTGTCAGTATTGTTCAAAGCACCAATCTTACTTTTTTCCAAAGTGATTACACCAGTGGCTTGACCGCCAAATGACAAGAAATGTAGTGCCCAATATTCAGTTCCGGTTGAAGTAGGGACTGCAATAATGTAGTTTTTACGAGGAACTATGGCAAAACTGCTGCCATTGAAAAACTTCCAGTCGCTACCTATACGGGTCAACCCTAAGTTGAAACCATGCCCTGCTGCGATTGAAGTATCGCTTTCTGCAATATCAATGTAAGTTTGAGGTGCATTAAGAATGTCATCAAAAGTTACACCGTTTACTTGTGCAATTTTTAATCCACGCTTTGATTCAACCCCATTGGTGGGATATATAACCAAATCTCCAGTACCAGGAGTAGGAACCCAGTCGTAATAGCGAGAGAAATTCAAATGCCAATCTCCATTAGCTGACTCGATATTTACCTGAGCATCCAAATTGAAGTTGTAGTATTTGAACATTCCCATATCGGCTTTTGACTGCTTAATGGTATCTGGATTTCCAGCTTCTGAATCTAGAGGACCAAATTCGAAAATGAAATCGCCGTTTTTGTCTTGCATTATGGGCATGAACTTGTACAATTTTGCACTTGGTCCATTACCAACGACAATAAGGTATAAAGAGTCGCCTTTAACCACATGGGAGGTAGGGTCGTAAACGCCCCATGAAAAATCCCACTGATTATTTTTGTCGTTTTGTTGATTCAAAGCGCCTAGCTTTTCATCCTTCATGTCGTTATAGGGCATGGTCCAATTCATCCAACCTGTTGTATCGAAATTATCATAAGATGAATTGTCTCCATTTGGATACAGGTAGGCAAATACACCTGCAGCATGATTCAAGCGAATAGAGTTGTCCATTTGAAGAGTGGTATGAGCAATATGCCATTCACTCATTGGAGAAGCGTGTTTTTCACCGGTTTGGATTTGGTAAAATACTTGTTTCGCATAACCCGGTTCCATTTCAATGGTATCGGTTACACTTTGAGAAGAAGCATGACCTGCAAAAAGGAAAATACTTGCGGCTAAAAAAATGTGTTTCATGAGTTAATTTGTACTGCAAAAATACCGCTGATTGACTCGAAGTTGGGGTGACTTGCGTCACGTTTATGTCATGTTGGCGGCTCTCGTTTAAGAGGTTTCATTCATCGGTTTCTTTGTTGATTTTATCGGTCGATTAAACCAAAATCATATAGTAATTTTGTACAGCATTCCGTCAGAGTGAATTTCTACACTCGGGAATTATCAATTATGGCAAAAATTTCAATCAATATAGCTTCTGGTTCCATTGAGAAAAGTAAAATCGTTGTAGGCATCGATTTAGGTACAACGAATTCATTGGTTGCCTATGTGCCCAAGAATGAATCAAATGCTCAGATTATTCCAGTGAGGGGAAATAATATTGTTCCATCAGTTATTCATTTTGATGCTCACAATATTCCCGCAGTGGGTGCTTTTGCCAAAGACAAGCTTTTAGGAGATCCAGAAAGAACCATTTACAGTGTAAAGCGATTATTGGGTAAAAATTATAACGATATCCCTCAAGACAATATAAATATAGGGTATCGAATTATTGATGATCAAAGTGAAAATTTGGTTAAGGTTCAAGTCGGGAATAAGTTTTATAACCCCATTGAATTAAGCGCAGAAATCCTAAAAGAGCTAAAACAGCAAGCGGAAAAATCGCTTAATGCTCAGGTCGATCAAGCCGTGATTACCGTTCCTGCTTATTTTAACGAGTCACAGAGACAAGCCACGCGCGATGCCGGTAAGCTGGCAGGTTTGGATGTTTTAAGAATTATAAACGAACCTACCGCTGCTAGTTTGGCATACGGAATTCAAACCCAATCGAATGGCCATATTTTAGTTTACGATTTTGGAGGTGGAACTTTTGATGTTTCGATTCTTCAAATAGAAGATGGAGTTTTTGAGGTGTTGGCAACTCACGGTGATACCTACTTGGGGGGAGATGATATCGATCGCGCAATAGTTGTTTTTTGGCAGCAAAAAGCTACGGAAGCAAATTGTAAAATTGAAGATTTTTCAATTTTGCGACATCATGCCGAATCTGCGAAGATTCAATTATCGAATAATCCCCAATCGGTCTTTGAGTACTCCATAAATTCAGAATTTAATCTGCAATTAGACTTCCCTACATTGATCCAAATTGCCGAGCCTATTTTAGAAAAAACATGGAATTCGGTGAATCGGGCATTGAATGATGCGCAATTGAAACATGCGGATATAGAAGAAGTGGTCTTGGTAGGTGGTAGTACCCGATTGCCTATCATTACGGAAAAACTAAAAAATTGGTTCAACCAAAGTAGAATCAACAATCAAATCAATCCAGATGAAGTTGTGGCTTTGGGTGCGGCAATTGAGGCCGATGTATTGGCAGGAAATCGCAGTGATGTTCTATTATTGGATGTAACTCCCTTATCTCTGGGAATTGAAACCGCTGGAGGTTTGATGGATGTATTAATTCCCAGAAATTCTAAAATACCGCAACGTGTAGGAAGGGAATACACCACCAGCGTGGACGGACAAATAAATCTGAAAGTAGCGGTTTTTCAAGGCGAACGCGAGTTAGTTGAACAAAATAGAAAATTGGGAGAATTTATATTAAAGGATATTCCTTCTATGCCCGCGGGCATGCCGAAAATAGAGATACAATTTGCATTGAATGCGGACGGGATGTTACAGGTACAAGCGAAAGAATTAAGGAGTGGGGTGTCTCAAAAGGTAGAAATTCAACCTAGTTATGGACTAACCGATGCTGAGGTCGAACAAATGTTGATGGCCGGTTTAACAAACGCACAATCGGATGTTGAAGAACGCCTGTTGCGCGAATCGCAAAACGAAGCGCGTCAAATTATATACACAACCGAGCGTTTTATAGCTAAAAATGCTAACTTGCTTTCCGAAGCCGAAAAAGCGGGAACCGAACAACGAATCGAAGCTGTTCGGGGTCTATTAGATGGAACGGATAGACATCTATTACAAACAAAAATTGAAGAGCTGAATGACTTTTCAAGACCGTTTGCAGAACGTTTGATGGATATTGCCGTTTCTAAGGCGCTTAAAGGCAACAGAATTGATCAAATGAAATGAAAAAAATCTTATTGGCCATAGTATCCTTTTTTATGTGGTGGGGAAATACCACGGCCCAAGAGTCCACAAACGATTGGAGCAATTTAGGCTTGAAAATGGGCATTGGCGCTTATTCGTTTTATGGAGATGAACTTAAAAACCCACGGCCCATGTTTGGGTATGTTGCAGGTTTATATTATCACAGTCCTTTAGAAAAAGGCAGATTTCACTTACAAACGGGTTTGGATATCAGATTCAGAGGGGGAAATTTTGCTAATGCTCGAGAAGGTGATACCGCAATTGGAACGGCTTACACAAAGATCAGCTTGGTTACATTAGATTTGCCTGTACAGCTTTTAATTTCAACTAACCTTGAAAAACAACGAGAAGCGCTATTTGTTACTTTGGGCGCACAAGCAAGTTATTTGATGCGTTCTGTTTTGTACGTAGGTCCAGATCAGATTCCACTAAACCAATCGGTTTATATGCAAACTTGGGATAATCTTCCATTGAAACCCATTGAACTTTTACTTAGCGTAGGAGTTCAGCAACGCTTTGTTACGGTGGGTTATGCAGTTTCTCTCAATATGGGGATTACCAACTTGAACGATAATTTTAAAATCCAAGGAATTAGTCCTGCTAGTGGTAATGGTTTGGGTATCGGTACCTGGTCGCTTGAGGCTTCCTTACTGTTTTAATCACAATTAATAGGTATTTTTGCGTTAAAAGTGAGTCACTCAGTAGCCCTTTATACATTAGGTTGTAAACTAAATTTTGCCGAAAGCAGCACCATTGCACAACAGTTGGTAAAAAATGGTTTTAGCAGAAAAGAGTTTCATGAAGGCGCAGATCTTTATGTGATTAATACCTGCAGCGTTACCGACCATGCCGATAGGAAATGTAAAAAAGTGGTGCGAGAAGCTTTAAAGCACAACCCTAATGCCTACATCGTTATTGTAGGATGCTATGCACAACTTAAACCTCAAGAAATTGCAGAGATACCGGGCGTTGATATGGTTTTAGGGGCAGCTGAGAAGTTTCAACTGATGGATTATTTGCATTCATTAAAGAAAGAACCCAAAGCTCTAATTCAAAATCAACCGATTAAATCGGTCAATGAATTCGTGCCAGGTTTTTCTGAAGGGGATCGCACGCGTATGTTTTTAAAGGTGCAGGATGGTTGCGATTATTTCTGTAGTTTTTGTACCATACCCCTAGCACGTGGTAAGAGTCGCAGCGCCACTGTGGAAACCACGCTACAACAAGTTAAAAAGGCTACAGAGCAAGGTGTTCAAGAAGTGGTTTTAACGGGAGTCAATTTGGGCGATTTTGGTGTTAATCATGACGAGTCCTTTTTTGATTTGATTCAAGAGTTGGATCAACTCGATGAAATCAAGAGATATAGAATCAGCTCCATTGAACCCAACTTGCTCACAAATGAAATCATAGAATTTGTGGCAAGCAGTCAAAAGTTTGTGCCGCATTTTCATATACCCTTGCAAAGCGGTAATGACGAGATTTTACAGCGAATGCGACGTAAATATCTCAGTGACTTGTATAAAAGTCGTATCGAAAAAATCAAGTCGATAATGCCGGATTGTTGCATTGGAGTGGATGTGATTGTCGGTTTCCCAGGAGAAAGTGATCAACATTTCTTGGATACCTATACGTTTTTGAATGAACTTCCCATTTCCTATTTGCATGTGTTTCCCTACAGCGAAAGGGCGAATACAACGGCACGGAAGATGCAGGATCGGGTTCCTTTAAAAGTAAGAAACGACAGAACCGCACAACTCCGTTCCTTAAGTGAAAAGAAAAAGCGTGCTTTCTATGAATCGCAATTAGGTAGAACGAGGCCTGTTTTGTTTGAATCGGAAATTAGAAATGGCAATATGCAAGGATATACAGATAATTACGTTCGGGTTGTGAGCGCTTACGATCCACTATGTGTAGATTCTTTAGTGCCATTTCATTTAAAAGAAATTGATGCTGATTTCTTAATGCGCGGAGAGTTTGAAACTGTGGAAATAAGTCGTTAATTTGTTCTGTGTTTCCCACCCTTTATCATTTCCTGCGCGATACATTAGGTATTGAAATTGCCTTTTTAGAAATTGTTAATACTTTCGGATTGTTTGTGGCCTTGGCCATAGCAAGTGCTTATTGGGCTATGCAGCAAGAATTTAGCCGCAGAACTCAATTGGGTTTTTTTATTAAAAAACAAACAACCGTAACTATAGGAGAGCCTGCTCCCACAATTGAATACATCACTAATGCAGTACTCTCGTTCGTATTCGGATTTAAGATTTTGTACTTAGTTCAAAATTCTGGAGAAGGATTTGTACCACAAGATCATATTTTCACTTCAGAAGGGAATATGTTTTTTGGTGTATTATTGGGCGCCATATCGGTTTTTTACAGGTATTACACCGATAAAAAAGAAAGATTAAATCCACCAATTGAAAAAAAAATTACCCTTTCATTAGCGGATGAAATGGGCAATATTACGGCGGTTGCATTGATATCAGGCTTTTTGGGTGCCAAGATTTTTCACATATTAGAAACACCATCAAATTTTAGCATTCAAGCTGTTTTGGAGCAATTGTTTACCACAGGAGGCTGGACATTCTTCGGTGGATTAATTTGCGGAGCTGGTGGGGTCTTATGGTACACCTCAAAGAAGGGTTACCCATTACTTCATGTGTTAGATGCAGGTGTTCCAGCTATGATGCTGTCCTACGGTATTGGTAGATTCGGATGTCATTTTGCGGGTGATGGAGATTGGGGTATTACCAATCCTAACCCCGATTCATGGCTCCCTAATTGGGCCTGGGCTTATAAATACCCACATAATGTACTGGGTAAAAGTTATGGTGGCCCCGATATGGAACTGATTCCTGGATGTGAGGGTAATTATTGTTATCAATTAATCAATCCGGTTTATCCTACACCCTTGTATGAAGCGTTAATGGCGCTGGTTTTGTTCGCTATACTATGGTTTTATGTGCGAAAACTAACCTTGAAACCAGGCCAAGTGCTTTCCATATACTTGGGCTTCGCGGGTGTGGAACGATTTTTGATCGAGTCTATAAGAGAACACGGCGACAGTTTATACACCATGGGTAATCTTGTTTTTTCACAAGCACAAATGATTTCCCTGGCTCTGATCGTTAGTGGGATAATAATATGGGTATTGTCTTCAAAAAATATAATCAAAGCACCTGCGCCAAAATTATAGGGCTCTGTGCTTTTTTACTTTGTTTTTCAGTTGCTTCTGCGCAGTCTAAAGACACCATTTTTGTTGATTACGAGCGATTGGACGCTATTGAATTGTCCAGTGGAATTGATGAAGAGCGCCGCAAACAATATTTGATTTTAAAAAGGCGTGTAATTAAAACTATGCCCTACGCTAAAATGGCTGCTTTTAAAATACGTGCAATGGAAGATGAATTGGCAACTATAAAAGGCAGAAGAGCAAGAAATAAGTACATACGCAAATGCGAAAAAGGGTTAAAAGCGATGTACACCGAGCAGTTAAAGAAAATGACGATAGGAGAGGGCCAAGTATTGATGAAATTGATACACCGTGAAACAGGTAAAACCACTTGGGAGATCATGAAAGATTACAGCGGCAATGCTGAGGCATTTTTTTGGCAGACTTTTGGCAGTTTCTGGGGGCATAACCTAAAAAGAGAATTCGACCCTGTAGTGGATTATCAAATCGAACACATTATTCAGTTAGAAAAATTAGAATAATTCGGCCTGTACTTAAGGAGTTATACTTTGGATTTTTTCAAAAGTCCATAAAGTAAAACAGGGGCTCCTATCAAGGCGCTTATCGGATTCACGGGCAAAACAACATTCATTAATAAATGATGCGCAATGGTATCTGCGGTCAGACACAGCGCGCCTCCCCAAAGTAGTGTAGGGATTATTACACGTTCATGGCTTTCAGACTTTATAATGCGTTTAGCAATATGAGGGGCTACCAAACCTACAAATCCAATTGGTCCTACGAATGAAGTAATCCAACCAGCAAGTAATGCGCCGCCTAAAATGAGAGTCATTCGCATTTTAGTGATAGAAATCCCAGATGATTGTGCATATAAGTCCCCTAATAAATAAGAATCTAATGGCCTTCTGATTGTCCAAACTACGACTGAGATAATGAAAATTGGTAATGATAATCGATACCAATCACCTGATTCAAGTTGTTCAAAGCTTCCCATTCCCCAAAAAGTGAATTGCTGTATTTCTTGAGCATTACCAAATTGCTGCAATAATTGAATTCCTGCTGAAAATACATATCCCATTACCATTCCAATTAATAACATGCGCATGGGAGACGTAAAACCTTTGCTCAGCCAAAGTTGTAAACTCAGCGCCAGTAGGGCACCCGTTAAGCTACTGATTCCGGCACCTAGAAAGGAAAATCCTATTCCTAAGGAGGAACCAGCGAAAATAAACAAGGCCATCCCTAATGAGGCTCCAGGTGTTACACCAATTAAGAATGGGCCTGCTAATGGATTCCGAAACAAAGTTTGCATCATCAAGCCGCTTAACCCTAAACCCATTCCACATAATATACTGCCTGTAATTCTTGGAATTCGAAATTCTTCGAGTATAAAAGTATCTAATGATGCTACATCACTTAAGTTGAAAATAATCAAACTTCCTATCCAAGCCACTAATATGATTTTGTGTAAGGTGTCCTTCATAATTTTCGATAAAAATAAAGAGCTCCTGAAGAAGTGCCTTTTTGAATTTGAATAAGATCGTTTAAAATTATTTCGGGATGAACCGTTCCCAGATCCCAAAATGAATTGGCTCCGTTTATTTCTAATTGTTTGTCGTTTTGATAAATAAGCGGACACCTTTTATTGATAACAGAATTCAATCGAGAATCAACTTGTCCAATTTCCGATTTGTTTTTAATAGCGCCGAGATTTAGCCAAAAGGTGGACTTTTGGATAAATCCAATGGCATCTTCCATTGAAATGCTGCTGGCTCCCGTTCCCTTAAGCGACGTATGAATCAGCCAACTTGGTTGGAATTGGGCATCTCTTAGAATTTGAGTAAAATAAGCCGAATCATTAGGGATATGCCAAATGCCTTCAAATGGGAGGTTTAACATTACCGTTTGCGATTCTTGAACTCTATTTTCTGATTTCAAACGATTATAAGTAGTTTCTATTTGTTGAAATAGGGAATCTGCTGTCTTGGGCTTTCCCAGAATCCAGCCTATTGCGCGGATCCATTCCGCTCGAGCTAGAGGATGAGATTCCAAATGGCTTTGTACGAAAACAACGGCGTGGTTGTTCTGTTGTAGACGTTTCCATTCTTTTTCGCCATTACCATCCAATAGATAAGTAAACGTTATTTGAGGTTGTATTTTTAATAAACTTTCTTTGTTTAATATACCACCTTGTTGCAGTGAAATACAATGATTGGGCAGTGAAATATCTTTTGGGATATACGCCAAATTGTCAACACCTGAAATTCGATTACTCAATTCAAATTCGTGGATCATTCGAGCAAAAACAGCCGAAAGCGCAACATAAGTGCCTTCACGATTGATTTTAATATGATTTTCAACCTTTTTGGATTTCCCCCAAAAATATTGTCCAATTGTATGTTGATACTGTCCGTATATCTTTAGGAGGGTATCGGTTTTAGTAGTTGAAATTTCAAATAATCGCGCAAATTTATTTGGTATTTTTTTTGCATCATTCGCGAGATTGGGTTGTTTTTCTTGCCCTTGGCATCCCATAAGGTATAGGGATAGAGCGCTGAGAAATAAAACAAACCTTCGATACATTTTTCAAAAGTAGAACAAAAAAAGCGACACTTGAAAAAGGAGTGGATGGGCATTTGAAAGTTTTGCTGACATTTGTGTAGTGAATTGGCCAATTTGGAAATACCGCTATTACGTTTTTTTCGGCTTGTTTTTAGTCTGGATGACGTTTTTTGATCGAAATAGTTTTCTGTATCGCATCAAATTAGCTGGGGAGATTTCAGAACTAGAAGCAGGTATTGAATCCCACACTAAAAAAATAATTGCATTAAGACAGCAACGTAAAGATTTGTTTGGAAATGAGAAAAATTTGGAAAAATTTGCTCGAGAAACCTATCTGATGAAAAAATCAAATGAAGAAATTTTCGTAATTGTAGATCCTGAGTGAAATGTTAATTTGAAAGATTAAAAAGTGTTTATAAAATAATATAGATTGTGTATTTCTATTGGCCACTTGTCAATAGGTTTGCAGTAATACCGTTAAAAACCGAAAAATATGAAATTTGTAGCTTCATCCAGCAATTTGCTCCAGCACCTGTTGACCGTTAACGGTGCCATAATGTCGAAGCCGATTATACCGATTCTCGAGAATTTTTTATTCGATATTAAAGGAGGTGAACTCACCATTTTTAGTACGGATTTGGAAACGAGCATGACCACCACGATGCCTATTGATGCCAAAGAGGATATGAGAGTAGCGGTGCCAAGTAGGTTGGTGATTGATACGCTAAGATCTCTTCCAGAGCAACAGGTTACCTTTAATGTTGATCTAAATACCTATGGAATAGAGGTAAGTACCGATCAGGGTCGTTATAAAATGGCGGGTCAAGATGCTTCTGATTTTCCAAATCAACCCGAGAAAAGCGGTGATGCTAGTATCACATTGCCTTCGAATATTTTGTTGAAGGCCATTAGTAAGACGCTTTTTGCGGCGGGTACCGATGAATTACGCCCAAACTTAACAGGTTTGTTCGTTGAAATGAAAACCGATCATGTTAATTTCGTGGCAACCGATGCCAATAAATTGGTGCGTTTCACACGCAGAGATATTCAACCACAATTGGATCATGGTTTTATTATTCCAAAGAAACCTTTGAATTTGTTGAAAACCGCTTTGCCAAACGATGAAACACCTGTTGTTGTAGATTATAACCAAACGAATGTGTTTTTCTCTTTTGGCGATACTGAGTTGATTTGTCGTTTGTTAGACGAAAAATATCCCGATTACGGTGCGGTAATTCCAACCAACAACAACAACAAACTGAATATCAATCGCATGGATTTCCTCAGTGCGATTAGCCGTATCAGTATATTTGCGTCGAAAACTACGCATCAAGTTCGATTGAAAATTGCCGGTACGGAGTTGACATTATCGGCAGAAGATATTGAAATGGCCAACGAAGCGGTTGAGAAGATTTCTTGCGAATTCGATGGGGAAGACATGGAAATAGGCTTTAACGCCCGATTCCTTAAAGAAATGTTATCTACTTTAGATGGTGAGACCGTGCAGTTGCAATTATCTGCACCTAATAGAGCCGGTCTGTTGGTGCCAACTTCTCAAGATAACACGGAAGATGTTACCATGCTCATCATGCCAATGATGTTAAATAATTATTAATCATTCAAAGATTGCACTTCCAATTCGAACCATAGTGGCCCCATGTTTTAACGCATGTTGATAATCGCCACTCATTCCAATTGATAATTCATTGAATAAAGCATCGTTTTCAAAGAAACGGTGCTTTATTTGTTTAAATAGGGTATGGATTAGTTCGAATTCATGGTTAACTTGTTGGCTATTCGAGGTGAAAGACGCCATTCCCATTATGCCTCGAAATCGAATTCCTTCAAAAGGAGACTTCATTAGACTGTCAACAAAATTCTCAAACTCGATAGGGGGAACTCCGAATTTACTTTCCTCTTGGGCTACATGTGTTTGAAGTAAAACATCAATTTGTCGGTTGTGTTTAAGTGCTTGTTTGTTGATTTCTTGAGCCAATTTTAGGCTATCAACGGAATGTATGAATTTGATAAAGGGAGCGATATATTTGACCTTGTTCGTTTGTAGATGACCAATTAGGTGCCATTCAATGTCTTTGGGTAGTGATTCAAATCTTTCTAATAATGGTTGAACACGGTTTTCTGCGAATTTTCGCTGACCGGTTTGATATACGCTCTCTATATCTTCGACGGACCGGTATTTAGAAACTACAATTAATTGAGCATTACTTTGTTGAAGTTCAGAATGAATACGCGTAATATTGTCTTCTATCTTTTGCATTTTCTCTACCTTTGCTTTTGAAATGATTCGATTAGGCAAAGTAACAATTTTGGTGGCACTTTTGTTAGGGGCGTGTTCTAAAGAACTGCCGATTAATAAAGAAACCACGGTCTTGTTATTGACCGATGCGATGCGCTTAGAGGCTTCACAACAAGTGGCTTACAATTATATGTTATTGCCCGATTCCATTTGGAAGGAACAATATGCTTTTCTATTGAAAAAACATCGAGTTTCCCAGGAGGACTTTGAATCTACGATGGAATATTATAAACGCAACGGTAAGGAATTTGCTACTCTAATGGAGGAAGTAATAGTGGTTTTGGAAGCAGAAAGTAATAAAGAATTTAAACGTTGATATATCCTGAATCATTTGAAGACCTGGTAGGTTTTAGTGCACTGCGCGTTCAATTGCAGGATAATTGTCGATTGTCAAGTTCATCCAATTTAGCTCAAACCTTCTCTATGATTACCGATCCAGAGGTATTGAAAGATACTTTGGATATGCTCGATGAATGTCGGGCGATAATGGAAACAAGGCCCTCGCTTTTTGAATGGCAACATCCTACAGATATGGCTAATATGCTTAAACATATCCATGTTGAGGGTTATTTTTTGATGGAAGATGACCTATTGGGAATTGCGGCCAACATAAAAATTTACGACACATTCGTTAAGGCACTTTACCAGCAAGAAGAAGAGTTTCCTCATTTTCGTGCGTTATTCCCTAGGAATGAAAATACCGATTTTGTATTAACTTCAATTACTAAGGTTATTGACGAAGACGCGCATATTAGATTGAATGCTTCCCCCACGTATCAAAAGGTAAGTACTGAGATAAATCGTATCGAACGAGAAGCTAGACAACAGACAAAGTCCATATTTAAAGAATGGAAAGCTTTGGGTTTTACCGCGGATACTGAGGTTACCATTAGAGAAGAACGATTGGTTATTCCGGTATTAGCTGAGTTTAAACGCAAGGTTAAAGGATTCGTAAAGGATGTATCCGCAACGGGAAAGGTGTTGTTTATGGAACCTTCTTCAATTGTTGAGCTTAATAATCGCTTGAAAGAACTTTTCGCAGAGAGACGTAGGGAACGAGAACGAATTTTAAAACAGTTAAGCGCGGATATACGTCCCTTTGCCCCATTGCTTCTGCAATGGATGAAATCACTCACCCAAGCCGATTTTGTATATGCCAAATATCAATTATGTTCCATTCATGAGGCAGAAAGACCCAGGCAGAAAAAAGAAAATGGCTTGGTGCTTAAAATGGCTTATCACCCAGTTCTGAAGAAAGAATTGGCCAAACAAAATCAAAAGATTGTTCCATTAGATCTGGAAATGGACAAACAGCATATTGTGGTTGTAAGTGGACCCAACGCAGGGGGTAAGAGTGTTGTTCTAAAAACAGCCTTGCTATTGCAATACTGGTATCAATGTGGCTTTTTTATAACAGCAAAACCCGAAAGTGAAATGGGTCATTTTGAGTATTTGGGAATTGATTGTGGGGATGGACAATCCATAATAGCGGGATTGAGTACTTTCAGTGCGCATTTGCAAAATCTAAAGAATATTACCTCACATGCGGGAAAGCGTTCTTTAATTGGACTGGACGAATTGGGCACAGGTACAGACCCTCGATATGGAGCGCCTATTGCACAAGTAATCTTAGAACAATTATTGGCGCAACGATCTTATGTAATTGCAACTACTCACTTTTCCCAAATAAGGGAATGGGGTCGAAAGGAAGAAGCCGTTTTACAAGCTAGTATGGCCTATGATGCCGTTGCGCTAAAACCATTATATCGATTTATTCAAGGTAAACCTGGTAGTTCATTCGCATTAGAATTGATGCGTAAGACTGGGTTTGAATTGGATTGGATATCACGTATTAATGCGCTTGCCGGAAAAGAATTGGGTAAAACGGAAGATCTCATGTTGGAATGGGAAAGAAAAAACCAAGAGTTGGAGCAAACATTAGCAGAAAACCTACAAAAATCAGCGCATTTAGCATCGATGCTAGAGGAATACAGCCGGTTGAAGAATAAAATTGGGGAAAAGCGAAAAATGGCAATGGATCAAGCAAAGAAAGAAGCTGATTTATTACTTTCTGAGGCTAATAAACGCATTGAACAAACCATTAGAATTATTCAAGAAAATAAAGCGGACAAAAATAAAACCTCAAAGGCAAGGAACGAACTCGACCGTTTTAAGGCTGATCTGAATAAAAAGGTTGAAAAACAAGCTGCCGTTAATGGCCAATTGGCAAAAGAGAAAGATCCTATCGAAATACCTCAAAATTGGAAGCCGATTCCGGGAGAATTGGTGAAAAATAAAGATACCGAACAAATTGGTGAAGTTGTTGAACTCAAAAAGGACAAAGCTTTAGTGATTTTTGGATTGATAAAAATGTGGATGCCGACCCAAGAACTTATTCCATCAAAACCAGAGAAAAAGAAAAAAACCGCTCAATCTAAAGGGTTTAATTGGGTAGAACGTCAATCCACATTCCAAGGAGAAATGGATTTAAGGGGCGTGCGAACAGAAGAAGCCAAAGCCAAGTTGACGACGTTTTTAGATGAAGCGTATGCACTGGGTCATACTCAAGTAAAAATTGTTCATGGTCGTGGTGATGGCATCCTTAGAAAAATGCTTCGTGAACATTTAAAATCTTTGAATTATGTCCGCGAGTACGTAAACGAGCATAGCGATCGTGGGGGTGATGGATGCACCATAATACACATGAATTAAGATTTTTAGAGTCGAGTGAAAGGAATTAAATTTGTGATATGGCAATACGATTAGACGGTAAAGCAGTTTCTGCACATTTCAAACAACAGATAGCCAATACGGTTAGTTCTTTTTTAGCCGAGGGAAAGCGTGCGCCACATTTAGCTGCCATACTTGTGGGTGAAGACGGCGGTTCTAAGACTTATATCGAAGCCAAAGACCGGGCTTGTAAAGAGGTGGGTTTTTCAAGTACTATTTTGCGTTTTCCAGACACAATAACGCAGGAAGAACTCTTACAAGAAGTGCAAAAGATTAACCAAGATTCAAGTATTGATGGACTCATTGTACAGTTGCCTTTGCCCAAGCATATTGATGAAAATGTAGTTACCCAAACCATAATTCCTCAAAAAGATGTAGACGGTTTTCATGATATTAACATGGGTAAATTAGCTAAGGGTGATCATTCTGCCTACATTTCTGCTACGCCACTTGGGATAACGATGTTGTTGAAATATTACAATATTGAGACCTCCGGCAAACATGCAGTTGTTATTGGTAGAAGCAATATTGTTGGAAGGCCCATGAGCATTTTATTATCAGAATCAAGTGAAACGGGTAATGCAACGGTTACTTTATGTCATTCTCGCACAAAAAATTTGAAAGAGATCTGTCAATCTGCGGACATTATAGTGGCTGCAATAGGAAAGCCGTATTTCGTAACAGGTGATATGATCAAGCCGGGTGCGGTAGTAATTGACGTAGGAACAACTCGACTGGAGGATGCAACGCGCGAACGCGGCTGGAAATTAGCCGGGGATGTGAACTTTAAAGAAGCGGAGGCCATAGCTTCAATGATCACTCCCGTTCCGGGTGGAGTGGGGCCTATGACCATTACGGGATTGCTTAATAATACTCTAAAAGCCTACCAACAATATTCATGAAATATCCAGTAATGGAACATTACTACACCATCCAAGGAGAGGGTGCTTATTCCGGTCATGCCGCCTATTTTATTCGTTTGGCGGGTTGTGATGTTGGATGTACTTGGTGTGATGTAAAAGACAGTTGGAGCGCCGAAGGTTATCCGGAAGTGGATATCCAAGAAATGGTAAAATGGGTCAGAGACGCGGGTTCTAATAGAGTAGTTATAACTGGAGGAGAACCGGCAATGTACGATTTGTCGCTTTTGTGTGAGGCATTTTTTGAACACCAGATTTTTACGCATATTGAAACTTCAGCGGCTCACGAAATTAAAGGGCGATTTGATTGGATTTGTATTTCTCCCAAAAAGTTTAAAGCCCCAATTATAAGCGAAATGTCCAAAGCAAATGAGCTGAAAATAGTGGTATTCAATAAGTCAGATTTCGATTGGGCTGAAAAATGGGCACATACATGCGATGCGAATTGTCAATTATTTTTACAACCGGAATGGGATAAACGCAGTAATATGTTGCCTTTGATAATTGATTATGTGAAGTCTAATCCACATTGGAGAATTTCTTTACAGACGCATAAGTATATCGATATCCCTTAATGCTCACAATCTGTGTAAAAGTCAACATTGATGTTTCGGATTCCTCGTTTACATTTGAGATTGAATGTTGAGAAAAAAGGGAATTATTGCGTGGTTGTTTTTGATTTGTGCTTGGGGGAATTTAAACCTTTCTGCGCAACAAATCTTAAGCAATCAAGAAGCTACCGCAATAGGTGATTATCTTTCTTTTTCGGATACTACGGCTCAAAAAATTCATAAATATTTTGATTTTCACCATCGAATAGGGGATTTTAATGGTTCCTATTTAATGTTCAAAAACGACAGTGTGATTTACGGATCTAAAGGTTGGGCAATTCGAAGCAATCGAGATTCCGTAGAGCCTTCCAATCTATTTCAACTGGCCTCTGTTTCCAAAGTTTTTACGGCTATTTCTGTTATGACTTTGCATCAAGATGGTTATCTGAATATTGATGATTCTGTACATTGGTATATCCCTGAGTTGAATAATAAAGACCTAACCATTCGAGAATTATTAAGCCATACAAGTGGTCTCCCGGACTATTTTTATGTGGGATATAAGGGATATCAGATTCCAGATGCTCGTACACATTTAAAAAATGAGGATGTCATTGATATCATTAACAAACAAAGCAGAAGGAAATATACACGTAAAGGTTACTATCACTATTCCAATACGAATTATGTATTCTTAAGTTTGATCGTAGAACGCGTTTCTAAGATGGATTTTCGGGAGTACTTCCGTCAAAATATTGCACGTTATGCGGATATGAAATACACGCATATTTGTGATTTTGATTCGGTGCCTCTAGTAAATTACCCTGTTCAAGGTTACGATCATTGGAATGTTTTTGATGATATCATGTTTAATGGAACCACAGGAGATAAGGGAGTCTATTCTAATGTATTCGAAATGTTAAATTTGGATCGTGCACTCCGAGGAAGTTATTTGCTGCATGAAGCAACCAAAAAAGAAATGTTTACTCCTCAAACCTTAACAAGCGCAAATGCATATTACGCTTTAGGATGGCGTGTTAAATGGATTGATGGGAAAAAATGGGTATTTCATAATGGCTGGTGGAAAGGGTTCAGAACCTATTTTTGGCGATGCTTGGATGAAGACAAATCCTTTGTTGTTTTAACCAATAATGTACAAGGAAGATTTCTCCCAACTATTGAATTGGTTTCGCTTCTTAATTAGGGAATTATTGAACCCAAACTAATTGAGAATGTGTGCCTGTTTTGAGAATGTAACAACCCGACTGTAAATTTTCAATATTTAATTCGGTATCGCGATGGTTCGATTTGTAATAGAATAATTTTCTTCCCGAAAAATCATAGAGATATAAATCAGCGAGGGGAGGGTTTGATTGAATACGTATTGTTGATTCCTTTTGGGAAACAAAAAATTTTCTATTATCAGTTTTTGGCTTTGAATTGGAATGGGCGACATGAATAATACCTACGGCATCCAAATCAAAACCAGAGCTTGCAAAATTAGTGGGCCAAGGATCGTTTATTAAATTTCCCTTTGAATCCTCTGAACCCCATAAAGGTGAAATGCTTCCGACAACATCGATTATTCTTAGATAATAAAAAACAGAGGGTAATCGATTATTGACGCTATCGAGTTCGCTTATGTCGAAGGGCGTACCATATGGCATTCGATATTTCCCAGCTAGATTATGTATTTTTTCTGGGTAAGTTGGATCAAAAGCTCCTGTTTGAAATTGGGTTGAACTCAGAGATATGGATGGGAACCGGAAGAATTCGTTACCATCTGCACTGATCTCTACATGAGCAAGTTCTAAAAAGGAATCGTTAAAGGCATTTTCGAATATGGCAAAATCGAAACCCTCACCATTAACTATTCCGGATGAAAAGTAAAGGGT
>Ga0181601_10001061_pt1 | contig 23342 bp, 17 predicted proteins | sample 041ome_8_FD_133020 | JGI IMG/M metagenome (GOLD analysis project Ga0181601, IMG submission 133020) | Coastal salt marsh microbial communities from the Groves Creek Marsh, Skidaway Island, Georgia - 041407BS metaG (megahit assembly) | ecosystem: Environmental > Aquatic > Marine > Intertidal zone... | reverse complement strand
GACGCCCGCAGAGCTTTTCGAATGGAAGCTGTTTGTGATCCGCAAGCGGTTTGGCATCGAAATCGACGAGATGGGCCTTTCGGAGCGAGGGTTTGCCTACGCCTGCTCTCTCTCGTCGAAGACCATCGTCTACAAGGGGCTGCTGCTCGCCGATCAGGTTGACAAGTTCTACACAGACCTCTCCGACGAACGGTTTGACAGTGCGCTGGCTCTCGTCCACCAGCGGTATAGCACCAACACCTTTCCCACATGGGATCTTGCCCATCCCTTCCGCTACATCGCCCACAACGGCGAGATCAACACTGTCCGCGGCAACATCAACTGGATGCATGCCCGTGAGAGCATGCTGGCCCACCCGGTTCTCGGCCCCGATCTCGAGAAGATCATGCCGGTCGTTCGTGAGGGCGGCAGCGATTCCGCCACGCTCGACAACGTTCTGGAGATGCTGGTGCTGGCTGGCCGGCCGATTGAAGAGGCGGTCAGCATGCTGATCCCAGAGCCTTGGAGTGGCCATGAGAGCATGGCTGACGACCTCAAGGCCTACTACGAGTATCAGGCCTGCCTCATGGAGCCCTGGGACGGCCCTGCCGCACTCGCCTTCACAGACGGGGTGAAGATCGGTGCCACGCTTGACCGTAACGGTCTGCGACCGGGTCGCTGGTGGGAGATGTCTGACGGGCTCGTGGTGCTCTCAAGTGAAGCGGGCGTGCTGGAACTGCCGCCGGGCGAAGTCGTTCGGAAAGGACGGCTGCGTCCTGGGCGGATGTTCCTCGTCGACACCACCGCTGGCCGAATCGTGGAAGACGATGAGATCAAGCGGGGCCTCGCGTCCGCAAAGCCCTGGCGGGAATGGGTCACTGAGAACCAACTCCATCTCAACACCCTGTCGGACAACGACCTTGCCGCAGAGCTCTCGGTCTGCCGTGCCGTCGAGCAAGCGGGTGGACCCGGGGGCGATGCCGCTCCGCACGCGGTCGATCCCTGGCGTGCCGCGGGTGTCGCTGGCGAGACCGCCAGCCTGCTCGAGCTACAGCGGATGCACGGCTACACCCTAGAAGATCTGAAGGTCATCCTGGGGCCGATGGCCACCAATGCTGCGGAGCCTATCGGCTCGATGGGCAACGACACGCCGCTGGCAGTGCTTTCTGATCGACCACAGCTGCTGAGTAGCTACTTCAAGCAGCTCTTCGCCCAGGTCACCAACCCGCCGCTCGACGCGATCCGCGAGGAGATCATTACCTCACTGGTCACGACGATCGGGAGTGAGGGCAACCTGCTGGAGAGCACCCCCGGTCAGTGCCGCCTGCTGCGACTCGACACACCAACGATCACGAATGCGGAGTGTGCCCGCATCAAGGCGCTCGATATCCCTGCCAGCAACGGCAAGCCAGCACTGATTGCCAAGACGATCTCGATGCTGTTCCCCGCAGATGAAGGTGCCGCCGGGATCCGGCAGCGGCTTGACGAGATCCGGGCAGAGGCCTCGAAGGCGGTTGCCGATGGGGCCACGATCCTGGTCCTCTCCGACCGCGGTGCGTCTGGCGACATGGCCGCAGTGCCATCGCTGCTGGCCACCGGTGGCGTGCACCACCATCTGGTGCGTGAGGGCTCGCGGACGCGGTGCGGCATTGTCGTGGAAACGGGCGAGGCTCGTGAGGTCCAGCAGTTTGCGATGCTCACCGGCTACGGGGCTGGGGCAGTGAACCCCTACCTGGCGTTTGCCACCCTCGACCAGATGCAGGCCGAGCGGATTCTCGATCCGGAGATTCCGCGTGAGAAGCTGCATCGCAACTACATCAAGGCTGTCGGCAAGGGCCTGCTGAAGGTGATGAGCAAGATGGGAATCTCCACGCAGCAGAGCTACCGTGGCGCCCAGATCTTTGAAGCGGTGGGACTCAATAAAGACTTGATTGAAGAGTTCTTCACTCGCACACCTTCGCGGATTGGTGGCATCGGCCTCGCTGAGATCTCGGAAGAGACGCTCCGCCGGCATGAACATGCCTGGCCGAAGACGATGGTCGCGCAGACCCTCGAGCTCGATGTTGGCGGTCGCTATCAGTGGCGGCGCAAGGGCGAGTCGCATGTCTTTTCGCCAGACGTGGTTGCCTCGCTGCAGCGGTCCACGCAGATCAACAGTCGCGAGGAGTTTCAGAAGTATCAGAAGCTCATCGACGAGCAGCAGAGCAAACTGCTGACCCTTCGTGGGCTGCTCGACTTCAAGTTTGCTGCCAATGCAATCCCGCTTGAGGAAGTGGAGCCTGCCAGCGAGATCGTGAAGCGGTTTGCCACGGGGGCGATGTCGTATGGGTCGATCTCCAAGGAAGCCCACGAGACGCTTGCGGTGGCGATGAATCGGCTCGGTGGCTGGAGCAACACCGGCGAAGGTGGTGAAGACCCTGTTCGCTACCAGCGCGAGCCCAACGGTGACAGCAAGAACTCGAAGATCAAGCAGGTCGCCAGCGGCCGGTTTGGCGTCACGAGTCTCTACCTGGTCAATGCCCAAGAGCTGCAGATCAAGATGGCCCAGGGGGCCAAGCCGGGTGAAGGCGGGCAGCTGCCCGGGCACAAGGTGGATCGTGAAATCGCTCGCATCCGCCATTCAACGCCGGGTGTGGGCCTGATTTCGCCTCCGCCGCACCACGATATCTACTCGATCGAAGACCTCGCTCAGCTGATCCACGACCTGAAGAATGCCAATCACCATGCCCGTGTGAGTGTGAAACTCGTGGCAGAAGTTGGTGTGGGAACGGTGGCAGCCGGTGTGTCAAAGGGGAAGAGCGACGTGGTGCTCATCTCGGGCCACGATGGTGGTACCGGTGCGAGCCCCCAGACATCGATCTTCCACTGTGGTCTGCCCTGGGAACTCGGCCTGGCCGAGACCCATCAGGTGCTGGTGATGAACGACCTCCGTGGTCGGATCACGGTTCAGACGGACGGTCAGATCCGTACGGCGAAGGACGTGGTGGTGGCCACGCTGCTGGGTGCCGAGGAGTACGGCATTGCTACGGCATCGCTCGTGGTGATGGGCTGCATCATGATGCGGAAGTGTCACCTCAACACCTGTCCGGTGGGCATTGCCACGCAGGACAAGGAGCTTCGCAAGAAGTTCAACGGCCAGCCTGAGCATGTCGTCAACTACTTCTTCATGCTTGCGGAAGAGATCCGCGAGCTGATGGCGAAGCTGGGCTTCCGCACGATCAACGACATGGTGGGACGGGTCGATCGACTCGACACGCGGGCCGCCATCGATCACTGGAAGGCGAAGGGCCTCGACTTCTCGCAGATCTTGCACAAGCCTGACGTGCCGGACCACATTAAGACCTACCGTCAGGAGGCACAGGATCACGGGATCGCCGAGTCGCTCGACATGACGACGCTGCTGGAGTTCTGTGAGCCAGCGCTGGCTCGTAAGGAGCCGGTGAAGCTCGATCTGCCGATCCGCAACATCAACCGCACCGCGTGCACGATCCTCTCCAGCGAGGTGACGCGGCGTCATGGTGCGGCAGGGCTTCCGGAAGGCACGATCGATATCACGTTCCACGGCTCTGCGGGCCAGAGCCTGATGGCGTTTGGCGTGCCGGGTGTGCAGGTCACGGTCGAGGGCGATGTCAACGACTACTGCGGTAAGGGGCTCTCTGGCGGGCGGGTGATCGTCAAGCCAGATCCTTCGGCCCCGTTTGTGGCGGAAGACAACGTCGTGGCTGGTAACGTGGTGCTCTACGGAGCAACCGCTGGTGAGGTCTACCTGCGAGGTATGGCAGGAGAGCGGTTCTGCGTGCGAAACAGCGGTGCAGAGGCGGTTGTGGAAGGCGTGGGAGACCACGGCTGTGAATACATGACCGGCGGTCGTGCCGTGATTCTCGGATCTACTGGCCGCAACTTTGCCGCCGGCATGAGCGGTGGCATCGCATACGTCTGGGATGCTGACGGCAGCTTCAAAAACCTGGTCAACATGGAGATGGTCGAACTTGAGCCGCTCGATGGCCAAGATGTCGAGTATCTCAAGGGCCGTATCGAGAAGCATGCTGCGTACACCGGCAGCACCCGGGCGGCCGCCATCCTGGCCGCGTGGGACACGGAGCAGGCACGCTTCGTGAAGGTGATGCCGGTTGACTACAAGCGGGCTCTGGCCGAACTGCGAAAGCTGGCTGAGCAGGAGCAGGCTGAGGCCAAGCAGGCAGAACAAACAGTGCAGGGCTGAGACGGTTTCTCACCCCGCAAACGCATTCAACAGAGACAGAGTCCCTCATTCGGGAGAACAAAAGATGGGCGAGCCACGCGGCTTCATGAAGTTTGAGCGGAAGGTTTCCGGCTACGCGCCAGTCGAAGATCGGTTGAAGAACTACGACGAGTTCCTCACGATCCTCTCGCAGGAGGAGATCAAGGAGCAGGGCGCCCGCTGCATGGACTGCGGCGTTCCCTTCTGTCACACCGGCTGTCCGCTCGGCAACATCATTCCGGACTTCAATGACCTGGTGTATCGCCAGCAGTGGCATGAGGCCAGCATGCGTCTGCATGCCACCAACAACTTCCCTGAGTTCACAGGCCGGGTCTGTCCTGCGCCGTGTGAGGCTGCCTGTGTGCTGGGGATCAACGAAGATCCGGTGGCGATCAAGCAGATCGAGATGACGATCGCTGACCGTGCATTCGAGGAGGGCTGGACGGTTGCAGAGCCGCCAGCCATTCGGACCGGCAAGCGAGTGGCGGTGGTGGGCAGTGGCCCTGCGGGCCTCGCAGCGGCGCAGCAGCTCAACCGGGCGGGACATGAGGTGACGGTGTTCGAGCGAGCTGACCGTCCTGGCGGCCTGCTGATGTATGGCATTCCGGACTTCAAGCTGGAAAAGGCCAAGGTCTGGCGACGCGTGCGGCAGATGGAAGAGGAAGGGATTGAGTTCCGCTGCAGTGCGAACGTCGGTGGCAATGTGCCGACCCAAGAACTCGTCGACAACTACGATGCCATCCTGCTCTGCGGAGGCTCAACTCTCGGCCGCGACCTGCCGATCCCCGGCCGCGATCTAGAGGGTGTGCACTTTGCGATGGACTTCCTGCCGCAGCAGAACAAGCGGAATGCGGGTGATGACGTTCCAGGTCAGATCACGGCAACCGGCAAGGATGTGATTGTGATCGGTGGTGGTGACACCGGCAGCGACTGCGACGGGACAAGTAATCGCCAGGGTGCAAACAGCCTGACGCAGTTTGAGCTGTTGCCGCAGCCGCCAGATCTTGGCAAGTATCCCCGCCGCAACGAGCGGCCTGAGACCACTCCATGGCCCAACTGGCCACAGATGCTGCGGACGAGTTCCTCGCATGAAGAGGGCTGCCGCCGAGAATGGAGCATTCTCACCAAGGAGTTTGTTGGCGATGAGAATGGCCACGTTCGCGCGGCCAAGACGGTACGGATTGAGTGGTACACAGACGCCGAGAGCGGTCGGCAGCAGTTCCGCGAGGTGCCTGGCAGTGAGGAAGAATGGCCCTGTCAGCTGGCGTTGCTGGCGATGGGTTTCACCGGTCCCTGCCAGGAAGGGCCAATCAAGGACCTTGGCCTGGAACTCGATGCTCGCGGCAATGTGCAGGCCACCAACTTTCAGACCAGCCGTGAAGGCGTGTTTGCTGCAGGCGACATGCGACGAGGCCAGTCACTCGTCGTCTGGGCGATCCATGAAGGTCGTGAGGCCGCACGGGTGATCGACCTCTCACTGATGGGGCAGACCAACCTGCCGAGTACCTCTTCGGGTGAGTTTGCTGTGCACGCCGGGGCGTGATCGGCGAACGGCGGGCCGCATGCGAAGCCGCGGTCGAAGTTCCGTGAGTTGTTGCCTTCCGGGCTTCGCCTACGAACGCTGGCTGGCAGCTTGTTCGAGCAGGCGAATCCAGGGGCCGATGTAGTGGCCGTGGTCGTGAAAAGTGCGGCCGCTGACCAGGTTGCCGTCGACCACGCATGGCTCGTCCACAAAGATCCCGCCGGCCACCTCGAGGTCGAAGCGGCATTTCGGCACTGTTGCCATGCGGCGGCCGCGAACGCAGTCGGCGTAGGCAGGAATCTCCACGCCGTGGCAGACGCACCCAATCGGCTTGTTTTCGGCAAAGAAGTGCTTCGTCATCTGCACGAGGTGGGTGTCGTAACGGATGTATTCCGGGGCCCGCCCGCCGCTGAAGAAGATCCCGAGGTAGTCGGACGGTGTGACATCTGAAAAGGCGAGGTCAGCCTTGATCTGATACCCTTCCCACTCCTTGGTGATGGTCCAGCCAGGGCGGACTTCGTGCATCACCATCTGGTAAGTCCGCTTCTCTGGTGCAATCACCACTGGAGTGAAGCCGGCCTCTTGCAGGCGGTAGAACGGGTAGAGCGTATCGACCGTTTCGGTGGCATCGCCAACAACGATCAGAACCGGGTGGGAAGGGGAAGCGGCCATGAAAAACATCTCTTTGAAACTGCGGACAGACACACGATTTCATCATCGTACGCGATCGGTTCGCCGCTGGTGTGGTCTTGTCTACGGCGGTCTTCTCTTGATCGGTTTTGGTGTGTTGTGCATGCCGGAGTTCGCTATTGCAGCGGATCAGGTGCAGGTGCTGATCGGTTTGGCGGAAGGACGACCGGGAGAGCCGACAGCGGATCGGGTCAACGAACCGTTTGCGGTCGACTTTGATTCACAAGGCGTGCTCTACGGGGTGGAGTTCACCCGAGGCAACCGGCTGTTCCGCAGCAAGACGGCGATGGCGACATGGCCAGCGGCAGGTCCGATCGACGTCGAGTTCATAGAAGGGGAGTTTCGCGTGACCAGTGGTGGGAAGCCTGACCCGCTCGACACCGACCCGACGAGCCCTACGCGGTTTCACGGCATGCACGACCTGGCGGTGGCACCCGACGGACGGATCATTCTCGCCGATACGTTTCACCACTGCATCCGTGCTCTGAGTATTCGGCAGTGTCATGTCTCGCTGCTGGCGGGAAATGGCACTGCTGGCTTCGCTGGCGATGGAGGCCCTGCCGCAGAGGCGGTGTTCAACGAGCCCTACTGCGGCTCCCTCTCACCGGATGGCGAGACGTTGCTGATCGCCGATATCCGCAACCACCGACTGCGGGCGATCAACCTGAAGGATGGCACGGTCTCGACGGTGGCAGGCAATGGAGAACGCGGGCAGCCTCTCGATGAGGCGGACGCCACCGAATCTCCACTGGCTGGGCCACGAGCGGCGTGCATGGCGAAGGACGGCACGATCTACCTCGTTCTCCGCGAAGGCAATGCACTGGTGGCGATTCGGGATGGACGATTGCGGACCGTGGTGAACGCCTCAGGCAAGGCGGGCTACGGAGGTGACGGAGGCCCGGGCCGTGAGGCGTTGCTGAAAGGCCCGAAGTATGTCTGCATGGACCAAGCTGGAGGAGTGTTGATTGTCGACACGGAAAACCACTGCGTGCGACGCTTCGATCCTGCGACCCAACAGATTCACCTGGTGGCCGGCATGCCACCAAAGCCTGGCAACAGCGTTGGCGATGACTGGACGCAGACACACCTGCGGAGGCCGCATGGCGCGCGCATTGCCCCAGATGGACGGCTCCTGATTGCGGACAGTGACAACGACCGCATCCTGATCGGCCGCTACTCGCCGTAGGCCGGTGATCACTGGGGGATGAGGGCGATCTCAAGACCAGGTGTGTTGTCACGACGGCCGATCGGGCTGTCGTTGATTCGCACAAACAGCGGGCCGTCGGTTGATGCTTTCAGCCTACCCTGTCCACCTTCACCAAGCACGATAAAGCGGGGACGTCCCTGGTTGTTGGCAGGCATGACCCACTGAGCCAAGAGCAGCCGGCCGATTGGGCGGCCGCGATACCAGTCGATGGAAATGCCGTTGCCCTCACTCTCGAGGTCGACCTCGACACCAGGGAGTCTGCCGAGCTGGCTGCGGCCACGGCTGGCAAATCGCACCTGCTGGCCCATGCGAAGTTCGACCTGCGTGTTCTGCCAGCCACGGGCTGGATCGACAAACATGCGGACGTTCTTCTCGAGCGGGCGGCCTGCTGACCAGTCGACCTCCATGGCTGTTAGGTCATACCCGTAGTCGACGTCGTCGGTGAAGGCATCAAAGTCACGAACAGCGAGCTGCTGATCAAAGCCTTGGGTTGCCTGCAGACGTTGCGTAAAGCGGCCATCGAGCGGGCCAGATTCGGCTTCTGCAAAGGCCTGCTGGTAGCGGGGGTGCTCAGTAAGAAACGCCAGGGTCGCCCAGCTGGCGGCGTAGTCTGGAATGCGGTGGTGCTCGCTGGGAGGCGTCTCGAAGACCTCGGTCAGTGAGGGGGCCGCTGCGTTTTCCCGCAGAGCCCGTATCGCTTCAATCCTTCCGAGCTGTTCCACGTCGTCGGCGTCGAGCGGAACAGGGGTGGCGATAAACCGCCCTTCGGAAAGCCGGTGTGTGGCGAGAAGTTCGGCGATGCCTTCGGTGTACCAGGCGGGCGTGTTGAGGTCACGGAGGGTGAGCGTGAAGGCGTGCACCCCTTCGTGGAGAAGCAGATGCCGCCGGTAGGCAGGATTGGACTGATCCATCAGCCAGAATCGCGAGCCCGCGCAGAACCCGTTCTCAAAAGCAGGGATCGCGGGGGGCAGCAGGCCGCAGCTTCGAAACCGTTCAGGCTCCACGACGAGGCATCCGAACGCCTGCCACTCTGCGTAGTCTGTCGGATCAAAGTGGAAGTGGTCACACCAGCTGTCGAATGCCTCGTCAAAGAGGGCCGGGAGACTCGCCAGGTCGTCCTTGCTGCCGCTGGGCCGGTCGGTCACCAGCACGAGGTGCTGCCCCTCAAACACCCGCAGGTCGGCCCGTCGAGCCACGGCCACTGCCTGCCGAAGATCGAAGCCTTCGGCGGCGGCGGGCGGCGTGACAGCCCAGCCGCCGGCGAACAGACTCGCACAGACAAGGCATCGGGCAATGAGGGGGTGGAACAGCATGTCCGTAATGTAACGACGTTCGGGGAACCGAGGGTTGCGTCTGGGATGTTTCGCATGGCCTCCGGTGGGGCTGCTCACTCGACGTCACTGTAAGGCTAAGGGGAATAGGAAGACTTGTCTGAAAACGCTGGATTGGGCGTGGCGGTGTGCCGATAGGCCGATGTGGAGGCCTTCAACGTGTGGAGTGTTTGCAGACAACCCAGCAGGCAGGTCCGTCGCAGAGCGGGCCTGCTCGCAGGTCTGGCGCTGTCTGCGGTTGCTGCCTTCGCCTGCAGCAGCGGGATCGCTGCAGACGAGCCCTCGGTCGAGGCGTCAGCACAACCGGGGGCCCAGCCCTCCACGCCCACCTACGCTTCGCCGCAGACGGTGATTCAGGGGGGGGCGATTCCTGAAGGGTGGGTGCCACAGCCGATTCCGTATCAGGGAGTCGGGCCTGATGGAAAGCCGATCACTGTGATGATCGCTCCCACCTATGTGTTCACCTTGCCTCCGTCGCCGCCTGCTGCTGTTCCCGCTGCGACGCCGCCCGGGGTGACACCCGGCCCCGTAGCCAACGCCAACTCGCAGACTGCGGCCAAGCCCGTGACAGCGTCACAGGCAGCACCACGGCCAGGGCCTTTGCCATCGGTGCCGTATGGGTCGAACTGGGTCTACCAGACTCAGGGTGTGCAGCCGGCGTCGACCAGTCTGGCTGCATCAACACCACCTCCCCCGCCCTCTGCCCAGATGGCCTGGGGGGGCTCTTCCCTGGAGCAGCCGGCTCCTTCGTATGGACCTGCGGCTGTGGCAGCAGGCGTGACAGCCATGGCGGCCATGCCTCCCCCACCACCGCCTCAGCAGATGCCTCTTCAGCCTTCACCGCCAGCCGCTCAGCCACAGCAGTACGGCGCGACGCTCCAGCCACCACCAACCCAGTGGGGGACCACCGTCGCTGCGGGCACCATCGGCACGCTCGCCGTGGCCAGTCAGCAGGGCTCGGCTCCGGCAGGCCCGCCAACGGTAGACGTTCCGCCATCTGCGGCGGCAGCTCCTCAGCCGATCACTGCCGCGATGGGCCAACAGCCACCGTCACCGCCGCCAGCAGCTGATCCTGATCCGCCCCTGCAGGCAACACCCTCGCCAAGCCCGCCGTCGTCAGCAGGGTATCAGTGGCGGGTCGTTGGTGTGGTCGATGGCGACTTGATGACCTGTCTGGATGACAGTGGTGGCCAGCACAAAGTTCGGCTCGCGGAGATCGATGCACCCGATCTTGGGCAGGATTACGGCACCTCGGCACGTGAGAAACTTGCCGACTACGTCTTCGGCAAGACCGTGCAGGTGGTCGACCAGGGCAAGGACCGTTCGGGCCGATGGATTGCCAGGGTGTATGTCGATGGCGTTGATATAAACCGTGAACTCGTGGCACAGGGAGCTGCCTGGCACTACGCCGCCGCCTCGAGTGATCCCTCGCTCGCACCACTCCAGGAGCAGGCTCGCAGTCGTCGCCTCGGCCTTTGGGCACAGCCGGATCCGCTCCCACCGTGGGAGTGGCGGCAGCAGCAGTAGGGCGGGGCGGGGCGGGAAAACACCAGGGTGTCTTGCCACCCGATCGACGCGAGCCGTGTGAGCAGCGTGCGAGGTTGAACATGGGCTGATCATGAACACGGTGCTCAAGCAGCCGAGTACAGTTCAGCAGAGGCATGCTCCGCACAGCACCGCACGAAGGAGGCACGCATGGCATCACCGCACGACCCCTCACGCACTGACACCTCCGGCAACCGCAGCGACGTGCATCACCGAGTGCTGATTCTTGGCGGCGGCTCCGGTGGCATTTCGGTGGCAGCTCGCCTTCGCCGCGGCGACGCATCATTGAACATCGGCCTGATCGAGCCGTCCGAAACGCATGACTACCAGCCGCTCTGGACGCTCGTGGGGGCCGGTGTGTTCTCGCGTGATGTGGCCAGACGCCGCGAAGCTGATCTCGTGCCCAGGAACGTCAACTGGATCCGCGAGCGAGTGGCCGCGATCGATCCAGAGGCCAAGGTTGTGACCTCCAGCGGAGGCCAGCGAGTGAGCTACGACTTTCTTGTGGTGGCCCTGGGTATTCAGATCAACTGGAACGCGATTCCCGGTCTGGCTGAGGGCCTCGGTTCGCATGGCATCTGCAGCAACTACTCCTTTGAGTCGGCTCCCTACACCTGGGAGTGCATCCGCTCCTTCCGCGGCGGAACAGCCCTGTTCACGATGCCTGCCACGGCGGTGAAGTGCGGCGGTGCACCGCAGAAAATTATGTATCTGGCCGATGACCACTTCCGCAAAGCGGGCGTTCGAGACCGGTCTCAGGTGATCTTTGCGACGCCGCAGAAGGCGATTTTCTCGGTCGATAAGTACCGTCGTACGTTGGAGAAGGTCGTGCAGCGGAAGGGTATTGAGCCGATGTTTCGGCACAACCTGATTGAGCTGCGGCCCGACGCGAAAGAGGCGGTGTTTGAGAACGTCGATACGCACGAGCATGTCACGGTTGCCTACGACATGGTGCATGTGACGCCACCGATGGGGCCGCCGGATGTGGTCAGCAAGAGCGGGCTGGCTAACGAAGGAGGCTGGGTGGAGGTCGACAAGCACTCGCTTCGCAGCAGCACATTTCCAGAGGTGTTTGCGATCGGCGATTGCGCTGGGCTGCCCACGTCAAAAACAGGGGCTGCGATTCGCAAACAGGCACCGGTGCTCGTGGAGCATCTCCTCGCAGCCATGCGTGGCACCACGGCGACCGCCTCGTACAACGGCTACTCGTCATGCCCAGTCGTCACGGGCTACGGCAAGATGATGCTCGCTGAGTTTGATTACAACCAACAGCCTGCCGAGTCGTTTCCGTTTGACCAGTCGAAGGAACGCTACAGCATGTGGCTGCTCAAGACACAGCTCCTGCCGAGACTCTACTGGTATGGCATGCTCCGAGGCCGGCTCTAAGACTCGTAGGCTAACGAGTCGCCTCAGCGATCGCTTTCGCCTCGGCCTTGGGATCGAAGCGGGGGTTTGGCGTGGTCGGTACAGGGGCGGAGAGTGCGGCTCGCCAGGCTTTGAGGCGGGCATGGAGTTCCGCGGTTTTCTCGGGGAGGGTATCGGCGAGGTTGCTGGCCTCGCCGATGTCGGCCTCGAGGTCGTAGAGCTCAAGCCCGCCATCCTCAAAGTATTCGTGCAGCTTCCAGCGGCCCTGTCGGATCACCGAGCAGGGGCGAGAGCGAAAGAGGGGGTCACGCTGCTCCTTGTTGTCGTTGCCGCCATAGCTCTGTAGGTAGGCCGGGAAGTGCCAGAAGAGCGGCCGCTCTGAGAGCGTTTCGGCAGCGGCCGCGTCACCCTTCAGCAGTGGCACCAGGCTGAGCCCGTCGAGAGGCTGTGCAGGTGTCGCGGCACCAGTGATCTCGCAGAATGTGGGAAATAGGTCGACGCCGATCACCGGCACTGAGCAGCGGCTCCCAGGCTTAACAACCCCAGGCCAGACCACGAAGAACGGCTCTCGAATGCCACCTTCATAATAGGTGCCCTTATAGCCCTTGAGCGGATCCATGTCTGTGGCGGGGCCGTAGCCACCGTTGTCGGAGAAGAACACGATCACCGTGTTGTCACGCTGGCCCGTTGCGTCGAGGGCCGCCACGATTTCACCGACGCCGTCATCAACCGCCTGCACCATGGTGGCCATCGCCACATGCTGATGCAGGCGGCCAGGAGTCTTCGCCTCATATTTCGCAACGAGTTCTTGCTTGGCGTTGAGTGGTGTGTGGACAGCGAAGTGTGTGAGGTAGAGAGCCCAGGGCTGATCTTTGTGTGTTGCGACAAAGTCGGCCGCCCGATGGCTCAGCGTGTCGGTGAGATACTCACCCTCGGGTACGTCAGCGAGTCCAGGCACGTTGCCATGTGGCGGCAGGTAGCCTCGCGGCGGGCCGCCAGAGTGTGTCCCACCGATGTTGATGTCGAAGCCGTAGGGCAGTGGATCATCACTGAGATGCCACTTTCCCATCGTGGCTGTTCGATAGCCAGCCTGTTGCAAGCAGGCAGCCCAGGTGGTGATGTCGGGTCTGAGTGTGTCGGTGCCTGGAATGTGTTCGAGCCGTCGATGAGCGGCCTTGCCGCGGGCGGTGGTGCCGACGTTGTAGATCTCATGCCGCGGTGTGTACTGACCCGAGAGCAGGCAGGCGCGTGAGGGAGCACAGTTGGCAGCGTTGGCGTAGGCATCGGTAAACACCATGCCGGCTGCAGCGAGGGCATCGAGGTGGGGCGTCTCGTAGAAGTCTGACCCCATAAACCCCGCATCACGCCAGCCAAAGTCGTCGAGGAAGATGAACAGCAGATTCGGCTGAGGTGTTTCAGACGCAGCAACGAACCGCGGCGAGAGGCTCAACGCACACACACAAAGAACAACGGCAGAGATCAGGATGCGTTTCATCGCGGAAGCCTCTGAAGCCCAGGTCTCACAGTGAAGGAGTCGCCTGCCGATCCCCCCGCTGACCGCAAAAGACCCTACCAGCCGGCTGCGGTCTTGAAAATCACGAGGGCCGCGACGCACACGATCGTGACGGAGAAGATTCGCGAGACCAGTGGCCCGGGCAGGCGACGGCCCACGTACGAGCCGGCAAAGAGGGCTGGAATGCTCCCGAGTAAGAAGCCGACGGTGATTTCCAGTGGGATCTCACGGCCGCTGAGCAGTTCGCTCGCCACGCCACTGCCGCCGACGAGTGTGATCACAAGCAGCGACGTGCCGACAGCCATGGAGAGATCCATCATCGCGAACGTGACGAGCGAGGGCACGATCAGGAAGCCGCCCCCCACACCGAACAGCCCGGAGAGTAGCCCAACAGCGAGGCCAACTAGCACAAGCAGCCTAGCGCAGCGACTCGTCAGCCGGAGCTTGCCTTCCGGGTCTCGGGAGCAGGCGGCACCTCGTCCTTGGTCACCACAGTCTGGAGCGGTGTCGCAGGGAGCCTGTCGCACCGCAGGCACACTCGCCTTGTGCCACATCACATGTGCGATGCCGAGCATGAGCACCGCAAACGCGATCAATAGCACGGTGCCTGGGATCATGCCACCAAGCCAGGTGCCCAGCGGGGCGGTGCTGACGCCGGCGATCGCCAGCATCAGCCCTGTGCGAAGTTCAACATGCCCGTGTCGCCAACGCTCGAAGACGCCGACAATCGCCGTAATCGCGACGGTGAGCAGCGACACGCCGACGGCTGCACGCGGGCCCACTCCGATCCAATAGACGAGCATCGGTACCGCGAAGATCGCACCGCCACCACCGGTGAGCCCCATCGACAAGCCCACCAGCACGCCGGCAGCAATGCTCTCCCAGTTGGGGAGCAGGCTGATCATGGTGGCAGTGTCGCTTACTGCGAGCATCGCATCTCTTGAGTGGTGTGCGTGGGGCGATCGTTGGATCGGTTGGAGGTGTGCTGGAGGAGCGACGTCGTCAGCTCACAGACGTCTCCGCGGACTCCACCGGCAGTTTGGAACTCGACCAAGCCTGAAAGCCGCCTACCAGGTCCATCACACTCTCGCGGCCGGCACGGGAGAGCACACTGGCAGCGATGGCGGAGCGGTAGCCGCCGGCACAGTGAACCACCACCGGGCCGTCTGGAAGCTCAGAGAGTCGCTTCTCAAGCTGTGGCAACGGAATGTTAAGGCTGCCTGCGATGTGGCCGCCGGCATGCTCTGCTTCACTGCGGATGTCGATCACCTTTGGCACAGGCTCGCCAGGTCGCTTTCCATCGAGCAGTTCGGCAAGCGCTGCTGCCGTCACGCGTTCGGTCGAGCGGAGCAGATCTTCCCGATGGGCAACGGCATTCATGCCATCGGCAAGATAGCCTGCGACATTGTCGAAGCCGATGCGTCCCAGTCGCATCACGGCCTCTTCCTCGGCAGCGGCGTCTTCAGCGATGACCACGATGGGGCGGTCGTGCGCGAGCATCGTGCCAACCCAGGTGGCGTACTTGCCGGAGAGGGCGATGTTGAGCGTGCCCTTGAGGTGACCGCCTTCATAATCAATGGCGTCACGCACATCGAGGAGCTGGGCTCCTTCGCTTTCGAGTTCGAGGACACGGTCAAGCGGCAGCGACACCAGAGACTTCTTCATCGCATCTTCCAGTGAGATCCGCTCCTTGCGGTTGAGAATCGCGTCATGCACGAAGTAGTCGGGGGCTTCGGGCTGCTCGGCGGTGACGATCGCCTTGAACTCTTCCCGGCTCATCGGCTGCAGGGCGTAGTTGAACTTCTTCTGCTCACCGATCGTGGAGACCGTCTCGTTGGAGAGAGCCTTGCCGCACAGACTGCCAGCCCCGTGAGCTGGATAGACCAGAGTGGCGTCTGGCAGTTTGACGAGCTTTTCGGTGATGCTCTCGTAGAGCATGTTGGCCAGCTCATCTGCCGTGACACCGATGCTTGCCAGCAGGTCGGGCCGGCCAACGTCGCCAATAAAGAGTGTGTCGCCGGTCAGGACTGCTTCTGGGTTGGTAGTGTCTTTGGCGAGGTCATAGACAAGGATCGAGATGCCTTCTGGGGTGTGTCCCGGCGTCTCCATCACAGCGAGGCGGGTCTGCCCAAACTCCACGACATCTCCATCCCCCATGGCGACTGCCGAAAACTCTGGCTCAGCTTTCTTGCCGAGATGAATGGTGGCACCAGTCTTGTCACGCAGCTCGATGTGGCCCGAGACGAAGTCTGCGTGGAAGTGCGTCAGGAAGACATGCTGAATGGTGTAGCCGCCCTTCTCCGCATCCTGCAGGTATTCATCGATGTCGCGTTGGGGATCAACGATGGCAGCCGTCTTCGACTCGTCGTCGCTGATCATGTACGACGCATGGGACAGGCACGCAAGATAGTACTGATGGATCTTCATCGTCGTGCGTCTCAGGAGGTGGGATGGAGGTGGGACGAAGCGTGACTACTTTGCCTTCGGCGATGTGGCAGGAAAGCCAAAACTCTTGAGGTCATCAAAGCCGCTCTTCAGCGGGCGGACGTCGTAGCCGAGTGGCTTGAGGATCCGTTCGGCGAGCAGACAGCGACCGCCGCGTGCACAGTGGCAGTAGATGATCTTGTCGTCAGGCAGAACCTTGGCGAGCTGCTCTGGAGACAGGCCTTCTTCGAGCAGTGACAGCGGTAGCAGTTTGGCTGAGGCCAGGTGGCCCTGATCCCACTCCCCTTTCTCGCGGACATCGAGAAGCATCGCTTCCCCCTTTTGAACCCGCTCTTGCACGGTGTCGAGGGTGTCTTTGGTGTGGCCTGCCATTGCGGTCGATGCAACCACGGCGAGAGCCGCCGCAGCGAGCACGCTCCTGGTGCAGGTCACAGCGGAGGCAGAACCGCCCGCCTGATTCCAGGGCAGCTTGGCGATCAGCATCGCCAAGGCACAGGTATCGGTGATGCCTGCAAAGATCAGGCCAGCGCCCATGAAGCCTGCGAGACCGAGGCCGATCGGCTTGAGTGCAGGATCGGCAAAGGCGGCGATCGCCACGCCGATGACCACCATTCCGCCAATCACGATCCGCACCTGACGATCGAGCGACATGGTCTTTTTACCGCGGATGACCGGCACGCCGGCGGCTTCGCAGGCCTGTGTGCCGCCTTCCACGCTGACCACATCAGTCAGGCCAGCGGCGATGAGTTTCTCGCAGGCTTGCCGGCTGCGGCTGCCCGAGCGGCAGATCACATAGAGCGGCGGCGTGGTGCCATTGCTGGTCCGCTCGGCGTGGACGGCCTGTGGATCGAGCTTATCGAGCGGGAGGCTACGGGCGAAGTTGACATGCACTTCGCTGTATTCAGCGGGCGTGCGGACGTCGATCAGATCGATCGAATCCCCCTTCCGCTTCATGTCGAGGAGCTGCTGTGCGGTGATCGTGGCGACCATGAGAGTTCTCCGTTGCGTTTTAAGGAAGGGCTCGTTGCGTGAGGACGTGTACGGAAAGTGGCCGCCTCAGGCGGCATGATCAGGGGAGCCAAATCGCTGCTCGATGCAGCCCATGATGTTGGCGAGGTGGGGCTCAGCGATCGTGTAGTAGGTGCAGCGGCCTTCCCGGCTGGCAGACAGGAAGCCGCAGCGTTGCATCAGCCGCAGATGTTCAGAAGCCATGTGGCTGGCGATTCCGCAGGCTTCGGCCAGTTCGCCCACCATGTAGCGGCCGTTGAGCAGCATCTGCACGATCCGCAGCCGATGAGGGTGGGCGAGTGTTCGCAGGCATTCGGCCGCCTGTGTCAGAGAGTCCAGCGATGTCAGTGGCTTGCCATCGGCAGTCATTTCGTTCGGCAACGAGCATGCAGCAGAGCCTTCAGCGGCAGGTGTGTCCGCTGCGACGGCTGATGATGCCGCAGGCTTTGCTGCCACTCGGGCTGCTTTCGGCGTCTTTTTGGTCGGTGTGCGGGGCATGGCGGAAGTTGCTAAGTTGTGCTATTTATCAATATATCGTGATATCGCGATATGTCAATGAGTCTTTTTGACAGGTTTTCCTCCGGGAGAAGTTTTTGGGCAAAAACTGGTCTTCAAGGGATCGTAGGGCCTACGATTCACCCATGGGGGCAGAGGTTTCATTTCAGGGGAGAAACGTGCGATGAAACGCCGCCAGTCCAGCGATCTTGATGCCCGCTACATCTGCGACACGTGCGGCGAAGAGATCGTCGTGCCGGTTGATATCACCGGAGGAAGCCACCAGGACTACGTCGAAGACTGCCCGGTCTGCTGCAACCCGATGGTGCTCCACGTCGACATCGACGACGCTGGAGAGGCCCACATCTTCAGCGAGCACGAGTAGCCGCGTTTCCGGCCAAAGAAGAAAAGCGGGCGAAGGGACTCGAACCCTCGACATCCAGCTTGGGAAGCTAGCGCTCTACCAACTGAGCTACGCCCGCACGAATCAAGAACCTTCCGGTCTGGTGGGAGTCTGGCACAATGCGGAGGTGCCGGCAAGCAGCACCAGATCGGACTGCCGCGATGCCGGTTTTTGCCCATGCCGGGAGGAGATCGATGGCTGGCTCTGCTGATTTTACAGACAACGCGTCCCCTGATTCCGAGACGTCGGCGACGCCACGCCACCGCCGCGGCCTGTGGTGGCTGGCTGGGATCGCGACCGCTGTCGTTGTCGTGGCAGGGATCGGGCTGCCCTTTCTGCTTTCGTCGCCTGAGCGGATTGCGGAGCTCATTCAGTCTTCGCTGAAGGGAGCCGAGACCGACGTGTCGGTGGAAAAGGTGAGGATCGGCTGGTTTGGTCCCACCGTGATCGAGGGCATCACGTTTGAGCCTCGCGATGGCTCGCCACGGCCGGTGACGATCGCTCGGGTCGACGGAGAACGCGGCCTGCTCGGCATGCTGCTGACCGGCGGTGACCTTGGCCAGTTTCGTGTGAGCGGCCTCGAGGTGGATGTGGTTTTCGACGAAGATAAGCAGTCCAACCTGAGGGCCCTCGTCGCTCCGCCGGAGGACGAGACGCCAGACGGCGAGCCGACTGAGCGAAAGACTCGCCGCTCGCTGGTGTCGACCGAAGTGGTGATCGACCAAGCGTTGGTCAGGATTGCTGGGCCATGGACCGAGAAGCCGTGGGAGAGCAAGCCGATCGACATTGACCTGGTGCTTGAGCCGGAGCCTGGCCGTGACCGCAGTCACTGGCGGGTCGGCCAGGTGCAACTGCTCGATGAGGCGGTGCTGGATCCCACGGTTGCTCAGGGTGTGTTGTCGTATATCGCTCCAGTTCTTGCGGACGCCACGATTGTGGGGGGGCGTTTTTCGCTGGGGCTCGAGTCAGCCAGCTTGCCTGTGGGTGATCCAGGAGCGGGCACCCTCGACGGACGGCTGGTGATGCATGAGGTCGACATCGGCCCAGGCCACCTGGTGAAAAACGTGTTTGCCGTGTTGCCGATTGAGAACAAGCCGGAACTCTCGGCACTGCGAATCTCCGAGTCGTCAGACATTCGGTTCGGGCTCGCTGACCGTCGCGTTCGGCATGAGGGACTGAAACTTGGTGTGCCACTGCCGAACTCATCGGAGCGGCTCGATCTGGAGAGTGCAGGATCGGTGGGGCTCGATGACCGATCACTGGCACTGAAACTGTCGCTGCCGCTGCCCAAAGAGATGCCGGCCGATCGGCCGCTGCTGAAGACACTTGCGGGGAAGACGCTGGCCCTGTCGATCGGCGGCACGCTCGATCAGCCGGAGGTCGATATGGACGGCACCCTGCGGACCACGGTTCAGGGACTCGTGGGACGGATGGCACCTGGGGCGGCAGCAGGTGATGCTTCGCCGTCGACGGATGATGCCTCCCCGAGTTCGCGTCTTGGGCAGGTGGGCTCAGCCGTTGCCGAACAGATTCGTGGGCAGTTGCCGCCCGATTCGGTTGATGCCGAGACTGCAGACGCTGTCGTGGACCTCGTGGGAGGGATCCTTGATGAGGTCGGCAAACGGCGAGCTGCTCGCAAGGCTGCCGACAAGCAGCAGGCTGATCGTCAGGAAACGCAGGCCGAAGCACCTGCCGACGGTGCCACCAAGGACTCCGCAGAGGGCAGCTCGACCCGCGGAGGGCTGTTTCGTCGTCTGCTCGATCGCGTGGATGAGGCGACGAATCCGCCGCCTGCAGGTGAGAAGACGGAGGCCGGCCAGCCATCCGGCGAGTCTCCGCAGACCCCTGGCGAATAGCCTTCGGCGATGCCCATGTCTGTCTGTTGAGCGGTCATGCACAAGCACAAAAAAACCGGGCTCCCCAAACGGGGAGCCCGGCCTTTGCATCATCGCTGATGTCTCGCGTGCGGCTCATACAGAGCCGGCTCCAGGGATAGCCTGGCATTCACGAGCCACAACGCTTGCTTAGTTGCGGAAGATCGATCCGCGGAACGAAGTGGCCTCAGCGGCAGGAGCCTCTGGAGCAGCTTCCTCAGCAGCAGCTTCTTCGGCATGGCCGTCGCAGGTGCAGGCTTCGGTGCCGCAAGCGTCACAAGCGGCAGCTTCGCCGCAGCAGCTGGCAGCTTCGCCACAGCACTTGTTGCGACGATGGCCGAACAGGCCGCCGTGGCAGCGGTTGCGACCGTGGCAGCGCTCACGACCGTGGCAGCTCTCCTCACCGCTGCAGCCATGGCAGCGATCGCGGCCGTGGCAACGGTTGTGAAGACGCGAGCCGAGCTTGTGGTGACGACGGCCACTGCACGAGCCGCTGCAGTCGTCGCCGCTGCAGTCAGATGCGCCACTGCAGCCGTGACCGGCAACAGCGGTGGACTCACCACCCACGAGGGCGATTGTCATCAGGCCGAGGAAAACGGCCGCAGCGATTCCATAGAAACGCTTCATTCTGAACCTCCAAAAAAGGTGTGGGGAAACCCCACAGGTCATTTCGAACGCGACATGCGTTCCCGCAGCCGTCACGAATTTCAGACCGGTCCGGGACGGCCACCGAACCGCAAGAACACCACCGCGAGGCGGCAGTGCCGTCACCCAAGGCGGCAAAACCTCGAGCAACCAGCGGCGCTTCCCCGGAAACGCTGCGGGTTGGTGAACTTTTTCCACCTAGGGAGACTAGCAAAGAAGGCTAACACCGGCAGTTTCACTGTCAAGCAGGGGTGCTTCGGTGTTTTGGGTGGAAAGTGTCTGAAAAAACGGGTTGTGCGGCCTGGGCGGTGAGGGTCGTTCTTGAGTGGCCTGGCGTCCGTCACCGCGGACACCATTGCCTCCCTCATCGAAGGGGCTGGTCCGCTAGGGTCGAAGGGAGTCGCGAGACACGTCTCTACCCTACGAGGGAGGGGAGGAGCGTGGCGATAGCACGCGACGCGAGAGAGCAGCGTCGCCCGTTGCTGAGGGAAACCGCCCAATCCCACCTATTGAATGGGCCCACCCACTGAATGGGCCCACCTACTGAATGGGATTCCCATCAGGTGACTGAGCGGTACGCGTCGTCGCGTCGGTCTGCTTGGCCCGACGCTGCAGTTCCAGCACGACCTGTTCCTGCTTGGCAAGCATGTCTTCAGGATCTTCAAAGTTCAGCAGCAGCGGTGGCTCACCACTGAAGATCAGCATGGCCATGCCCACGACTCGCCAGCCTTCCGGATCGAGCCGTACGACCCAGAGCACATCCTCCGATGTCGAGAAACCGTCTTCGTCGGTGTCGCTCCAGGTGGTGGCCACGTGCACGATTTCCCCGTCTTCGCTGACCACTTCGCTCTCACCGATGGCGTAGGTCGCGCCAGGGCTCACTGGCGGGGCAACGGACATCCCCATTTCTTCGCATTTTGCGCGGGCTACACGGGTGAGCATGCCTCGTGCCGCCTCGTCGTCGCCACGCTTCATCGCCTCGAGAAACTGCTTCACGGCAGCCTTGGCAGGCTCGCTGGTTGCGGCAGCCGCGGGCGTGGAGGGAGCGGAGGGGGCCTGCGAACACCCAACTGCCAGAGTTGCCGCCATCGCGATGCAGATAGTCAGCGAGGCGGAGCGAGGCTGGCTGCTAGCCGAGCCGCGGGAAAAGCCAACATCGGGGCACTGCGGAGCGATAGAGGCGGAAGTCATGGCAGGCATGAGTCTGATTTCCAGTGGGCGACCGTATCACTGTGCAGCAAACTCGGCAGCTGCTGCAGCCAACGTGGGGCAGGAGAGTGACGGAGCCGCCTCAGCAGGTCAAGATGACTTAAGATGGTAAGGAAGCCGAGGAGAAGATCGAAGCGATGGGTTGCGTGACCATGAGGCTCGTGAAGACAGTCTGTGCAGTTGGGCTGACAGTTCTGCCGCTGGTTTCCGCGGTAATGCTGTCGGCAGTGACAGCTGCAGATCCGCAGCCGCCACGGCTGCGTTCAAGGCCACCACAGCTCCCCTGGGACCGGCTGGTGACCGATGCCTTCTTCGAAGACGCCTTTACCACGCTGGAAGGGGACCGCCCGGACTTTTCGAGCCTTCCGAAGCCCTCAGCCGGCGGACAGCCAGGCACGCCCGCAGCGGCAGCCGCTGCGGCTGGCGATGGCTTCAGCTGGTCGGCGATTACCTCAGGAGAAACCCTGATCGACGAGATCAAGGATCGGGCAAGCGGACTCGCGGAAGCGATTGCCACGCCGGCTGCCTTCAAGGGGGGCGGATATCGAGACTGCCGGACAGAGTTCACGGCCATTGCCACGATGTTTGGCGTGATTGCCGCGTACGACGGTGATGTGCGTTGGCAGGAGGAGGCCGCGGCTGCCCGCGATCTCTTCGCGCGGGCAGGCTTTAACTGCAAAGCCGGGAGCGATCAGACCTACAACGAGGCGAAGGCACGGGCCGATGACATCCAGTCGATGATTCAAGGCAGCCGTCTCGATCGGCAGCCAGACAACGAGGATGTCGTCTGGAGTGATGTCGCGGCTCGCACGCCGCTGATGTCGCGATTGGAAATGGCCGACAAGGCGCTCGCTGAGCTGACCAGTTCCGCGTCGGCCTTCCGTGCTGACGCCGAGGTGATTCTGCATGAAGCGGAGATCGTGGCGGTGCTCACGCAGGTGTTGCAGGAGCCAGAACTCGACGACTTTGATGATGAGACCTACCGCGAGTATGCCGGCGAGATGGCAGCGGCCGCGGCGGCGCTCCGAGCGGCCGTGCTGCAGAGCCGCTACGACGAGGCGACCACAGCCGTTGGCCGACTCAAGCAGTCATGCGACACCTGCCATGGTGACTACCGGTAGCGAGGCTGGCTGCCGCTGAGGGAGGACTACTCCTGGTCTGCGTCTGCCGGTGGCAGGAGATGCGGCAGCGTATCGAGGGCAATCATTTCAGCGAGTCCGGCTTCCGCCAGTTCACGGCCGGTGACATACCGGTGCGTGCGGATCCAGACCTCGATCTTCTCCTGTCCGCAGCCGAAGAGTTCGCCGAGCAGCAGGTCCATCTCGTGCTCGAGATGTGCAAAGTGTCGCGACCACTCGGCTGCTTCAGTAATGCCGATGTGCTCTTCACTCTGCCACTTCATCGGATGGAAGAGGAACACGCTATACGGCGTGACGTACCGTGTCTTGCAGGCGGCAAACGGCCAGAGTGCTGCCGAAGAGCATTCGCCTGTGACGATGCCTGTCGCCTGGATGCCGCGAAGCCGCAGCAGAGACACCAGCGACATCGCGCAGTAGGGACTGCCCCCGGGTGAATCAAAGTAGATCGTGCACTCGCCACCCGGTTCCACGGACAGGAGGCGATCGGTCAGTTCGCCTTCGCCATCCGTCAGGTCGCCAACGAGCCCGATTTCCACCGGTCCGCGATCTTCGGAGTGTTCGTCGTGACGGTCATCGTGACCACTCTCGTCGGAACCATGGTCGTCATCGGAGTGGTGTCGCCGATCTGCCATCGGTGGTCCTCGCCCAAAAAAGGAATGCTTGCGGAGTCAACAAAATGTCGCAGCGAGCATCGGGCAAAGCCTAAGGATCTCGGGGGAAAACGACAAGATT
>Ga0181601_10001057_pt1 | contig 23422 bp, 22 predicted proteins | sample 041ome_8_FD_133020 | JGI IMG/M metagenome (GOLD analysis project Ga0181601, IMG submission 133020) | Coastal salt marsh microbial communities from the Groves Creek Marsh, Skidaway Island, Georgia - 041407BS metaG (megahit assembly) | ecosystem: Environmental > Aquatic > Marine > Intertidal zone... | reverse complement strand
TCATTCAACATGAAAGTGGATGGCAAACCCAATATTGACACCTTAAACGTTGATCGGTCCTAGTCAGCAAAGGACAGAGTGTTCCGAACGGCGATCCGTTGGGGCAAATCGGGATTTCAGGCAAAGCAGCCTTTCCCCATTTACATTTGTCAGTGCGCCAAGGAAGCCGTGTCGTCGACCCATTTGCGCCGAATGGACGCTTAAAATGTGGCGGCGAACTTGAAACGCTTTGGGATCTTACGCCGGCCCATGTCAGCGGCGGCCTTTTAAGCATCGGGTTCAGCGATCATGTTCCGACATTTGAAGACCTTAGATTGGGCACAGCACCAGTGACTTTAACGACCAACAGCAAAGCAATCGTCGGTTACGCACATGCATTTGGTGTAAAGCGTAATGACCAGCTAATGATCAACATAACGGGACCCATGGGATTTAGCATAAAAAAAATCTTTTGTCCTTGAAAAAGATCAAGCACAAGTCACGCGATCTATCGGTAAAAAACACACCCAAGACTGGGTCCGGGGCATGTACCAAGTACAGGTTCAACTCATCAGAAATGGCATAACGACTGACGCAAGGGAATTTCAGACAATCATCTCTGACTAACGCTCTGTCAGCTTTATCTCGATCCTGCGATTTTGCGCACGCGCTGCGTCAGTATCTTCTTGGTTCACGGGTTGGAATTCGCCAAATCCGTTAGCGGCTAGACGATCTGGCGGAAATGATAACGACCCCGCCATATAACGTACCACCGACAAAGCGCGCGCTTGGCTAAGTTGCCAGTTATCTTTGAATTCGCCCAAACCAGACAACGGCACATTATCGGTATGGCCATCAACACGAATGACCCAGTCAATATTTGCCGGAATCTCATCTTTGATTTCGGCAAGAATGCGGGCCACTTTTTGAATTTCCAATTCACCAGACCGCTGTAGGTCGGCCTTGCCCGGGTCAAACAAAACTTCAGACGAAAACACAAAACGGTCCCCAACTATTTTGACGCCTTCTTGCTTAGATAAAATCTCGCGCATCCGTCCAAAGAATTCCGATTTGTATTTGGCCAGATCTTTCGCCTGCTTTGCCAAGTCTTCTGCTTCGCTTGCCAATTGATTTCGTTCTTGCTCAAGCCGCTTTTTTTCGGCCTCTTCTAAACTACGTCTCTTTCGTTCTTCGGTTGCAACGCGCGCAAGCGCAGCATTCAAACGTTGCCCCATATTTTGCAACTGCGTTTTATTTTTGATATCTGCGGCTTCTGATAAATCTAGTAGTCCTTGTAGCTTTTCCATTTGTTTGCGAAGCTCAACGACCTGTTGATTTAACAACGCAGTTTGGCGTTCTGCCTTTAAAAGTTGATCTGACGTTTTCGCCGCCAACTGTGATTTTTCAGCAAGCGCATCTTGTGCTGCCTGCAACAAAACTTCGCGCTCAAGTGCTTCGGTCAAACGTGCATCTGCCAATTGATCCGCTGCCAGTTTTTCTGCCAATGCCGCCTGCAACTTGGCTTGTGTTTCTTCAAAATTTTGTTCGGATGTAAGCTTTTGTGCAATCGCTTTCGCCAACCTTTCCTCTAGATCTGCGAGCGTACCTCGCAAATCTCCCTGTTGCGCAAGTGTGGATTTCAGATCTTGTAATTGTTTTTCAACGCGATCTTTTTGATCTGCTATTTGCTGGCTGGCAAGACGCTGTTCATCCAATTTCAAAAGTGCATTTGCCAGCTGCGTTTGCACCTCATTCAGCTGCTGGTTCTTATCCCGATCTTGTGCACGCGCCGTATCGACTGATGCTTGTATTTCAGCCAAGATTGCTTCTAACTGCTCTTGCCGTGCAAGGGACGCAGCAAGGGCAATTTGCGCCTGTTTTGCCTGTTCACTTTGTTTGTCACGTTCTGCTGCAAGCCGATCTGACTGTGCTTGCTGATCTTTTCTTTGCGCACTCAGCGTGATCAAGGCCTCTTCTAATTTGACCTGAATATCCTTCTTTGCGGCTTCCGCTGCGGCAAGCAATGTCAACGTGTCTTCTGCATCTTTTCTTTGTTGCTCCAGCGCAAGCGTCAAAGCCGTCAATTCAGCGTCTGCGTTTTCCAAACGTTTCCGCAATTCTTCGGCAGCTGCAGCAGACAGCAGGCGTTCTGTCTCTGACTGAGTGATTTGTTCATTCAGTGAATTGATGACCTGTTCTTGCGCTGTGATTTGTGCAGACGCATCTGCGCCGTCTTTACGCAGACTATCAATTAAAGCATTGAGCGCGTCACGCTCGGCGGCCTTTTTGCGGGCTTCCTCGGCCGCTACATCAATTTCATCGCGCGCCGAAGCTAAGGCCAAGGATAATTTTTCCTGCTCAGACAAAAGTGCCGCTTTATCGTTTTCTAGACCAGTAATAATTTGCTGATCTTGACGTTGTCTGGCCAACAGCCCTGCCACCTGCACTTCGAACTGTGTAATTTTGGTATCGGCCTCTGTTAGGGCTTGCGTTTGCGTATCACGTTCTTGCGTCAAGCGCGCGATGATGCTGTTTTGGTTTGCAACTTCGTCTTGCGTGGATGCTAATGTTGACGATAATGCACCCAGTTCACCTTCAAGCGATTTGACGCGTTGCTTTTCTAATCCAAGTGCATCAGCAATCGCTGCAATTTCAACGCTCAGAGTATTTAGCTCGGTTTCTTGACCCGCAATCGTTTCGCGCAGCACGAATTGGATCACCATAAAGATGGTCAGGACAAACATCAAAACCAACAAGAGGCCAGTCATAGCATCGACAAATCCGGGCCAGATAGATGCCTGAAATCGTTGACCTGTTCTTCTGGACAGTGCCATGACTACTCCTTAGCCTTGCCGGTCGCCTCGATTTCGGTCACCGCCCGTACCAAGGCATTCGTCAGCGCATGGATATCTGTTCGGATTGCATTTACCGTTTCTTGACGCCCTGCCGACATGTCCTCCATCAGATGTAACATTTGAACGTCAATCGACCGCAATCGCATGCGACTTTCGGCGTCGACTGCATCTTTTTCCTGCATTTCGGTCAATACCTTCAATAACCGTTCTTGACCTATTGCGACCCGTTCCAGCGCGGCATTGGATGGCGTAGATTGTTCCAACCGCTCGGACATGGTTGATAACGTCTCAACCAAGGTGCCGATTTTCTCATCAACGATTGCACGTGTCTGATCAGATTGCGCGAACATCACGCGAATGGCGTCCATTTGTTCAGACATTTGATCCAAAACAGCACCAAACAACGCATGTTCACCCGAAAGTTCGCCTTCACCCGCAGATGAAAATCCAAGACGCGTGATGGAAGAAAGCCATTCTTCAAGCTCGCGATAAAATCTGTTTTGACCGTGACCCGCAAACAATTCAAGCAAACCGACGATCAATGAACCTGCTAGTCCTAATAACGACGAAGAAAATGCGACGCCCATGCCCCCCAATTGGCCCTCTAAGCCATTCATGAGGCGGTTAAATACCTCGTAACCGCTTTCACCGTCTTGCGGTGCAAGCGATCGAATGGTTTCAACCAGCGCAGGCACTGTTGTCGCCAATCCGTAGAATGTTCCCAACAAGCCTAAAAAAATCAACAGGTTGACGATATATCGCGTAAACTCTCGCGCTTCTTCGATACGCGTCGCGACCGAGTCCAAGATAGACCGCGTCGATGATGCTGCGATTTGCATGCGCCCCCGTGCCCGCAACAAAGTGGCCAACGGGGCGAGTAACTGTGGCGCATTTGTAGATTGATTACGATTGTCGCGGGCAAAATTTTCAATCCAACGGACCGAGTAGATAAGTTGAGCCACCTGAAAAATACAACTGATGACGCCAACAAAAAACACCAACAGGATAAATCCATTTAGCCAAATATTAGCCGCCAAAATACCCATTGCGATTGGCAGCGCCAGAAAGATACCAGCGCTGGTCAAACCAATTGCCAATAGCATCATGATTACTTGGCGAATTGGCTGTGAAAAATGTAGCTCGGCCTCTAGGTGTTGCTGATCCATGTGGTCAGCTCCTGATGTTGTTCTAGGTGTTTCGACTGTATCGTTCATCTGATCATTCGCCAAGCTTAATTGCCCCTAAGTATATGGACTTCGCGATCCAACCATTGCAGATCAGCATCATGAATGCCCAAATGCGTCAAATGCGCGACAGTATTATGCAAGTATTCCCAATTCGGCCCGCGACCACCGACCGCCCTAGAAAGGATTTCTGCCTGTTCCGCCAAAGGTAATCCACCGCAATACTGATCGTGTGTTTCGTCGATGACATAAACGACCGCATCAACAACATCGCCATCAGTCAAAGTAATCGGGAGATTTACCTCAAGATATGCCGACGACACCAATTCACGTTCCCGTAAGTAAGCAAGCGTTCCTTCCACATTGTTCAGTTCGACACGAAAAGCGACCCCTTGGCAGCTAGCACCTTCCTGTTGATCTAATGCAAGCACCAATCCAGGCTCTTCGATAGTTCCACGGTGATGAATGGAACGCATGCAAAAACTACGATGATAGCCATGCAAACAGGCAAGTCGCTTTTCCGCATAATCAAACCCTGGGTTCCACAATAGCGACCCATATCCGAAAACCCACATTCCGATGCCCTTTGTCCTTGTATTTGGGGACTTGTAGCGTCTATCTGATCCAAAGCAAAGGGGGGCGCCATGCAACGCATCATCGGCATCGTAATTATCATTGCGCTTTTTTGGGCGGGTCATTGGTATTGGCGGTTTGATGCGAATATTGCCGCGCTGCAAAATTGGCTGGGCAATGACGCTGAATATGATGAAACGATCACCCAACGCGGTTTTCCAAATCGTTACGATACAGAGCTTACAAAGTTTGCTGTTCCTGCCATCGGATTAAAAACAGATATGATCCAAATTATGCGTGTGGTCTATAAACAAGATCATCGTATTATCGCCCTGCCCAAGGATATCAAGATCTTTGATACAGTTTTGAAAACAGAACAGCTGCGCGCATCAATCGTAGCAGACGGTACACATTTGCCACGCATTACGATCGAAGCCATTTCTCCACAATTTTCAAATGGCCTTAGGGCAGATCGCGCACAGCTGTCATTTATTGCGACATCCCAGGATCGTACGTTTTCGTTGTTCATCGAACTCAACAACCTTGGATCAGATAAAATCGCAAGCCCACAGACCCAGCGCGCGACCCTTCACCTGACGCCCGAACATGCGTTGGATTGGTCCGATTTGGGGCGCTTTATCGCATCGATAGAAACACCTGTTTTAGGGCGCGGTTCAGTCAGCGACAGCCAAAACAGCGTCACCGATATTATTGTGTCAGGGACCCTACGCAATCTGCAGGTAAAAGCAGAGACTGAGACATCCACAGATAAACTCATATTGCTTGACACTCTGGGACTAAAGTAACCTAGTCTAGGTCATTCTTAAAAAAGGAATGACGAAACATGGAAACGGGACCAAAAAACCTAATCACAGATGTTGACGGCATATTGGTTGGCCATGCACAAGATGATGATATCAAGTCGGGCGTTAGTGTTCTGACCGCAAATACCCCATTCAATGCCTCTTACATGGTATTGGGTGGCGCACCCGGGACGCGCGACACGGATTTACTTGAGCCCGATAAAACCGTGTCCGAGATCGATGCAATTGTTCTTTCCGGAGGGTCGGCATTTGGACTGGATGCGGCCACTGGCGTCAGTGAGCAACTGCGCAACATGGGCCGCGGGTTCCGTGTTGGGCACATGACAGTGCCCATCGTCCCGACCGCAATATTGTTTGATCTTAGCAACGGTGGGAACAAAGATTGGGCCGCCAATGCATATCAAACCATGGGCTCTGCAGCATATGATGCGCGCGGGCTAGATTTTGATTTAGGGACAATTGGCGCAGGCGCAGGGGCACTTAGTGGTCAAATAAAAGGTGGGCTGGGATCCGCGTCAATCAAGTTGCCAAGCGGGGGAAATGTCGGAGCCATGATGGCTGCAAACCCAATCGGCAACGTGATTGATACATCGGGTAAATTCTGGGCAGCGCCCTTTGAAATTGGTACAGAATTCGGCGGACTAGGTCCAGTGACCAGCAGTCATGCAATAAATGAGATAAGCAGAAGCAAGCTTGCGCACCTTGCCCCGCTTCAAAATACAACAATCGGGATTGTGGCAACCGATCTTGCACTGAACAAAGCACAATTGAAAAGACTAGCAACGGCGGCGCACGATGGTATCGCACGTGCAATAGTTCCATCACACTTGCCATTCGACGGAGATTTAATTTTCGCTATCTCAACGCGTCGCAGGCCAGAACCCGCGGACAACATCGAATTTGCAATGCTATGCCACAGTGCAAGCGTTTGCGTTGCCCGTTCAATTGCGCGCGGTGTATATCACGCAAAACCTGCAGCCAAAGACGTCAAGCCAACCTGGCGGGAATTATATCAACGCTAAGTTTTATCATGAAAAAAGTCATATATTTTTTCTGCTAATGCGCCTGATACGCCATCAACGGCCTTTAAATCGGCCAAGTTCGCACGGCTCACGGCCTTTGCTGATCCAAAATGCGCCAATAATGCACGTTTTCGCGCGGCACCTACGCCCGTAATTTCATCAAGTGGATTTGCAACAAAAGCTTTTGCACGTTTTGCTCGATGTGTGCCGATCGCAAAACGGTGTGCCTCATCGCGCAATCGCTGGATGAAATACAAAACTGGGTCATTACGTTGCAAGGCAAAGACAGGCTTGCCCGTCACGTAAAATTCTTCTTTTCCGTGGTCGCGATCAATGCCCTTTGCCACACCAAGCATTGCAATATCATCGACGCCCAGCTCCTTTAGGATTTCAGCAACCGCAGAAACCTGCCCTACCCCGCCGTCTATCAATAAAAGATCAGGCCACGCCGTTGACTGTCGTTCTGGATCCTCTTTTAATAGTCGTGAAAATCGACGCATGAGGACTTCTTTCATCATGCCAAAGTCATCGCCTGGTGTAATATCATCACCTTTGATATTGAATTTGCGATATTGGTTTTTCATGAATCCTTCTGGCCCCGAAACGATCATACCGCCGACGGCGTTTGATCCTTGGATGTGCGAGTTATCGTAAACCTCGATCCGATTTGGAGGCGCGTCCAGATCAAATGCCTCTGCAAGGCCTAGTAACAATTTAGCCTGTGTAGCGCTTTCGGACATCCGGCGTGCAAGACTTTCCTTTGCGTTGCGCATCGCACCCGACACAAGTTCCAGTTTTTCACCGCGCTGTGGAACAACGATATCAACTTTGCGTCCCACTTTTTCGCTTAGCATCTCTTGGACAATGTCCGCATTGTCTATATCGTGCGACAAGATAAGCTGTCGAGGCGGCTCTTTGGTGTCATAAAACTGCGCCACAAAAGCCTCCATCACCTCAGCAGGCGAATGGTCAGGCGCAATGCGTGGGTAAAAATCGCGATTTCCCCAGTTTTGATTAGCACGAATGAAAAAGACCTGGACGCAAGCCTGCCCCCCATCCATATGCAAGGCCATGATATCCGCCTCTGGGACTGTCAGCGGATTGATGCCTTGTGATGTTTGAACCTGTGTCATTGCACGTATGCGATCGCGCAGTGCAGCGGCCCGTTCAAACTCCATCGCTTCACTAGCTTTAGCCATTTGCTTTGCCAGCGTCTCTTGTATTTGTGTTGATTTACCTGACAAAAATCGCTGAGCATCTGACACCGATTCAGCATAATCCTGCGCGCTGATCCGACCGACACATGGCGCGGTGCAACGCTTTATCTGATATTGCAAGCAAGGGCGCGTACGTGTTTCAAACATCGCGTCGGAACAATTGCGCAACATAAAAACACGCTGCAACTGGGCCAAAGTAAAATTCACAGCACCCGCTGACGCGAAAGGACCGTAATAAGCGCCTTTTTCTTTTTTGGCGCCGCGGTGTTTTTTGATTTGGGGAAAGTTGTGATCGGTGGTTACCAAGATATTTGGAAATGACTTATCATCACGCAAAAGTACGTTATAGCGCGGTTTAAGTTGTTTGATTAGATTTTGTTCTAACAACAACGCCTCTGTTTCAGTTTTTGTTGTGAGAAACATCATTTGCGTTGTTTCAGAAATCATACGCGCGATGCGCGCCGAATGCCCAGATAGCCGAGCATAATTGGAAACACGGTTTTTTAGATTGCGTGCTTTTCCAACATAAAGGACACGCGCTTGGGCATCCAACATACGATATACGCCAGGTGAACTATCTAGCTTTTTAACATAGTCGTGGATCAGTTCATGGCCAATTTTGGTCATTTTCTACTACCGCATTTTCGAAGCTTTAGTTATGGGGCGATTCTATACCGTGCTGCAACGTTCTCGATCAAAGTTCAAGGCAAATTCTTTCCACGAAAGCTGTGGATAAGTCTGGAGATAACTTCTCATGAGATGCAATTTTCCTTTGTTTTTAGCGCACTTCTGAAAAATGCCTAAAAAATAGGCACTTTTATAAGGGTTTGATTTTATTATATAAAAAATTTTCATATCAGCAAATAACTGAAATTACTGCATTTTTGACATTTCTCGATGTCAGATTTATGACAGGCTTAACAACTTTTTCCTGACGTGCATAACTTTCGTCTACTCGACGCCTATTATGTCGGGTGTTTTCCAACCCAAATGCTGTCCACCATCCGCGCATAGCAACTGTCCGGTCACAGATTTAGCGTCTAAAAAGTATCCCAAAGCCGCACAAATATCGTCGGGATCAGAGCCACGTTGTAAAACTGTGTTCATGCGCTGAGCGGCAAAATGATCTTTGGTCTGCCTTGCCCCCTGAATCGTTGGACCCGGCCCAATTGCGTTCACACGTATGTCAGGAGCCAAACCACGCGCAGCGGTCTGGGTAAAGGCCCAAAGGCCCATTTTCGCAACTGTATAGCTCATAAAATCAGGTGTGAGCTTTCGTACCCGTTGATCTAGCATATTGATGATCACAGACTGTGAAACAGGTTCGCCATGATCATCGAAAGTCGCCTTTGGCGCTTGCTGGGCAAAACGTTGTGACAATACCACGGGGGCGCGCAAGTTGCTTTCGATATGCCGATCCCAAGAAAGACGCGACGCACTTTCCAGGGTGTCATATTCAAAAACTGACGCATTGTTAATAAGACAGTTTAACGGCCCGCCGAGCCCCTCAACCGCTCGGTCGATAAGTGTTTGAACCTGATCCTCGTCCAATATATCAGCGCACAACGCAACAGATTTAACCCCACGCGCGCGAATGTCTGCGACCGTTCGTTCTGCTTCCGCTTGCGATGAATGATAATGGATTGCCACATCAAATCCGCGATCCGCCAAATAAAGCGCCATCGCGCGCCCCAAGCGTTTTGCCCCACCTGTTACCAATGCGCGCATATTACCCCCAGCTTACAAAATTAAATACATAACATAGCCGATATAGAGAACCGTCAAAAAGATGCCCCAGCTTCTAGTGAGTTGGCGCCCCAAAAACACGAACGGAACCAAAACAAGAGAAGCAGCAAGCATCACCCATAAATCGACTTGCACGAAACTTTGGTCGACATCAAGCGGCGCGAACAAACTCGCAACCCCAATAATTCCTAACAAGTTGAATAGATTAGAGCCGATGACATTCCCTAGGGCGACGTCTGCCTGCCGGCGGGTGGCAGCCATGATCGTTGTAGACAATTCAGGAAGCGATGTCCCCAATGCGACAAGCGTCAACCCAATGACGGTTTCACTTACACCATACTGACGCGCAATAATTGTAGCATTATTAACCAAAATATCTGCGCCCAAGGGTAGGCCCATCAATCCCAAACCAAGAAACAAGAGAACGTTACCCATAGAAATAGAGGCGTCTGCGCCTTCAAGTTCTACGTCTTCATTTGTCGCTTTACGATGCTTACGCGCATCTTGTGTCGCATCAAATAAAAACAGAGCTAGCGCACCCAACAAAACCAAGCCCTGCCAAATTGCAAATTGTCCCGTAAAGGCAAGGCCAATAAACAATGCCGTGGCCAAAAGCATCGCGACATAAGTCTTGCGCGTTTCACAATCACGCGTGTGCAACGCTGTGATAATTGCCGGGATACCCAAAACCAAAAGGACGTTTGCGGTATTGGATCCCACAACATTTCCTAACGCGATGCCTGCGGCACCATCCAGCGCAGCCTTGATTGCAATTATCAACTCAGGCGCAGAGGTACCGAACGCAACAATCGTCAAAGACACAATCAGCGCAGGAATACCAAGCCTGAGGCTTAGATTGAGGGCGCCACGCACCAGAAAATCGCCAGCAACAAGCAAAATGATTAAGCCAACAACAGACATGAACCAAATCATGATGGATCACTCCTATTTTTGTGCGCAATTACAGGTACTGCGCCCGATTTGATGCTTGCCGCAACGCTTACACTTTCGGATGCCAAGTTTAGACGGTTTTGGGAGTCTAAGCTTACCAAACATCGCCAACACCATCATCCCCACAAGAAAGAGGACAACTACCTTGATTATCATATCACAATCCAAACTGCGCAAAGGCCGCGCGCTCTTCTATCGATCCGATACCTTGATCAAACAATGATATGCCGAACCGTTTTCCCCAACCTTGCTTTGGGCCATATGTTCTGAACCGAACCCTATCGCCAAATCGATCTTGCATCACCGGCACCAAATGGCCAATCCCATCAACAAGGCCTACATCAATTGCCGATCGGCCTGTCCAGATTTCGCCAGTAAATAAATCACGATCCAGCGCTAACTTGGTACCACGGTGGTGCGTCACATGGGATTTGAAATTCGCATGTATTTCCTCTAGCAGCTTCTTTAAGCGCTCAACATCCTCAGGATTTTCGGGACGGAACGGATCTAACTGCGATTTAGAACTGCCCGCGGTGTAAACTCTGCGTTCAACGCCGTAGCGGTTTAAAAGCTCATGCACGCCGAAGCCCGCAGAAATGACACCAATTGAACCTACGATTGAGGAATCATCTGCGAATATTTCATCCGCCGTCATAGCCAGCCAATAGCCACCAGATGCCGCTACATCTTCGACGAACGCAAACACAGGCGTTTTGGTTTCGTGTGCTAAACGGCGAATACGCTTACCTATCAATGACGATTGAACGGGCGAGCCCCCTGGCGAATTAATGGACAAAGCCACCGCATCAGGTTTGCTTTTTTTGAACGCACGCTCCAAAACTGGTGCAAACGTTTGATCATTTAAAGTCGCACGACCAGATGCCGAAATTAATCCACTCATGCGGACAACGGCAACCGTAGGGCGTTTTTTTACAAATGGTAATTTCATCATTTGCAGCATGTAGAGGCTCTGACCTAATTTAACAAGGATCAGGTCGGGCCAATAGCAAACATTTACGCTGTTCTGTCCTCTCGGACCGTATCGATCATAATTTGAACGTGATCCGGATTCGCATCAGGGGTTATCCCATGACCGAGGTTGAAAATATGGGGACCATTCGCCAGCGCACGAACAATTTTTCGCGTCTCATCTATTAACGCCTGACCGCCCGTCACCATATGAGACGAGGCCAAGTTACCTTGTACACATCCATCTACCTGCACGTTCTGGGCAACCCACTCAGCCGAGACAGAGTTGTCTATCGCAACACAGTCAGCGCCTGTTGCTTTTGCAAAGCCAACATATTTTTCTTTTGCCTCACGTGGAAACGCAATGACGGGAATATGAGGATAGCGCATCTTTAATTCAGAGGTGATTTGACGCGCTGGTTCTAGCGCAAAATCATGGAAATCTTGTCCAACCAATGACCCTGCCCAGCTGTCAAAAATCTTTACGACCTCGGCGCCTGCATCGATTTGCGCAGACAAATATTCAATTGTGCTTTGAGTCAATAGATCAATAATCTTTGCAAACAAGGCACGGTTTTCCGCCTTTAGCGCATGTGCTGGTCCCTGATCCTTGGTCCCGCGCCCTGCAATCATATAAGTTGCCACGGTCCAAGGCGCACCGGCAAAACCAATCAATGTAGTTTCACTAGGCAATTCACGGCGCAAAATGCGTACCGTTTCATAGATTGGGTTAAGAGTTTCATGAATATCATCGACCGCTTTTAGCTGATTGAATTCGGTGTCAGTTGTCGTTGTGGTCATACGCGGGCCTTCGCCTGTTTCAAACCACAAATCAACACCCAACGCCTGCGGCAAAAGTAAGATGTCAGCAAACAGGATGGCTGCGTCGAACCCGTAACGCCTAATAGGTTGTAATGTCACCTCGGCAGCAAGCTCGCTGTTGTAGCACAAAGATAAAAAATCGCCCGCTTGCGCACGAGTCGCCCTGTATTCCGGCAGATACCGACCAGCCTGTCGCATCATCCAAATCGGAGGCGTTTCTAGGGTTTCGCCGGCCAGCGCGCGCAAAATCTTTTTGGTCATCGTATCTTTTTACCTTTTTTCTTACCTTCGTCTCGTCAAATGACCAAGATGTCAAGTTCAGTTCTTGTCTTGGCGTAAAGAGCGGCTTAAACATTCTGTATGAAACATGATTTACCGTCCCCCGCCTCACCCCTAAAAATCGGCACTCGCGGATCCCCGCTCGCGTTAGCGCAAGCCTATGAAACGCGACAGCGGTTGATGGCTGCGTTTGATTTGGACGAGGCATGTTTTGAAATCATTGTGATCAAAACAACTGGGGATCGTATTTTGGATCGCCCGCTAAAAGAAATAGGTGGCAAGGGCCTTTTCACCAAAGAAATCGAAGAGGATATGCTTTCCGGTAAAATCGACATCGCTGTGCATTCCATGAAAGATATGCCCACGCTGCAGCCTGATGGTTTAGTGCTGGATACCTATCTCCCAAGAGAGGACGTACGTGACGCCTTTGTGTCATTACACTACGACACATTGGAAAGCCTGCCCCATGGCTCAAATTTAGGCAGCTCAAGCCTCCGGCGTCGTGCCCAGCTTATGTTGAAACGCCCTGATCTAAATGTCGTCGAATTTCGCGGAAATGTTCAAACGCGCCTTAAAAAATTGCAAGACAATGTGGCCGATGCAACATTTCTGGCGGCGGCAGGGCTAAATCGGTTAGGGATGTCAGAAATTATCAAGTCTTATTTGGAAACCGATGTGATGTTGCCGGCTGTAGCACAGGGTGCGATCGGAATTGAACGGCGACAAGACGATGCCAGATCGGCACATTTGTTGGCCGCAATCCATCATACCGAGACAGGTCAACGGCTGGCAGCAGAGCGTGCATTTTTGGCCGCGCTTGATGGATCTTGCGAAACCCCCATCGCAGGCTTGGCCGAATTAGATGGTTCAACCCTACGCTTGCGCGGTGAGGTGATACGTCCCGACGGATCAGAAGCAATCAATGATGATCAAACAGCACCCATCGAAGATGGCGCAGAGCTTGGGCGTGAAATGGCGCAAAAGCTTTTGTCGACCGCGGGGCCGGGTTTCTTTGACTGGAAAAACTAAGGTAATACCTTACCTGGGTTCATAATATTATTTGGATCAAGCGCCGCTTTAATGCGGCGCATGACGTCCAACGCAACCGCGTCTTTTCTTCGATCCATAGATGACAATTTCGATAGACCGATCCCATGTTCGGCAGAAAAGCTTCCGCCAAGTTCTAGCACAATATCTTCTACTTTTTCCATAATCGCATTCTTTAGCACCGGGTCTTTCTTGCTTGCGGAAACGACGTAATGGATATTGCCGTCGCCAAGATGAGATACCACAAAGGTTCTGAAATCCGGGTCGACCTGTCCTAATTCTTGGCCCGCGCGCTCGAGGAATTCGGCAACGCGATCCAATGGCAGCGCAACATCATTATTGATGATGTTGGGAAAATTAAAACTCAGTTCCGCCGCGGCTTCGCGCCGTTCCCACATCTGCGCGCGTTGTGCTTGGTTTTGCGCGACCACTGCATCTAAAACAATTCCTTCTTCAAAGAAATCAGCCAAAATCGCTTCGAACTGATTGACGAGACCGACTTTTCCTTGGGCATCCGTTTGTGCCAAGGCATCAATGGTTGTCCCCAATTCAACCATTATGTTGACATCATACATTTCATCAAATGGCCCGCGCGCTGATGGAAAGTGCGCTATGTGCGCCTCAATGTATGATCGGGGCATATATTCAAACGCCTCGACAGAACGGCCGGTTGCTTCTTGGAGTTTATTCAAAACCTTCAATGCATCGTCCAAATTTGAAACAGCAACCATCGCCGTCGCATAGGCCTTGGGCTTGGGCGATAACTTTAGCACCGCGGCGGTGATGATACCTAGGGTGCCTTCTGCGCCAATTAAGAGATGTTTTAAATTATAACCTGAATTGTCTTTGTGTAGCTCGGACATGAGATACATAATCTCACCCGTCGGTAAAACAACTTCGATACCTAAAACCAAGTCGCGCGTATTACCATAGCGTAAAACATTGGACCCACCGGCGTTCGTCCCCAACACACCCCCTATTGTTGCGGATCCCCGTGCGCCAAAGGTCAGTGGAAATAACAAATCCTGTTCTTCGACCACATTGTGAAGGTTGGATAAGATAACGCCTGCTTCTACGATCGCGATCCGTGCGGTCTTGCGTATCTCGCGGACTTTATTCAAACGCTCTGTGCTTATTACGATAGCCCCTTGCGCATGGGTCGCGCCAGTGAGGCCTGTGTTGCCCCCCATCGGCACCACCGCAACATTATGACGATTTGCAAGCTTAACGACCGCGGATAATTCCTGTGTATTTGCAGGACGCACAGCAACCAAAGGCTGGCTTGGATATTGCTTCATCCAATCAATAGAATAGCGTTCCAAGTCTGCGCCGACGACCACGTTCTTTTCTCCGATTAACGCGGTTAATTCCTGTAAAATGGTCATGCGAAAACCCTTAGTCGTTATGTTACCCGTATTAATCGCATCTGCGGCTTAAACCCATTTGGCCAATGGTGGCAAACTCATGAGAACAGCGTTTGCATCGTGCCCAGTTGTCAGACCAAATTTAGTCCCACGATCATAAACAAGATTATATTCAGCATACAGTCCACGATGGATAAGTTGCGCATCTTTGTCTGCTTCATCAAACTGCTGTACCCGTCGCTTTTCGACTAACGGCACATAGGCAGGCAAAAACGCACGCCCCAAATCTTGGGTTAGCGCAAAGTCGGCCGCCCAATCATCTGTGCAGCGATCGTCCATAAAGACACCACCAACGCCGCGAGCGCGATTACGATGTGGAATATAAAAATATTTATCTGCCCACTCTTTCAATTCTTGATAGAGGTTGGGTCCGTGTGGATCTAAATGACGCTTTTGCGTATCATGGAAATGTTGCGTATCTTCCGCATATTCAATGCATGGGTTTAGATCTGAACCGCCACCAAACCACCATGCGTGGGGGGTCCAGAACATCCGCGTGTTCATGTGCACTGCGGGGCAATGTGGGTTTCGCATATGTGCAACCAATGAAATACCACTGGCCCAAAACCTTGGATCATCTTTCATTCCCGGAATGCCTTTTCGAGCAGCCATCGCGCCCTGTGCCTCTGGTCCGAGCTCCCCAAAAACAGTCGAAACGTTCACACCAACTTTTTCAAAAACACGACCACCGCGCAAAACGCTCATTAATCCGCCACCTGCATCAGAGCCATTATCGCTAGATCGCTTTGTTTCGGTGACTTCAAACTTTCCAGGTGCCATATCCGAAAACGGGCCAACCGCATGATTTTCTTCTAACGCTTCAAACGCGGCAACGATGTCGTCACGCAAAGTTTTAAACCATGCGCTTGCAGTTTGCTTTTCATGGGTGAGCGTTTCGGTCATGGTCGTTCCTTTTCGTGTCTTGTCTCTTTGCTTTGTGGCATCAAATTGGGCATTGGCCAAGCCTCTAATGTGCAGCCGCATTCACCGCATCAACCAAAGTCCGCCCACCATCCAAGACAAGGGTTTGGCCTGTCATGAACCGGGATGCGTCAGATGCGAGAAACTGCGCAGCTTCGACCAATTCATTTGCTGATGCGATCCAACCTAGGGGCGTCCTCTTTTCAATTTCTGTCCGATACTCCGGATGATCTTTCAAAGTAGATTGCAAGCTGGCGGACATCAGCGACCCAAATGCAACCGAGTTGACGCGAATATTTTTATCAGCCAGTTCGACCGCCAACGATCGGGTCAACTGATCAAGCGCCGCCGTCGAGACCGAATACCCTAGCAAACCAGGTTGTGCGCGCTGTGACGCAATAGACGATAGGTTAACAATAGAGCCATTGCATTGATCATGGCCGTCATCTTCGGCCTGTTTGAACATTCGCTTTGCAACGATTTGCGAAATCCTGAAACTTGTCAGTAAATTTTGTTCAAGCAAAGTCCATAGCGAATTATCATCAGCACTTAGAACATCTGTTGGCAAGATTTGGCGCGATGCGTTAACCAAAATATCCACACGATCAAAGGCGTCGATTGTGGCCGACAAAAGATTAGCGGCAGTCAACCGTTCGCGCAAATCGCCCGCAAAGAAATGAATATTTCCGTCCTCTTCGACTTCGCCAAGCTCTGTCTTTAGCCGCTTGTCATCCATATCTGCGAATACGACATTTGCGCCGTTTTCTGCAAAATGCCGCGCAATCGCTAGCCCGATACCATTCGCAGCGCCTGTGACAATCGCTGTCTTGCCTTCGATTGAAAAGCTCATATTTGCATCCTCTGCGCGAAATTAACGTCTGATTTTGCGCGGTCGTGCCGCCATGAAAACCTTAAACTTATTTGTTCCATCCAATTCATTCACGGTCTGGAAAGTGTCTTGCAGCGTTGTTTCATAGGGCAAATGTCGATTTGCGACCATGATAAGCTGCCCGGATGGTGCAAGGTTACGCGCGGCAGCCTTAATAAATGCCACACCCAGCTTGGGATCTGCAGCACCAAGTGTGTGAAACGGTGGGTTCATTACCACAAAATCTAACAACTTGGGTGATTTCCACGTCGTTACATCATCCCAATAAAATTTCAAACGGTCATCTACACAATTCATTTGGCAAGCTTGCACCGATGTGTAGTCCGCCTCTACAGCATATACGTCTGTAACATTTTCGTTTACAAGGATTGCGCGGGTCAGATACCCCCAACCCGCGCCAAAATCTGCGACGCGTCCCTTGAGGTGACCTTTCACATATTGTGCCATAAGCACGGACGCAGGATCTGCTTCATCGGCGGAAAACACGCCAACATAGGTTTGGAAACCATCCGATAATTCGATAGGCTTTGCGCGCCAGTGCGCAAGATCGTGTGCAGACGAAAAAGAGGCACATTTGCCATGCGCCTTGGAAATCACCACGCCTAAATCGACGTTTTTCTTTAGTTCTTTCAGAACACTGTCGATACCATCGTTTTTTTGTCCATCAACAATGATCGCACCATTTTCAACACAGGCAACAGCTTGTGCAATTAAATCACGTGCCTGGGGCTTTGATTTTGGCAAAAGAACAATTGCGCAATCAAATTTGCCAGAGACGTCCTGAACGACATTAATCCCAGCTGCCTTTAGCATGTTAACGGATGGGGCAAATCCTTGGACGACGGTGATATCCATATCCAAGATCTCAGAAATCTGATCGACCGCCTGAGCGTTGAAAACAACAATTTTGTTGTTGGGGCCGGCAAATTGCGCAATCTCAGCACGAGCATAATTAAATCTATCTGAAAACATTCACTGGCCTTTGAGCGCACCATTTAGGCCACGCGGTTATTCTTTTTCCATCGTACATTGCAATGGATGTTGGTGGCGGCGGGAAAAATCCATGACTTGCGCGACTTTGGTCTCGGCAATCTCATGGCTGAAAACACCCACAACTGCGACACCCTTTTTATGCACAGTTAACATGATATCAAATGCCTGTGCAGATGACATACCAAAAAACCGTTCAAGTATATGAACGACAAACTCCATCGGAGTATAGTCATCATTCAACAATAAGACCTTATACAGCGGAGGACGCTTGGTTTTGGGTTTGGATTTTACAACCGTCCCTGTGTCATTCTCGCCATCTTCGTGTTCTGACATAAACTCTTCCGAGACCTTTCAAAGTGCTGTGTGCTATGTTTACAAGATAAGTATAGTTAAAGCAAAGTCCAAGAGAAGGCCAAGTTAAGAAAATGTTAGATGATTTGTCAAAATTTGATGTGATCGCCTTTGATGCTGACGATACTCTTTGGCACAACGAGCGTTTTTTCAAATTGAGCCAAAACCGCTTTTGCGAAATGTTGTCTGATTACGTCGACATTAAAACCCTAGAAAACAAACTTTTTGCTGCGGAAATTAGAAATCTTGGGCATTATGGGTTCGGCGTAAAAGGTTTCACCTTATCAATGATTGAAACCGCAATTGAGGTAACCGAGGGACGTGTAGAAGCGTCGGTTATAAAACAATTGCTCGATATTGGGCAAGAAATGCTACAACATCCATTGGAACTGTTGGACGGCGCGCACATTGCGATATCGCAACTTGCGCAAACACATCCACTTTATCTGATCACCAAAGGCGACCTTTTGCACCAAGAGCGAAAATTAGCACAGTCGCAGCTGGGTGAATATTTCACTGGGGTCGAAATTGTTTCGGATAAAACGTCCACAGTTTACCAACATATCTTGTCTAAAATTGGCTGTGCTCCCAAAAACTTCTTGATGATAGGGAATTCAGTTAAATCTGATATTCAACCTGTTTTGGAGATTGGCGGATGGGCGTGTTATGTGCCGTTTGAATCAAGCTGGGAATATGAACACGGGACAATTCCTTTAGCAAACCCAATATTTATGCAAATCACATCACTTACTGAAATTGTGAACTAGTTCCAAAATAATCCATTATTTTGCCGCCGAAACAGGAATTAGTAGATGCACATCAAACGACCCCAATATGTATGCCTAACCTATACCAATTTTCCAAAAAATCCATGTAACTGAACACTTTATTAAACAAAGCTTTTGTGATATCATTATCGTAATAAACAAAAAAATCGTCACAAAAATGACGAATTGAGGCAGATAAGGAAAGAACCGTGGGTAGACGGCACAGTGCGTCAGCTCTGATTGGGCGCGTTATTATTTCAATGTACGTTCTATTTTTTTGGTGCGGGGCTATTGCAACCGCTGCCCCCTATGCTGCGTTGGTAATGGATGCGCGCAATGGACAGGTCCTACATTCAGAAAATGCGGATACGCGACTGCATCCTGCATCTTTAACTAAAATGATGACCCTCTACATTGCTTTTCAGGCTGTAGAAAATGGCGAAATCAGCCTAGACACGCTTGTGCGCATTTCTAAAAACGCTGCGGCAGAGCCGCCTTCCAAATTGGGCCTTCGTGCTGGGCAAAAAATCAAACTGCGATATCTCATTCGTGCGGCTGCGATCAAATCTGCAAATGATGCCGCCACAGCACTTGGTGAAGCGATCGAAGGATCCGAAGCCGCATTTGCACGCCGCATGAACCGAACGGCGAAAGAATTGGGCATGACGCGCACAACATTCAAAAATGCCCATGGCTTAACCGCATCGGGACACCTATCGACCGCGCGCGATATGACCATTCTTGGACGGCATTTGTTCTATGACTTTCCCGATTACTATAATCTATTTTCGCGAAAGTCCGAAGATGCAGGCATGCGCCAAGTAGCAAACACAAACCGGCGCTTCCTTAATGGTTATCGCGGCGCTGACGGTATAAAAACCGGCTATACGCGCGCGGCTGGTTTTAACCTTGTCGCGTCGGCTGAGCGTGGCGGTGAACGGATCATCACCACTGTGTTTGGCGGACGTTCTACCGCGTCGCGTAACGCACAGGTAGCAAAGCTTATGGACTTGGGCTTTAAAAAGGCGCCCAACCGCGTCGCAGTTCAAAAACCGACGAAACCGTCCTATGCGCGCACCCGCGTGGCAAGTGAACCGTCAAATGAAAAAGCAAACGAATTTTCGGGGAAAACAGTCCGCTTGAAGACAACGCTTGCAAAAAGCTTACGCCCCAAAATGCGCCCCGGGACACTACAAGGTGCACCTGTGACGATCGCGCAAACGCCAGACATACGTGACGACATCCAAGCGGCGTTAGAACAGGCACAATCCGTGAGTTATTCAACCGCTGATGACACACAAGAAATTGTGGCGCCCAAACCACGTCCAGTTTCATTTAATGTTCCAGAAAATAAATTAGACCAAACAAAGGTTACCGAAACATCGGTGCGCATGTCATCCTCAGATGCCAAAAATTGGGGTATCAACGTCGGTCGTTTTCCCAGCCGCTATGCGGCGGAAAAGATGCTCCTAAAAACAGCGCTGGCTGAAATCGATACATTGGATGGATCTCTGCGCAAAGTTCAACATAGCAATAAAGGCTATGAAGCAACATTTGTGGGGCTGAGCAAAGACCGCGCAGATCAAGCTTGTCGACGCCTGCAGGCACGCGACGTCTCCTGCACACCGATCAACCCAAGCTAATCTGGCTTGGGATGATCATCCCATTCATCACTTAAAATGCGACGTGCGTCCCCCTCTGGGTCATCATATTGCTTAGTGCGCAATGTGTACAAAAAACCAAACAAACCCACCCCACCCAAGAAAATTGAGATAGGGATTAAATAAACCAAAACGTCCATTACCTCACCCTTAGCGCGTTCAAGGTAACGGTAATCGAAGACAGAGACATTGCCAAGGCTGCAATAAAGGGCGTTGCCAACCCCAGCATGGCAATAGGCACAGCGATTACGTTATAAAAGCTCGCGATACGGAAATTTTCTTTGATACGGCGCTGTGATTGTCGCGCCAAACCGACGACACCAATCAAATTATCCAAGCGACCACCAAGAAATACAACGTCCGACGCAACCCGTGCCGCATCCAAAGCCGAAGCGGGGGAAATCGATACATTTGCTGCTGTCAGGGCCGCCGTGTCATTCAAGCCATCCCCGATCATAAGCACATTTTTTCCCTGTGCTTGCAAAGCTGCAATGTAGGCAGCCTTGCCTTGTGGCGTTTCGTTTGCAGCATAGTTTATCACTTGCAAACGAGCGGCGATTGCAGCGACAGCATGCTCTGAATCCCCTGAAAGGATATGAACGTCTCCGACTTGGTGTTGAATGTCTTTTAACAATTCAAATGCGCCGTCCCGCAATGCATCTTGGAACGCGAAGGTGATCGGCTCCATTTCCCACAACCTTAGATAAGTTGCCGTTTCATCAATGGCGTCTGCTCCGACCCACTCTGCGCGTCCAAGCTTGACCAGACGGCCCCCAAAATATCCTTGAACACCATAACCAGGAATTTCCTCAACCCCTGTAAGGTTTGCCATATTTGTTCCACTTTCTGTCAACGCTTTAGAAAGGGCGACCGACAAAGGATGCATAGATGCAGATGCCAAACTTGCAGCGATTTGCAAGCTAAGCGCGTCTGTTTTTGGCAATTCAACCAGCTGTGGCATTCCGTTGGTAAGCGTGCCTGTTTTGTCAAAGACAACCGTATCAATCTGCGCCAGCCGCTCAAGCGCCGTCGCACTTTTGATCAACAGGCCCTTTTTGTATAATCGCCCAGATGCGGCTGTTGTCACAGCAGGCACAGCAAGGCCAAGCGCGCATGGGCAAGTGATGATCAAAACTGCAGACGCAATATTTAGGGACACACGCAAATCAGCCGAATATACGTACCAAAACACAAAACTCAGTGCAGATAATATATGCACGCCGGGCGCATACAAACGCGCAGCCTTATCCGCAATTGATGTGTACTTTGAACGGCCACTTTCTGCGATAGCAACCAATTCAGCAATTTGATGCAACGAGGTATCTCGGCCGACCGCCGTCACGCGCACCAACAAAGGGCCGGTCAAATTCAATTCCCCGGCATGTAGTTTAACCTCGACGTCAACAAACTCTGGGCGTATTTCACCCGTCAAAATGGATCGATCTACTTCGGACGATCCGTCAATGATGTCACCGTCCACAGGCACGCGTACCCCAGGACGAACAACAACTATATCACCAACTACAAGTGATTTTACATTCACCGTTACATCCGCATCATCGCGCCGGACAATGGCGCGGCTGACCTCCATCGCTGAAAGCTCTTGCGCGGCAGAACGCGCGACAGATCGCGTTTTGTGATCCAAATAACGTCCTGCCAACAGGAAAAAAGTTAGCGAAATCGCGGCATCAAAATAGGCGTGTTCCCCCGATAAATTGGTCTCATACAATGATGTTCCTAAAGCCAAAAAAATAGCCAAGGAAATTGGAACATCCATATTTAGATGCCGCGCGCGCAATGCGGTCCATGCACTGGTAAAAAACGGCTGACCCGCATAAATTGTTGCAGGAACTGCTATCATGGCTGAAATCCAATGAAACATATCGCGCGTGACGCCATCTGCACCGGACCAGACAGCAGCAGATAAAAGCATAACATTCATCATTGCAAATCCCGAAACCGCCAAGCGGGTAAGCAAATGACGCGACGCCTTTTCCATTTCGGATTGCGCCAATAAAGATGGGTCCAATTCATGCGCCGCGTATCCAATTTCGGCCAGTGCAGCCATAAACCTTTCAATTGGCACGGAACAATTTGTGGTGATCGTCACGCGCTTTAAAGTAAGGTTCACACGCGCATCTTTGACTTCAGTCATCGCATTTAGTTTTCGCTCAACATTTACGATACAGGCGGAACAGTGGATTGTCGGGAGCATGAGCACCACACTATCGCCGACCAACGCATCGCTTGCGATCCGCTCTGCCAGCGGAGATGCATTACAGGCAGGACATGCTGAAATTGACACGTGTGCCATGGTTTAATCCTTTATATAAAGATCTAAACGCTGTTCAAATGTCACGCCATCGACGGAAACCGCATCCAATTTTACCAACCACGCACCGGCCGCTAGCCGCAAATTTGTTCGGTACCTTTCCCCATCGAAAATAAAATCGGGAAAAATATCGTTCTGAACCGTCGTTGTCCGCCCGACCAAAACAGACAAGTTATCTGCTTGGACCAACGCCCCTGATTGATCTTTTATCGACAAGATCATTTGACCATCTGCATAATGAACATCCGCAGTCCAGCGCAATGCTTGTTGAGCAGCCCGTTTTTTATCGAACTGCTGACTGGCGACATATGAATTTTTGACCTCAAGGCCAGGAAAGGTTGAAATCGCTTTATAGGCCATCAGAATATTGACTGCGATAATCAAACCGAAAGAAGCAACAAAGACGGCAACAACATGCCAACCAGTGATTTTGCGGGGTTCTGGGTGGGCTTGGATCATTGTGAAACCTTTCCATTAAAAACTGTATCTTTGAATGCGCGATCACCATTGCCCAGATCTTCGACCCAGATACGTACATCAGACAGATCCGAATTTGCAGGTAAAGACCCAACGGGGGCCATGACATAAACGCGCTGTATCAATGTTGAATCTGCAG
>Ga0181601_10001052_pt1 | contig 23474 bp, 19 predicted proteins | sample 041ome_8_FD_133020 | JGI IMG/M metagenome (GOLD analysis project Ga0181601, IMG submission 133020) | Coastal salt marsh microbial communities from the Groves Creek Marsh, Skidaway Island, Georgia - 041407BS metaG (megahit assembly) | ecosystem: Environmental > Aquatic > Marine > Intertidal zone... | reverse complement strand
CGAGCGTAAAATCAACTTAAATTAGTTATAATAAACTAAGGTCAAAAGGTTAGCCCTTATCTGAAAAACAAGGGGTCGGCAGTTCGATTCTGCCTCTGGCCACTACGGTCTTATTTCTATATGACGAAAACAGTAACACAATATGTAACATTTTGTAGAATTAACTAAATGAAGAAATACCTTACTGTCTTAGCAGGTAACCCACGAGGTGGTGAACATACTTGGAAAAGTCTTTATAAGTATGTAATAGATCATTTAGATTCGGACTTGGCAATATGTACAGGTGATGTATGGGTTTCAAAAAACTCTCTCTTTGAAAAAGCTGATTTTAAATGGATTTTTGAAGAGCCTGATAATTGGTTCAATTATTACGAAGAAAACTTTAACAACAACTGGTATGAGTTTTTTTCTCTGGGCAAAGATACAGGTCTTTATAATTCTGGAAATATTCACTTTGCCATAAAAGATATAATTTTAAAAAATTATATCGATATTTTAGAGAGCTATGAATTTATAATTTATTCTCGATTTGATCAATTTTATACAGATTACCACATAGACATTAGAAGAAATTTAAATAATAACATATGGATTCCAAGTGGTGAAAATTACCATGGTATTGGTGATAGGCACGCAGTGGTACCAGCAAGTAAAATAAGAAACTTTTTAAATATTTGCGAATACGTTGATTCCCCCGAATCTATTAAAGATTCACCAGAATATTTAAATTGTGAGACAGCGTATAAAAGATTTTTAAATCAAACAAAACTAATTGAAGATGTTAAAAGGTATGACAGACAACAATTCACATCTTCAACGAAAACTGATAAAACTAACTGGAGAATAGCAATATATAATCTTTATTTTTATAAAAACTTAATGATTAAATACCCTGATGAGTTTATTGAGTCTCTAAAAAATGCAATAAATAAAAATGGAATTAACTATTTTTTAAGACACCCTGCTTTGTGTATCAATTATTACTATCTTTGTTTAAGGAGATATTTAGGAAGATTAAAAAATACATTTTATGCTTAACAAAATAAAAAATAAGATAAAACTTTTATTGAAAATTTATCGATTTAAGCAAATAAATTTTCAAGATTATTCAGAATATAGAGAATATTTTATTGAAGAAGATAAAAAATCAACTTGGGATCCAACTATTTTTTCGAATATAATTGAAAAAAATTTAAAATATGATGCTGATTTACATCTAGTTGAAATTGGAGTCGCAAGAGGATCTACTTCAAAATTCACTATAGAAAAACTTAGTAATAAAATTGCGACCTATACAGGCGTAGATCCCTATGAAAGCAATTATGATTTTACAGATGAATTTTCTTATTTCAATCAAGATTTAATGGATAATCTGTATAAATTTGTTATTGAAAAAGTTAATGATCCTAGATTTAACTTAATTCGAAAAAAATCTAATTTGGCACATCTTGATTTTGATAATAATTCAATTGATGCAATTTATATTGATGGCAACCATACTTACGAATCAGTGATTGAAGATATAAAGTATTGGAGTCCAAAAGTTAAAAAAGGAGGTCTCATTATAGGAGATGATTTTTTTATATTTGAAGGAGTAAGAAAAGCAGTAAATGATTCCTTATCAAACTTTAATACGTTCGAAAATACATGGTTTATTGAAAAATAGTTTATACAGAAAAAATAAAAATATCTTGGTTGTTACTGATAGTGATAGTCTTAAATTAATGAAAAATAAATATAAATTTACTGCTGCAATACCTACATATAATTCGAGCAAATATTTAAAAGAGTGTATTTATGGCTTAAAAGACTCAATATATCTTGATGAAATATTAGTAGGGGATGATTATTCAGAGACTGAGGAATTACACCAAATAAAAAAAATTATTCAAGAAGCAAAAAAACATTTTAGTTTTGATATCAAGCTTCTTGAAAATTATGAAAATACTGGAGCATTTAAAAACAAATACAAGCTTATTGAATCTGCAAAAAATGACTGGGTTTACCAAATTGATTCCGATAATATACCTTTTCCAAAAATAGATAGAGTAATTTCCAATATAATAGAAAAACATAATTCACAAATATATATATATTATCCGGCAAAGTTAATACAGTTTTGGAAATATAAAAGAATAGTAAAGTTCTTTTCCAAAATACAAAATAAATACACTATAAGATTTGTAAAAGATTATGAAATTTTTGATATAAATAAAACAAAAAAAGCAATTGATGAATTTTTGAACCATGAAGCAACTAGAGGGGGCGAAGGTTCTGCAGCAATTAATAGTAAATTTGTTTTAGATAAGCATATATATTGGGTTCTTAATTGTGGTAACTTTATAGTTAATAAAAAGCAATTTATTACTTTAATGAAGCCAGGATTAGACTTTTCAAGAGAGATCCTTTCAATGGATGCTGTTGCCTTTTCATACCTGTGGTTAAAAGGTTACGGTTCTATAGTTCTTCACCCAAAACTCGGACATTTTCACAGAAAAAGGCTTGATAGTGTTTCTTACGTTGAAAAAGATTCATCGAAAACTTCTAGACAATACTTTACCGATAAAATATTATCTTTGGAAAGTAAAGATTCAAAAAAATAATGGGTTAAAAGTATGTTGAAAAAATTATTTAATCATTCTCATAGTCTTCTAAACACTGGGAACTTACCAACTGTTCTCTGCATGAATTAATAACATTGTTTAAATCGCCAAAAGAATTTTTTTGAAAATATGGAAAAGAAATATCAAGAAAAATAAACAGAACAATCAAAACTTTTACAAGACTCTTATACCTGTATTTTTGTTGTAGGAAAAGAATATAAAATATTATCACTAACAATATTAATATCATATTTTTTTCATTATCAATATAGATTGCCAAAGACGCACAAAGCATAAAAAAATCAATCTTGGTAAATTGAATATTGAAACTCATAAAATAAATTAAACTAACTATCAATATAATTGTAAAATGTTGTGAGTAGCGCATCCATTTTGTTGGACTTAATAACCAAAACCATAAATAAGGAGCCATTACAGATCCAACTATTGGTAGGGCAATATCTCCAAAAATCTTATCAATTTTTTTTCTATTTTTAGTAACTATATAAATAAACAATAAGGGTAAAAATAAAATCCTAGTTGTTTCAAAGTTGTTCCAATTTACGACCTCCGAGGTAATGGATGTTTCTTCAATCCCTACACTTTGATGTCCCAAAACAAGTGACATTAAATCTGTTAAATAGTTAAATATATTTCCATTTTTATACTTTATGCTTACAAGAAGCAACCATGAAAATAGCGGAATAGAAAAGATTGAAACTTCATAAATAGTATCTTTAAATTTTCTATTTTGAGTCTTCAAAATGAGATAAAAAAAGGAAAATGGCAAAAGTGTTAAAAGTTTTCCATAAAATATCGAAATACTAAATAAAAACATCGATAGGTATTTATATTTAGAAAATAAAAACATTGCATTTGTAAATATAAATACCGAGGCAAACTCTCCAATCATATATAAGGATCCCTGCCACCAAGGTACCAAAATAAGTAGAAATCCATTCATGAATAATAAAAATTTAAAATCAGACTTATAAACTTTTATGATTACGAAAGAAAGTAACAGTTGTAAAAAAAGTATCCAATAAAAATTTGAAATTCTTGCTACAACTAGATTTGAAGTAATGTTCCAGCCAATCACACCACCTATTGCAGATATTGGACCTGAAGTTAAATAAATACTATAACTTCCGCCAATAAAATCTCCAGCATTGAAGTCAAAATTTTTAAAAAATCCAACATTTGAAGAAAGTGATATGTATTCATCTATAAAATTAGGTATTTGAGCACTTTTTGATCTTACATAATCAAATAAAAAATAATGTTGAATAAAAAACAAAGGCACGATCAAATAGTTCAAATATTTATAAAGATTTTCTTTTTTTATTTTTGAAATTATATATTTGAATTTTTTAAATAAATTTTTGTGTAAACGAATTTTAAAAAATTTGTATATTGAATAAATTATTGTTGCAGAAATTAATAAGCCTATTGCTATATCAAAAACTGTAATAATTGTTGGTCTATAACCTCCCTCAACATAGTGAAAACATTCTGAAAACGAATTTACTGTTGCTGCATTTCCCCAAAAGTTATAAAGATTAATTGGAGTAAAGTCTGGGTCTACATCAAATATGTAATTTGAGCCAGTCACGATTAATTTCTTAAAACCAATTGGCTTTAAACCACAAATTAATTCAATGTCTTCGATACTCATACTGATTTATACTTTATAAAATTCGCTAAAAAGTTCTTTACTTGTAAAAAGAAACTAATCACCTTTATATATAACGGGGTAATATTAATAATAAAATTAATTCTAATTATTTATATAGAGTAACAAACTATTAATAGGAAAAAATGAAGAAAAGTTTTAAAAAAAATAGAATACAAGTTTTTTTAATTATATTAATACTTCTATTATCTACTAAAATTGACTTCAGATTTGATGAAATAAATCCCGGATCTTTTGTTGATGATGCGGAGTATTATTACCATTCACAAACTATAGGTATTGATTTTGACTTAGATTATTCGAATCAAATGCCAGATACACCAAATAGAAATTTAAACAAAGATGATAAAGAAAAAACTTTACCAGTTCACTCTATTGGGGTTGGAATTTTTGCTGCTCCTTTTTTGTTCTTATCCAATTTAGTTTCTAAAATTATAGATTTTAATTCTTTTGTAAGCTTTAATTATTTTTTGTATTCTTTAGTTCCAATATTTTATATATTCAGTTCAGGAAAATTAATAGAAAAAATTTTATCAGTTAATCATGTAGAATATAGCAAACTATTGCTGTATCTTTCAATTTTTGGGAGCGGTGTTTCTTACTTTGCTTTTGAGCGTTTCAGTATGAGTCATGTTTATGAATTTTTTGGAACTACATTTTTAATTTATCTTGTTACAATTCATCAATCCAAAACAAGATTCCAAAAAATTATTTTAGAGATATTTATACCTGTTTTTATGTTTGTTGCCTTGACAGTAAGATGGAGTAATTATTTTTTATTAATTGTTCCTTTTTTTTATAAATATTTAATTAATAAGGATACCGAAAATTTTTATAAAAAATTTACTTTTATTTTTGGTTTTTTTCTTGGTTTAGCTTTATTTCTTTTACATACTAAATATTTATATGGTATTTATACTATAAATCCATCAGATATTTTTTTACAGGTTGAGTCAAGGATTTCAAATGACTACTATCGTTTTTTTGATTTAAACAGGTTTTTTGAAAATATCATTTATATTTTAAGAGCAGCTTTTATAATTAATTTCTCGCAAGAATTTGGTTTATTTTATTTCTCTCCAATTTTATTCTTTGGATATTTTTCAATTTTTTATTTCTTGTTAAAAGGTAAATTTACTAGTTTTTTAATAGTTTCCTTAATTCAAATCTTTCCTTTTTTTAGTACTTTAGTTTTAAATAACCCAGGCTATTCTTACGGTTATAGATATATGTATTCAACGATTCCCGTGTTTATTATTCTATTTTTTATATCTTTTCAACATAAAAATATAATTAAAAATTATATTTTCGTTTTTTCAATTTTTGCCTATTTATCGATACTATTCTTTGAAAGTTCAGAACTGGCTGTTCTCTCATCAGATTATGTAACAAATTCTTTTGGTTTGTATACAAAATATGTCAATCCAACATATCTCTCTGGAATTCTTAACTCATTTTTGATTTTCGATTCTTATTTGAATGTAATTTTTACCTCATTTTTGGGAGTATTTATTATTAAAATACTCAGCCATATAACGGAACCCTATTCTTTTATTGAACAATTCAGGCCACTCACAGAAGATATTTCAGATTTAATAAATAATTCTCTAAACTTTTCGTGGTCAATGTTTACTGTTTTAATTTTATTTTTCTTGATTATTTCATTGAATTTAATAAATGATAAAACTTAAAAAATAATAATTTCCCGACGGGCACTTATTAAAATTATGACAGTAATTACTCATATTGTTTATTATGCTTATTTTTAATGTCAAAAGAAAAATATGTTTTAATAACAGGTTCCGATGGACTTGTTGGGTCTGAAGCCGTAAAGTATTATTGCAAGAAAAATTATAAAGTTGTTGGAATTGATAATAATTCAAGAATGAAGTTTTTTGGTAACGAAGCATCGACTTTGCCTAACAGGAAGTTTTTAATTAAAAATTTTAAAAACTATATTCACTTAGATAAAGACATAACAAACATTGTAGATATTAAAGATGTTTTTAAACAATATGGGTCAAAAATAAGTTTAATAATTCATGCTGCTGCACAACCATCTCATGACTGGGCTTCTACAAACCCGCAACTTGACTTTTCAATTAATGCGAATGGAACTTTAAACTTATTGGAGTGTTTTAGAGAGTTTTGCCCTGAAGCAGTTTTTATTTACACATCTACAAATAAAGTTTACGGTGATAACCCAAATAAACTTGAATTTGTTGAAACAAAGACAAGATTTGATATTAAACCTGGGTCACTTTTTGAAAACGGGATAAACGAAAAAATGTCAATTGACGCAACACTACATTCATTATTTGGTGTCTCGAAGGCTTCAGCAGACTTAATGGTTCAAGAGTATGGAAATTATTTTGATTTAAATACAGTTTCATTTAGAGGTGGCTGTTTAACTGGTCCAGGTCACGCAGGAACATCCTTACATGGATTTTTATCCTATTTAGCAAAATGTATAGTTTCAGAAGATCAGTATTTAATTTTCGGATACAAAGGAAAACAAGTTAGAGACAATATACATTCTTTAGATTTAATTAATGCATTTGATCAGTTTTATAAAAACCCAAAAAAAGGCGTAATCTACAATATTGGAGGAGGGAAGTACTCAAACTGTTCCTTGCTTGAAGCAATAAGCATTTCTGAAGAAATAATTGGTAAAAAATTAGATTATAAAGTAATAGACGAACCACGTTTAGGTGATCATAAATGGTACATTTCTGATTTAACAAAATTCAAAAATGATTATCCAACATGGAAAATTTTGTATGATGTTCCAAAGATAATTGAAGAAATTGTCATGGAAAATTCTGATAAGTGGACTAGTGAATCATAGCTTTGAGAAAAAACACAACAGTTGTTGTTGAAATTAAGGGAGGATTTGGCAATCAAATCTTTCAATTTAGCTTTGCAAATATATTGAGACAAAAAGGGTATAGAGTATTAATTAATAAAAGATTTTATGATTATAATTCAAAAGAAACTCAAAACAACACTTATAGAAATCTCATATTTCACGAAAATTATTTTGGATTTAGAAATATAAGTTATATTTATTTCAAAATTTTTGAGTTTATGAATAAACACAGAAAGTTTTCAAATAAATTTTTTTCAAAAATGAAGGATTCAGATTTTAACGAAAAAAATCTAGATAAAAAGTTTGTTCATCTTGATGGATATTGGCAAGACATTGATAATCTAATATCACAGAAAAAGTTTCTAATAGATTCAATCTCAAAAAATAAAAAAATTTATAATTCGTTAAATTTGTTGCCAAATAATGATTCGTTGATGGTTTTAGTTCGTAGAGGAGATTATTTAGACATGGACGAGGACCTAGGTGTTAAATTTTATGAAAACTGTTTAAAAGAATTTAAAAAAATAAAATCATACTCATCATTTACTGTCTTTACAGATGATGTTAACTGGGTAAAAAAACAAAAGATTTTTAATAATGCAGATTCGATTATTGGTCCTGAAGAAAGCAGTGAAGAAGTTATTAACTTATTTTCAAAAATGTTACAAAATAAACACTTCATTGTTTCTAACAGCACTTTTTCTCTAATAGCGGCTTTTTTTGCAGAACAGGAAGACTCAATTATTATGGTTGCTGATCCTTGGTTTAGAAATAAAGAGAAAACGAATTTATATAAAGAGAATTGGTATAAAATTAAGCAATAATTTTTATACAGCTTTATACAAAAAATCAAAAATTAAACTATTTAATATAACTCATATACTTGTGATAGAGTCATAAGTGGTTATGCAAAAAAAAATAATTTATGACTTTGGTGCCAATAGTGGGCAAAATTTAAAATATTTTTTATCCAAATCAGATCTCGTAATTGCTGTTGAGCCTATTTTTGAGCTATGTGAAAAAATAAAAAAAAATTTCAATAAAGAAATTAAAAAGGGAAAATTGATTGTAGAGAATTTAGCAGTTGTAGATGACGATAGCATATCAAGTGTTGATTTTTACCAAAATAATAAAAGTTGGCTAAGTACTTTAAAGAAAGATGATTCATTAGATTTCAAAAAAATAAAAGTTGATTCAACAACTCCAACTGCATTATTTGATAAATACGGTTATCCCTATTACATAAAGATTGATATTGAAAATTTTGATATTAATATATTACGATTTTTGAAAGAAAAAAATATTGAACCAAAATTTATCAGTTTTGAAGCTCAAAATGAGGAAACATATAATTATTTTAGAAACAATTTTTCTTATCAGTTTTTCAACTTTGTCCTAGGGAGTCGAGTTCATAAAGATTACGGTAGCAGGTTTGAATTTCATTCATCAGGACCTATTTTTGGAGATTTTAAATATAACTGGGTTAATGAAAGATTTTTAACCTTATGTTTAAAAATCCATAAGTATGGTTGGATTGATGTTCATTGTACAAACGAAAGAGTTCAACATGTAAACTGTTTAGAAAAAATAAAAATTTTACTTTACTTTGCAAGTGATAGGTTTAATAAAATTATTTTAAGAAATACAAATAAGTTAAAAGGAAAATTTAAAGAAATGTTGTTTAAAAGAAGATTTAATTAGATGAAATTAGTTAACAAATCAAAATCATTTATTGAAAGAAGAAATTTACCAATTAACTATAACAAAGAAGACAAAAATCTTTTTCACCATGAGTTAAAGAAAAAATTTCCATCAATAAAAATATACTCGACAAGAAATATATACGTACATCAAGAAAAAATGAAAATATATAAGTTTATAAGATTTCATTCAAATTTTTGGAGAATGTCAAACTTTTGGTTACGTCATAAATTTAAGTTTTTTATAGAAGATATAAAATTATTTTTAAAAAGTAATAAAACAAATATGGAGGATATCGAAGTAATTGAGAGAGGTATATGGGTTACAGATCAAAAAAGTTGGAAATATATGCATTGGTTCTGTGACGCACTTCAAAGGATAGAATTTTCAAATGAATATTTAAACGAGTATCCCGTTATCTTAAGTAGTAATTATTTAAATTATCATTATATTGTAAGCACTCTAAAGTTATTAGAAATTCCCTTTAAGATAGTTGAAAGAGAAAAAAAGTATTTAGTAAAAGATTTAATCATAACTTCACATATTGCACCAGCTGGAAATTTCAAATCAGATTTAATCAATAAAATTTCTAAAAAATTTAAATATTCGGTTATAAAAGATAATAATATTCCTACAAATAAACTTTGGATAAGTAGAAACAGGTCGGAGATAAGAAAAGAAAAAAATTTCGATGGTTTATCAAAATTGCTTGAAAAATATAAATATCAGATTGTGTACCTTGAAGACTATTCATTACATGAACAAATAATTCTAGTCAATCAATCTCATACAATTGCTGGTTTACACGGCGCAGGTTTGAACAACATGTTATTTCTTCAAAAAGGAGCAAATATACTTGAGGTTAGAGCCTCTGAGGACGCAGGTAATAACTGTTATTTTTCACTAGCTTCATCTTTAGGCCTTAATTATTATTATTCTTTTGCAGAATGCGATTTCGAAGGTGATTTTTATTCGTCAGATTATATTATTGACCTTATACAGCTTGAAAAAACAATAAAAGCTATAGAAAGTGTATAAATATTACCTTAATGACAGCAGCAATTTTTTTAAATAGTACTTGAATCTAAGATAATTAGTAAAAATTCGTAAAAAATAATATAAGTTTGAATTTTGATATTGATTAAATAAATTGTAAAAATAAATTCTGTTAGATTTTAGAAATTTCTTATTTAAATATATTGCATTTCCATATGGTTCGTTATATTTACCCCAGTTTGTTTTGACTCTTGTAAAATTATTTTTATTAAGATATGAATCAAGATCTTTTACTAAAACATTATTTTTGTAAACATAATTTCTATTGATTTCACAATGTAAAAATTTTATTTTATTAAGTTCTTCACCAAAACCTTTTATAACTTCTAATTCATATCCTTGAGTATCAATATTTACAAAATCAACATTGCTTATTCCAAAATAATCAAATCTTTGAACTTTAACTTTTTCACTACTTAAATGAAAACTAATTTCTGGTTTTGCAGTGAGGTGTGTTGATGGTTCGAGAATAGAGGAACTTTCTCCATTGTTTTCATTTGAAACATAAAAGTCTACAAAATCTTGATTTGAACCTAAAGCAAAATTATATACTGAAACATTTTCAAATTTTTTAGTATTTCTTTCTAGTATTTTAAATACCGATGGATTTGGTTCAAATAAGTGAATTTCATTTGGTTTGTAGTCTTTATAAAAAGAAACTTCTTGCCCAAAATGAGCTCCAACATGAACAATGGTTTTTATTTCATTTGAGAATTTATTAAAGTAAATTGAAAGTATGTCTTTCATAATTTTTTAAATGAGTATATAGATTTTATTTCTTTGATATTAAATTATTTTAACAAAAAGATATTATTGTTTGTCTTCTTGTAAATAATAAAATTATAATTAATCCAAAAGGTGCATTATAAAAAAATATTTCTTTACTTTTGGAACAAACAATTTTCGTTTACAAAAAAAACATATTACTTATTTAGCTAAAAAAATTGATATTTTTGATGTATGTTTAACCTTTGGTCCAAAAGATATAGATTCAGATTTTAAAAGAAAATATTGGGAAATTTTTAAATTTTCAAAAGGTTATGGATTTTGGTTTTGGAAATATTATTTTATTGAGAAATTATTATCTAGTGCAAATGTTGGTGATATATTAGTTTATTCGGATGCAGGTTCTTCAATTGACCTAGCAGGAAAGGCTAGATTAAATGAATATTTTGAAATTTTAAATAATTCAAAAACAGGTAATCTAAGGTTTCAAATGGGTCAAAATAAGGAAAAATATTATACTTCTAAAGAACTTTTTAATTATTTTAATTTAAAACCAGATTCCCAAATCGGAAATACCGGCCAGCTGGTCGGAGGGCATATTCTTATTAAGAAAAACGAAAATTCTACACTAATAATTAATGAATTTAAAAAAATAATAGATTATGATTACAAACTTATAACTGATGATTATAACAATTTAACTCAAATTAAAAATTTTCACTCTTGCAAAAATGACCAAAGTATATTTAGCCTGCTCAGTAAGGTATATGGTGCAGAAATACTCAAAGATGAAACTGCTCTTAATGATGACTTTCCAGAAAATAAGATACATCCATTTAGAGCAGTTCAGATAAAGGAATATACTTTATATCAAAAGTTTAAGTTTTATCTAAATTATAAGAAAAATATTAATAGAACGATTACTTTTAATAGAAAAGAATACTGGTTTCAAAAAGACTCATTATTTTTAAATATAAAAAAACATTTGAAAAAATATTTCAAACTATAGACTAATTAACATGTCTCGTTTAAATTATAGAAAAGAAATAGATGGCTTGCGTTCAGTAGCTGTTCTACCAGTAATATTTTTTCATTTAAATATAGATTCTTTTACAGGTGGCTATCTTGGTGTAGATATTTTTTTTGTTATAAGTGGATATTTAATCACCACTATTATTTATCTTGAATTAACAGATTCCACATTTAATATCTTAAATTTTTATGAGAGAAGAATTAGAAGGATTGTTCCGGTATTAACAACTGTAATTTTGTTTACTTTACCACTTTCTTGGTATTTAATGATTCCAAGTGAATTTAAAGAATACCTTCTTAGTATTTTTTCCACTATTTTGTTTTTTTCGAATATTTTATTTTGGAATCAATCAGATTATTTTGATAATCCTTCTGAGTTTAAACCATTGCTCCATACTTGGAGTCTATCTATTGAGGAGCAATTTTATTTTTTCTTACCGTTAGTACTTTTGTTTTTATATAAATATTTTAAAAACCAAATTATTAAAACATTTATAGTTATATTTTTTTTAAGCTATTTTTTAGCAATTTATTCTTCATTCCATTATGAATCAGCTAATTTTTACTTACTACCTACAAGGATTTGGGAACTATTATCAGGGTCAATTTCAGGTTTAATTCTTATAAGATATGCAAATTACAAAGATAAAATATTTAAGAATAAAAATAATTTAATTACAACGTTTGGATTTACTCTAATTTTATTTTCATTTTATTTTTTTGATTCTTCTACAAAACACCCAGGATTATCTACTTTGCTACCAGTCTTTGGAACAGTCTTAATTATTTTATCTACACCGAACAACGGAATTATAAGCAGATTTTTGTCACTACGATTTATGGTATATATTGGACTATTAAGCTACAGTCTGTATTTATGGCATGTTCCATTAATTACTTTTATCAAAATCTACAAACAATCTGACCTACTATTTACAGATAAAATAATTGCTTTTTTACTAACAGTTTTTTTATCTATAATTTCTTATAATCTTATTGAAAAAAAATTTAAAAATAAAAATTTGTTTACTTCAAAACAAATTTTTATAAATTTTTTTATCTCAGTATTTTTATTAATGGGCATTTCCTCAACACTATATTTTACGGACATTTTTACTAACAACATTGAGAATAAACTTGATGATGATTCAAGGTATCTTTATAAGCTAGCTTTGGAACATACAAATACTGACACACTACTGACAAGGTATGACAATAATGAATGTAAATTTTTTAGCCTTAAGCTTGATGAGCAATTTATTGAAAGATTTGACAACTGTATTGAATCGCAAAATGAAAAGGCAGTGATTCTATTGGGTGATTCCCACGCTATGAATTTACATAACATTGCATATTTATCAACAAATTCAAATTTTTTTGTAACTATTGCTAATGGTGGCTCAAGGATAAAATTAAACGATAATGAGTATTCTTTCAAAGAGATTTCTGAGTTTATTCAGAAAAATCAAACAAATATCGAAAAAGTTTACTATCACCAAAGCGGATCTTATTTAATAGAAGATTATAAAGGAAGGGTTGATTCAGCTGAGGTTTATAAAAGTAATAAAACTTACTCCATAAAAAAATCTTATATAAATTTAAATTTTCAGTTTTTGAGCTCTCTGCCGGTTAAAACAATTTGGATAGGTGCATTTTTAGAGTCAAGACAAGATTTTGTAAGGAAAATTATTAGTGGCAAAAAAGAATTTGAAATTCCAAATTCTCATAAATTATTATTTAATGAACTAGATCAGGCAATTTTAAGTATAAATAATAAAAAAGTTCTGTATGTGCCTTTTGACCAAGTTTATGAATTGAAAACTGATGAAATATTTATCGGCTCCTGTCTTCTTTATCGCGACGGAGATCATCTTTCTTTATGTGCTGAGGAATATATTGGAAATAGGACTAGCTTTTTTGAAAATTAATAGCTTTTTCTATTTTTTATTAAATTTAGTTTATTAAAAATTGGAATGAAGCCAATGTTAAGTAAATATGCATAAATATATATGTAAGATGAAAATTTTAAAACAAAAAGTAAATTTATTATTTCACTAGGTAAATAGGAGGGAAAAAATGATGATAGCAAAAGAAGTAAATAAGTCATTATTGTAAATGTATCAGCATTTTTAAGAATAAATAATGATAGAAGAATTAATATTAGATTTCTATAATCATAATTAGCGTATAACCCAACAAACAAAAACCAAATTATATATGGATATTGTAAAGTAACATTATCTACACCATATTTATTAAATGTAATCTTTCTACTATTTCTAATAAACCAAGCAATGGAAAAAGCTAAAGTTAGAATAAATGTAAATATAAGAAGCACATATCTGTAACCCCCGTAACTATTCATAACTTGAACCCAAAAGTATTGACTGAAGCTTAGAAATCCTGTTGCATTATGGGCTCCACTAGGTCTGGGCTGTCCAGATAGCAGATTCAATTTTTCAAAATATAATAAATTAAAAACAAGGAATGTAATTATACTCATTATCACAAAATTCATCTTTCTATAGTTTTTGAAGTGTAAAAAATAAAATACTAATCCAATTAAAATTGCAACAGGATGCTGCTTTATTAATGAAATAAGTAAAACCATAAAAATATTTAAATTTACATAACGCTTATTTTTAATGTTTGTAATAAAGTAAAAAGCCGATAAGTTCAAAAATAAATCCATATTAAATTGATGAAAAGCAAAATTTGCTACAGGACTTAAAAAAATAATTGCAAAATAAGGGATGTAATCCCTATTTTTATTTGTAACTTTGATATAAAAATAACACAAAAATATTGATAACGAAAAAATCCAAATAGCTGTTCCCTGAAATACATTAACATTCAATCTTATTAAATGATGCAATGGCCCGTATCTATAATTTCCCATTGGACATGTTGAAATATTTTCAAAATAATAATTTGAATATCTTCCCAACAAAAATTGACATAAATATTGATTAAGATCAATTTTTATATCTGGAAACTGTGCTTGTAAATAGAAATCATTATTTCCAGTTTTTAACCAATAGATAGATAAGGAGTCGAATAATCCACTTAAAACTTTTTTTATATAAAAAACAATAGGTGCTATCTGATAAAAAATTTCATATTTTTTATCAATCTTTAATTCAAAACCAAAAATTATAAAAAAGAAGATGAAAAAGATTCCAAAATACTTATAGTCAATTAAAACAAAGTAGGTGAGGCCCGTTAAGGCTACTATATTTTTTAATTTAAAATTATTTTTAATCATTAAAAATTGTATTACAGATTTATTTTTTCTTTTTCTATCACTCTAAAGTTTCTTCTTACCTGGTTATGGATTGCTGACACATATTCAGACATTACAGATGTTATTAGTAGTATCAAAAAAGAAAAAGTCGAAACAATAAATAAGATTGTTACAGTACCACCAGAAATAAGATCATTATTTACAAATAAAAATATTAAACCTTGAACAACTGAAACAATCATTAATAATAATGAAAATATTATTCCGTAAAAAGATAGCCTTCTTAGTGGAGATGTAGATGTAGACACAATACCGTTTATTGCATGATCATAGTAATCTGTTAATTTGTAATTAGATTTTCCTTTGTTTCTTTCTTCCCATTTATATGGGACCTCAACATAATCGGATGTTAATGAAGCAATTAATCCTCTAATGTATGGATAATAATCATCAATTTCAAATAGCTCTTCATAGACACTTCTATCAAGAAGTTGATATTCACCTGCATATTTAATCAAATTAATATCTGAAAACCTAGTTGCTATTTTGTAGTAAAAGCGCCTAATATTTTTCATTAAAAAGTTTTCATTTCTTTCATACCTAGTTCCTACAACAACATTGTTTCCCGACAACCAATATTTAACAAAAGTAATTATTAAGTTTGGAGGATCTTGCATATCTATTGGAAGCATTGGAATGAGGGCATCACCTGATGCATATTTAATTGCATTAAAAGTATTTTTATAAACACCGTAATTTTGTCCATTAACAACAAGCTTGATTCTGTTGTTGTCTTTTGCAAATTTTTTAATTAATTGAACGCTATTGTCTTTCGAATTATCATCAGCAAATATTATTTCATAATCTATTTGTTCGTCTAGATTCTTGTTAATTTCTTTAAAAACACGTTGAATTTCGTCATAGTAATCATGTAAATTTTCTTCTTCGTTAAAACAAGGAGCAATTATCGAAATTTTTTTCACACAGTCATTTTAACATTTATAATTGATAGAACTTTTTAGATAAAAAATAAATGTTAAATATAAACAAACTACACAAATTATTTTTTGTATATAACCTAAAATACTGTTAATGGTAAAAAATAAAAGCTGTCTTTCATGTAGAAAAAATTCTCTTGATAATATATTTAATTTTGGAGAACTTCCTTTAGTGAATAATTACTACTCATCTGAAGAAATTGAAAAAGAAGAAAAATTTCCATTAAACCTTTTATTTTGTAAAAGTTGCTACTTGGTGCAATTGAGTTTTTTCCCTGATCCAAAAAAAATATATAGTACCTACCACCATGTTTCAGGAGCATCTCATGGAAACGTGGAGCATCTTAAAGAAGTAGCAAATTATGTTAAGTCATTAGCAGAGAACAGTAAAACAATTTTGGAAATAGGAAGTAATGATAATACTCTTGTAAATCAACTATCTAACTTTGGTTTCAAATGTACAGCAGTCGATCCTGCTGAAAATATTAATAAGAATTTAGAAAATACAATCACTGATTTTTTTAATTATGATTTAGCAAAAAATCTTTATTCAGAAAATAAAACGTATGACATTATTTTAGGACTCAATGTCTTTGCCCACAATGATACGTTTATTGATATGTTTAAAGGTTGTGAGCTACTGCTTAATGATGACGGCCTATTAATTATTGAAGTGGCATATGCATTAGAGACAATTCTTAAGGGAAATTTTGACACTATATATCACGAACACGTTTGTTCTTACACACTAACTTCATTAGAAAATGCATTGAACGAATCAGGACTTTATGTTCATGATGTTACTGAAATAAACACCCAAGGGGGATCAATAAGGGTTGTTGCTAAAAAAGAAAAATTAATAAATAAAACCATTTCATACAACAATATATCTAAGAAAGAAAGCGACATTGGAATAAAGGAAGAGGAGTTTTACCGTTCCGTTTCTTTTGAAATTGAAAAAAAACTAAAAAATATCAATGACCTATTTGTAAAAGAAAAAAACAATAAATTTTTAATATTGGGATCTCCAGCAAGGGGAGTTGTGACCTTAAATGTTTCTAACAAACTGATAAATAATGAATCAATTATTATTGATGATACTCCAGAAAAACAAAATAAATTAATGCCCGGTATTCATCTCCCAGTAAGAAAATGGAATGATGCTATATTTGAAGATTTCGATAGAGTTTTAATTCTATCGTGGAATTACAAAGATAATTTAATTGACAGGTTAAAGAAAACAAAATTTAAGGGTAAAGTTTTTATTCCATTCCCAGATTTAGTAGATATAGAGATTTAAATTGAATATATTATTAATTGGCTCAAACGGATATGTTGGCTACAAAGTCGCGGAAATGCTTCAACAGCAAAACATAAAATATACTGGAATTGATAATTTAATTAGACCTTCAGACAATATATCCAACAAGACAGTTTTAGATTCTTATAGCAATTTAGATTTAGATTATATTAATAGTTTTTCAGATTGTATTTTTCTAGGAGGACACTCTTCAGTGAAAATGTCTATAGATGATGAAATAGGTGCTTTCCAAAACAATTTTATTGAACTTATACAATTTAGAGAAAATTTTAAAGGACGGTTTATTTATGCCAGCTCGGGAAGCGTTTACTCAAGAGTAATACCAGAAATTTGTAACGAAGATTCACCAACAATGGTGCCAAACAATATGTATGATTACACAAAAATTGCATTTGATAATTATTTAAGAATGTCTAGTTTACGAGGTATTGGACTAAGGTTTGGTACTGTAAATGGTTGGAGTGAGAGAATCAGAAATGATTTGATGATTAACAACATGTATCAAAATGGGCTAAATGAAAAAAAAATAACAGCCCTAAATCTTGGTTATTTTCGTCCGATACTGTTTATTAATGATTTAGTTGAGGGAATTAAAACTATTTTGAACAGCAACATAGACGACGGAATTTATAACATGTGTTCATTCAATGCAACAATTGAAGAAATCGCTGTCCAAGTAGCGGAATTGATGAATGTAAAATTATCTAAAAATGAAGGTGATGGTACATACAATTTTATGATGGATAATTCAAAATTTGAATCAGATTTTGAATTTAAATTCACCGGAAGTATAGAAAAAATTATTACTAGCTTAGACAAAAAGCTCTAAATTAAGGCAAAGAAATATTTATTATTTCACCTTTTGAAGTTGACACTATTACCGAATCGGAGATAAACGGGTTAATGATTAGGGAAGTAACAAAGCCTTCAGATAGATTTTTTTGTGGAAAAATAAAAATTTTATTATTCACAAAATCATAACCAAATATCTCTTTTGTTAGAAAATCACTAAAAAAGTAAGTATTTGCATAGACACTATTCATATCTTTGATTATGTCTCCACCAATCATGGCTGCTCTAATTGTTAATGGAGTTGTATGGTCATAATATACATTCGGAAGTTGTGAATTTTCTTTGATATAGCTTAGCGCATTTTGAGGTTGATTTTCCGACCAGTAACTTACTTCTGTGTAATGAATATTTTTATTTACAAAAGATAATGCGCCATTAAAACCATATTTTTCAGATTCAGACGATTCTTCGTTCTGAACTTCAATTGTATAAATATCTATAGTCTCAAATGGTCCTTCATAAACAGGCCAACCAAACATTGTTGAGTTAAAGTTATTAACGTCCTGTAAATTCAGATCTATTACATTTAACTCTTCATAATTTGCTAGTCCAATATCAACAATAAATAATTTGTTATCATATTCAATTGTTTTCCAAGGGTTTCTCAAACCATAAGCAATTATGTTGTTAAATGGTTCATAGGTATTTGTAGAGCTTATTAAAGGACTACTTATATTGTTTGTATTTAATAATATTAACTTACCTCTCAAAGAAGTCGTGTCAACTGGTTCAAAGTTTAGTAATGCTCTTTCATTACTTTCCATATCTCCAATTGATAATATAAAATCTTGAAAATAATCTGACCATATTATATTCCCCCCCCAATGACAACACTGTGAATTAGGTAATTGAAAGATAGTTTCGTAATCATTATTAGATATATTTTTATTTAAAAAATTATATTTATCTACTGTAAGGGAATTATCAAGATTTGAATACGTAACAAGAAAGAAATTTTCATCTGGATGAAAGGCAATACCAAACAAACCTTCTTCACCGGACTCTTCAAACAATACTCGATCTGAAATGTCCAAGAATAATTTTGAATTACTACCATCAAAAGAATAAATTAAGCCTTTTTCAAGGAGAAAATACAAAGTATCATCAAAAAAAACTAAATTATTAACTTGCTCTCCAAAATTTTCTATCGTGCTTGATTCAGATCCAAAAATACATTTTTCAAAATTATCACTTCCTACCCACGGAAAGCATTCAGCCTCTTTGTTTTGATTTTCTAAAGTATAATTATCGAACTCTTCTATAACACTATTTTGTGAATTATCATTAAATTCTACACTAACTTTTTCGTTTGAATTTCTTAACGTGAAAGTTAAAGCGACAGAACTAAAAATAAATATTGAGAGCGTAATTATATATAAAATTGAGACTCTCTTTTTTTTACTATTCTCAAAATAATTTAAAACAAACATGAGAATTCCCAATAAAATTGGATAAGAAATTATATTTAATAAAAGTACACCTCTAGAAATATCAAAAAATCTTAAAAAATATAAGAAGAAAAAAGTAATACTTAAATTAATAAAAAACAAAATTCCAAAATATTTAATTAAGTCTGTAACTTCATTTATTTTTAGATTTCTGTAAATAAAAATATACCAAAAAAACGTATTAAAAAATGAGATAAGAAAAATAATTAAATAAACATTTAAATTTATATCGTTAGGAAACCCGATTGAGGTAAGATCATTTTTCACATTTTCAAGTGATTTTAATATTATTTCTGGATAGGCATTTTCAACCCTTGAAAATGTGAAATAACAAATTAAGAAATTAGTAATAAATATAGAAATTGTATTAATAATTTTTATCACAGTAATTAACTTAACATCTATATTGAAATATAAAAAAAAATTAATTCTCTATTTATATCTAATTAATCTAAATTTTTTAAATTATAATTAACCTGTGACATCTCTTTTGTTTATTTGTTTTTATAATTTCCTTTTCTTTTTTGGCCGAAGTGTTTTGTATTTACTATCAAAAAGAAATAAAAACTCAATTATCATATTTTTTGATGAAAAATTAAAGATTTTTTACCCAGCTTTATCATTATTTTTAATTGGAAATATTATTGTCATTTTAAATTTCTTCTTTTCCATTAATGATTTATTTATGCCTTTAATAATTTTTATCTTATTAATATTTTTCTATGGATTTATAAAAGCTCCTCAATCAATTGATTATCTATTTTTAATTAAAAATATTTTTATACCTGGTATTTTATCTATAAGTATTTACGGTTCAAGATTGCACTATGATGCAGGTGCTTATCATTTAAATAACCAGCTATGGATTCGTGAAAATAATATTGTAATAGGTTTATCAAATGTTATACAAAATTATGGATTCTCATCAATAAGCGAATATCTATCTTCATTATTGTGGTTTAGTGACAATTTTGTATTTATATTCTTTTTTAATTTAGTTTTTTTTACCATTTACTTTAATTTCTTATTTGAGAACTTATTCGAAAAAACCAGTATATTTTTAAGAAACTCAAGCATAGTTCTAGTTTTTTACAGTTTTTTAGATAATTTTGGTTTTAATGGTGGTGGAAATGGAACATTGTATTTTCAGACAATTAGTAAGCCCGATATGCCTATGGCAGTTATTTTTATAATTACAACATTACTAATATTTAATTCAATTAAGAGTTATGAATTTGAGACAAGAAATTTATATTTTTACTTTTATTTAATATTTTTTGCAATACAAATAAAGCTATTTGCAGTATATTTAGTTTTCCCACTACTAATCTATATTTATTTTTTTAAAAGACATAAGAATCTATATATTAAAAAAATTATTTTTGATAATAAATTACTGACTATATTTATCCTTTCATGGCTAATTAAAAACATTTTAGTTTCGGGTTGTTTATTTTACCCAGTTGAGGTTACGTGTTTTCCAACTCTTTCATGGTATGAAGCAGGTGATGCAGAAGAATTTAGACAAAACATATCAATAATCTTTACACAAAGTTATTTTGAAAAATGGTTTAAGAACGAAATAAATTTACAAGTTTATATTAATTTTTTAGGATCATTAATTTCTATTTCAATTTTAAATCTTGTAGTATTCAAAAAAAATAAAAATATTGGAAAATTCGATTTACTATTTTTACTATTTTTAATATTGATAGCTGCTGGCTGGATATTTACAAGCCCAAAACCAAGATGGGGAGTTTCTATATTCTCATTATTTATAGCTTATACATCAATATTTTTTTACAATATAAGGATTAATAAAAAACTTTTCTTCGTTATACTATCAGTTTGCTTTTCATTAAGCCTTATATTGACACCTCGATTTTATTCGTATCAATATTTTTTAAATAATTTAAATATGACATATATTAACTATTCAGTAAAAGCTCCAAAAATTGAGTACGTAAAAAATAGCTATGGTTGGGGAGTTCATCCTGAGGGTAATGATATTAGGTGCTGGGTTAAGCTAAACTGTATGTTTATCGATAAAAATGTAAAACCTGAAAAACTTTATGGATTCACAATATTTTATCCAGATAAAACATTGGTAGAACTTTTAAATGAATAAAACGATGAATGACATACCCGTTGTAATTTTTCATACTGGTAATCAGAGATACTTAAAAGAAATTTGCAAATTAAATTCTCAAAAAAATAATCTTGTACTTATTGGAAATTCAGAAAACAAATCACTTGGAAATTTAAAGAAAGTAGATTTTATACACTATAAGGATGTTGTAGATGAAGAAAAAATATCATATTACAGAGAATTTTTTAAGCCATTTAATTCTGTTAATCAAGATTCAGTCTGGTTATGGTACTTTAGGGTTTTTGTACTGAGTGATTATATTAAAAGAGAAAAAAAAGAGAGTATTTTTCATTGCGATAGTGACAATTTACTTCTTAAAAATGTTAATGAATTAAATTACATACATAAAAATGCATATATAATTTCTCCTGATTGGACAGCAAACCATATGACAGCAAGTATCCATATTGGTCTTACTAATCAAAATTTTTATGAAAATTTTATTTCTCTATATGAAGACATATTCATAACTAAAGATAAATTTAATTTAATTGAGGAAAAAATAAAATATCATAATGAAACTTCTAATGGCGGTATTTGTGATATGACTTTATTTTATTTACTTAATAAAGAAAATTATATTGAAGTTGATAATTTACTAATTCCCAGAACATCAGATGGAAGAAAATACGTTTTTATGAATAACCTAAACACATCAGAGGGTATTAAAAGTGAAAATCAATATGAAATGTTTAAGGGAAGAATAAAAATATTTACTAATAGAAAAGATAAATCAAACTTAATATTTGATAAATTAAACAATGAATTTTATGAAATTGTAAATATTCACTTTCAAGGAAAATCAAAAAAATTAATTAATAATTTTTTAAAATACAGAATTTCTATTTAACTTTTGGATTTTGCATTTGAGTTGATTGCACTTTTTAAAACATACAAATTTATTTCTCTATAAGGATCTGGATAATAGTCTAACTTTGGATCGAATTTATATTTGTCTGTGTCTATTTGAATATATTCGCTTCTGTAGTCAGTTAAAGCACAGTTATATTCACCATGCTTTTGTACCTCGCCCCCAACTATGCTTTTTTGAAAACATAAGATAACATCTGGTTTTTCATACAATAATATATTATCAATGTGCTCACTTGGTACCATTTCTATATTTTCTAATGTGTTCACAATGTATTTTTCAAAATGATTAGTCGGATGGATGATATATGTCTCATTTTGTTTGTCTAGATAAAATAACACCAACACCCTATCAAGTGCAAGAATCGTGTATTCTTTATCAAAATATGAATCTATATCTTTTGATAAATTGTATATTGGATAATTTGAAGAAATTTTATCGATATTTTGCAAATTTTCAGTAGATGTCTTTCCATAACTAATTAAAAAGTTTGCAGAAGAGATAGCAATTAAAGTAAAAACAAAAATTAATCTTTTATTTAATTCAAAATGTGAAGCTAGAAGTACAAGAAAAAATAAAGTAAATATCAAGTGATGATAATAATTATTTGACCCAATATAATAAAACAATAAAGCAGTAAAAAAATTTAAAAAATATATGTTTATTTTAAATTTTTTAAAAGTTTCAAAAAGAATGAAGATTATTAAACCAGCAAGTCCGAAGTATATTGTTTCTAAATGATCAAAGTATGTTCTAAGAAAAATAATTAACTCACCAATACTTACTAAGTTAGATTCAACATACTTTAAAGGTATGTCGAAATAGGTAGTTCTATAAACTTTAAATAAATTATTAAATGTATACAAACTTAAAAAAAACAAATGGGGAATTGCGAATCCTGTTAAAAAACT
>Ga0181601_10001051_pt1 | contig 23495 bp, 24 predicted proteins | sample 041ome_8_FD_133020 | JGI IMG/M metagenome (GOLD analysis project Ga0181601, IMG submission 133020) | Coastal salt marsh microbial communities from the Groves Creek Marsh, Skidaway Island, Georgia - 041407BS metaG (megahit assembly) | ecosystem: Environmental > Aquatic > Marine > Intertidal zone... | reverse complement strand
TTGAAGCACCAGGAGGTATAAAGTTATTTGAGATGGATGAGCTAGAAGCTTTTGATATAGATTACGAATGGCAGTTTGAAACAGCTGAGTTATTATATGATAAATTTAATACAAGAAGTTAGTCATACTAACGATAGTTACGAAAGAATAAAATTACTTAAAGATAGATTTAAAGGAGAAACTATCTACATAACTACTCCTGGACCTTCTTTGACTACTCATAACAGAGAAGAGTTAGTAAGTAAACTAGCAGGTAAACCTGTTATAGCTCTTAAACAGTCTTATAACTACGTTAAAGAAGTTGCTACTATTCATGGAATGTCAGCGTATGGGTACCAACCATACGATTACTATTCAGATGAGACATTAGTTCATTGGTAGCTTACTGCTATGAATATGCCATATGAGATCAACAGGATAAAAGATGAATGGAAGCATAAAGCTCATATAATGATACCATGTTTTTCTACTCCCTGGATACCAATGGAACGTACTACTGCCTATACTAGAGAGTTTAACAATTGGTTAGCATACTCAGAAGGAAAAGCTATATGGGGCCCTGGTATAATGTATGAAACTGGCTTTCCTCTTGCTTTACATTTAGGCGCTAAAGAGATTGTAACCATAGGATGGGACATAGGAGACTTATCTAAATTTAAATCTGAAAAAGGATTTAAGTTAGGTGATGATGACTGGAGAAAAGAACATTCAGATACATTATACGCTGAAGGTGTACATGCCGGTGCTGGACCAGACTATGAAGAGTTAAAAGAAACTATTGACTGTACAAAAGAAATGTACGATTGGTTCTTGGATAAAGGTATAAAAGTTCGTATATTATCTAATACCAATCCTGCTAATGAACGATTTGAACGAATTACTTTAGATGAATTATAATATAGCATTAGTTACTAAAACTTATAAGAATGATATTCCTTCTTACAAGATTTTATTTGATTCAATCAAACAATATAATGAAGATAATATACCAGTATTCGTAATTGCACCAAAAAATGATAGACAGTTATTAGAGGACACTATAGGTAAGGAAGGATATACGTTTATTTCTGATGAGCAAGTTCATACATTTAGTTATAAAATTTACGGATGGGAACAACAGATGATAATAAAGTTACAAATGTATAAGCAGATAAATGCTGATAACTTTCTTATACTAGACTCAGATGGTAAATTTATTAGACCTTTTTATATTAAAGATTTTATAGCTTACGATAATATTCCTTATACTATAGTGCATGAAAATAAACAAGTAGCAGAATATGAAACAGCCCTTAAAGGAAATAACTATAATGAATCAGGGTATGCTAAAGCAGTAAGAGCATATAGACAGGTATTTGGGTTCAAATCTAATAAATTATATGATTATGGTCCTAATCCTCATTTATGGAGTAGAAAAGTTTTAGAAGAGTTTCAAGAAGGAGTATTAAATAACAATAAACTTTCTATCGAGGATTTTTGTGTAACTATGAAACAATCATTTCATATACACTTTAGAGAGACATTAACCTACGGTGAATACCTTATGGCTACTAAGGTAATCGATATTGTTCCTTCAGGTCCTTTATTTAAAACATATCATTGGAAAGAAATGGTAGAGTTTGAGAAAGGAACAGGATTAGAACTAGAAGAGAATATAGCCAAGAACTATCTTGGTATAATAATGCAAAATAAACATACATGATACTTTTTCAATTACACCATATGTGGTATGAGTCTAATATGATAGACGAATGCTGGCATTCAGTACTACAAGCATTGAGAGCTGCTCCAGAAGTTGATGTTAAGATTAAAATATGTTTTAACTATCAAACATATATTGAACAACCTACTACACTTGAACATAAGTTAATGCTTGACAAATGGGATAGTCATCCGTTAATGCAAGACTATAAACCAGAACTTATACTTAAAACTGACGATCAACCTTTCTATAATATAGCAGATTGGAGAAGAGAAGTATATGACCCGCAAGCTAAATATACCGTATGGGGTGAAACAGATACTATTTTACCTAGAGATTTCTTTGCGATATTAGATCAGGTGGAAATAGATCAGCCTCACGTACTGACATTCGCCGGAAGACCAATGTGGGATAGTACTTGGGATGTAGTAACGCATGAAAAGCTTATAGGTTATTCTAAACCTTGTCAATGTGGAGACGAACACAAAGAAGATTGTATTGAGTTGTTAGAAGCTCCTTGGAAATATAAAGATTACATAACTCAAGAACAATTAGATAAGTTTAATGAAGAGTCTGGTGATATAAAGATACAGCAAGTACCTCACAAAATAGATGGCAGTCTAGTATGTATATCATCAGGACATAAAACTCCATTTATAGCTCCCGGTATGCATTTTGTAAGAGAAGATACATGCTTTGAAAATGTTTGTAGAATAAAAAACATACCCCAAGTTTGTGTAACAACTAGACTCAAAGGACATAACTATAAACATCCTAACAAAAGAGTAGGTACAAACTCAACTCGTAATGATGAAGTATTTAAAAAATATGCTGACATAAGTGTAGCAGCAATGCAAAAGTTTATTCAAGAATTATGATTACATTTTGTATAAGTACATATAAAAATCTACCTTATCTAAAATTAGCAGTACAATCTGTTAGAGAATATTCTTACTATAAAGATGCTCCATTTATTGTTCATTCAGATGAGTCTAATGATGACGGTACTAATGAATGGTTACTAGAAAATAAAGATACGTATAACCTAACTCCTATTATAAAAGACCTTAACCCTTCTGGAATAGGACCTGGAATGAATATATGTGCTGAACATGTAGAGACAGAATATATTATGTTTCTTCATTCAGACTTTTATGTTACTCCTAATTGGGATTTAGAGTTAATGAAACTTCAAGAGAAATATAATGATGAAAAGCTCTGGGTTAATTCTTTTAGAATAGAACCTAATATGTTTAATGACCAAGACAGGCCAGGAACTCATTTTGTACCTGAAGAAGCCTTTGGAGCTTATTATGATGACTTTCAACCTAAACTAATGTTAGAATATGCTAAACAAATTGCAGAGAAAAACGATTTCGAAATTCCTAAAGGCGAAGGTGTATCCGGCCTTGTTCGAAAGTCTTGGTGGGATACTATTGGTGGGAATGACGATCAATTTGCTCCTACTTCTTGGGATGACTATGATCTGTTCCTCAGGATGTTAAATGAAGGAGGTAAGTTCTTGATGCCTACTAAATCAATAGTATGGCATTTTGGTGCTAGAGGCTCTCATAGATTAGAAGAAAATAATGGAAAGACATCTGAAAGACAGTCTAAACATGAAAGGATAAATGCTCAGAAGTTTTATAATAAATGGGGAGGATATCCTGTTAAAGACCAATATGGTATGATATGCGGGATAGCTTAAAAATTTTACATATAGGTGCCTTTGACAGGAATATTGGGGATAATATAGCTCTGTATAATGCTAAGTTATCTTGGCAACGACACGGTAGAAAAATAATATGGAGTAATTTTGATATAGGTCAATATTGGTTCTTTGGCGAAAGCAAAAACAAATTTATAGAGATCTTCTCAGAACTTAAAGACAAGTTTGATGCTATTGTAGTTGGAGGAGGAGGACTAATAGAGTACGGAGGATATGAAGATAAACTAACCGGCTACAAGCTTCCATTCGATAAAGAAATTCTACAAGCTATAAAGATCCCAGTATTCTTTAACGGTGTTGGAGTAAATATTTTTAGAGGCGGAATAGACTACAGTGCTAAAGCTAAAAAAGCATTACAGGAAACAATAAATTACTCAGCTGGATTTTCTGTTAGAAATGACGGTTCGTTTCAAAAATTGAAGAACTGGATAGGTCTAGATGTTACAAAAGTAGATATAATACCAGATCCAGGATTATTATTTTTAGATAAATTTTTCGAGGATAGAAAATTTATTTTATCTAAAGGAGGTATTCAACCTGCTTTTAATGGCAGTTCTGGGATAAATGTAAAACGTTTTATAAATAATAAAAATATAGAACTGCTTTCTGATTTTACTAAAAAGTATATATTATTTCCTCATACATTAAAAGACTATGACAGGCTTAAAGCTAAACCTGTAGTAACTAAAGAAGAGTTTGAAAAACTATATACCGGTACTAATGAAGTATACAAGTTTATAGAACATTATAAGAAAGTAGATTATGTTGTAGCAATGAGAGGACACGGTCAGTTAATATCTTTAGGTATAGGCCTGCCCGGTGTATATTTAAGTACTCAAGATAAAGTAGAAGATTTTTCTAATATAAATGGATTTGAAAATTATAATGTTGATATTACACATACTAAATGGAAATCACATCTAAAAGAAAAAATAAATGAACTTACAAAAGAAAACTCTCAATACCTTTTAAACTGGTATGCGCTCAGAGATAGTAGCTTATCTTTGTGGCATCAAAAAGATTTTATTTTTGTAAATAAAGCCCTGACTCAAAATGGATTGTAAGGTATGTAATTCGTCTGATAATATACTTATTCAGCATAAAGTTTATAAGTGTAACAACTGTAAACATATTTTTATCAACTATACTAATGATGGTATTTTATATCATAAAGAACTTTATAGAAAACCTGGACAGGATGGAACTAGAGGTGATAATGAGGTACTAGATGGGAAATTTACTGAGGAGTTTCATAGAAGAAGAAAAGGGATTTGCGAAAAAAGAATAGATAAAATTAAAAATTATCTCCTTGAATGTGATTCTTTACTAGATATAGGTGCAGGTGGTGGAACGTTTTTAAATATGGCCAAGGAATATGTACTTGAGTACGAAGCAACAGAAGTTAGTGATTTGTGTGCTTACAATCTCACAGAATATGGGTATAAAGTACACCATGGTGCATTCACTAAAATGAACTTAGATAAAAGTTTTGAACTAGTTACCTGTTGGCATGTATTAGAACATGTAGATGATTTACCTGCTTTTTTAGAAAAAGCTATAAAAGTAACAGAGAAGTACCTTATCATAGAAGTACCTGTTAATAGGAGACTTAGAAACCCAGATATAGAATTTGACGGACACTTTCACTATTTCAGTAAAGAATCTATTACAAAACTATTTGAAAATGACTTTAACTTCCTTTATTTAGGAGAGGGAATACAAAACCCAGCATTATTATGTATACTACAAAAGAAGTAACTGTTATAGTTCCAAGCTATAATACACTTTATCATTTAAAAAATACCTATAGGAGTTTAAAACAATATGGGGGTGATGTAAATATTATTATTATAGATGATCATTCTTCTGATTCTACTAAAGATTGGTTATTATCTTTAGATGATGATAAACTACATATTATTCTATCACCTGAAAGAAGAGGACATACCTACTGGTATGATGAAGGAATGAAAATAGCTTCTACCGATATAGTTTCTATCCTTCACTCAGATATGATTATAGGTCCTGGTTACTTTGAAAATATGTTAAAGCATCTTGAGAGAGGTAAAGTAGTTTGTGCTACTAGAATTGAACCCCCTATACACCCAGCCGGGAAAGAAAAGATAGTAAGAGACTTCGGAGATGATGCTGATAAGTTTATGTGGGAAGCTTTTGAACAGTTTGTTAACTCTGAGAAAGACAAGGAAAAGGATGTAACAACTAAAGGTATCTTCGCACCTTGGACTCTTTTTAAAGAAGACCATTTATCGATAGGTGGACACGATCAAAGATTTGCACCTTACGGTTATGAAGACTCAGATATATTTAACAGATGGATACTTTCCGGATATGAAATGATACAATCTAGAGACTCTCTTGTGTATCATATGACCTGTAGAGGACATAGATGGAATGCAGGAGTGGGAATAGAAAATTCTGATTATAGAGACACTATGTCTAGATGTGAAAGAGAGTTTATTCGTAAGTGGGGTGACTGGATTGCCAACGATGAATATCAACTACCTATTATTAACCCTAAATATGATAGACAGATTAGAATATATAATAGTACTCCAGAACTTTTAGAAATGCTTGAACCTTGGTGTGATAGCCTCTACTACGATGGTTCAGAAGAAGATATTAAAAGGTACTTTGACAAAGAACAGCAACGAACTGTAATTAACTTAGCTCAGAAAATTGCCTCCCAAGATAGTGATATAGTAATCAGTGTGGACGGCAATACTTTTAATACTCAAGATTATATTTATATAAGACAGCTTTCCGCTATTTTATCACAGAATAAACCTGAAAGCGGTAAGTTTAAACTCGGCAATCTTGAAATAACAATCAACAGATATGAAGAAAAAATACCTAATTGAATTTACTCATCTTGATGGAACAGTAGAGGAAGTAGAATTAACTACTGATAGATTAGAGTGGTCTATTCAACAATGGAGTCGTAATAGAGCAATCAAAAGTTATAACGTCTTAGAAGAAGGTTTTACTAAATCAAAACAAATACTTTTTAGTTAAAGTTCTTTTCTTTTGTTAGATATTTATAACAAAGTACGTACAACTAATTATGGCTATATTACAATCTACATCGATTACTGGTTCATTATCAGTTTCCGGTTCTACTTTTACCGTCCCTTATGTTTCTAATCCTGATACAGGATCAGAAGGACTAATGTGGGTAGATCCTGATACAAATAGATTAAAGTTTACTAACGCCCTATCATATGGACAATCAGCATGGTCTGTAAGTGATTTTGCTTTATTACGATGTAGGTATGATTATAAAATGTCAGGTACTTATGATGCAGGTGTAGTATGGGGAGGAAGATCAGATGGATGTAGTTGTTATAGCTGTGTAGAACATTATGACGGAACATCCTGGACTGCGGGGAACAATACCCCTATATGTTTTTTCTGTCATGCAGGAAATGGTACCTCAACAGATACTTTATCTATCGGAGGATGTACATCAGGTCAAACAATGGCTTGCTTTTTTACCTATGACTGTACTACCTGGACTAAACAACCCGATATCATAACCTCTAGAGCCGATGGAGGCTTAGGTGGAACATCTAACTCTGCAACATTTTTTGGAGGATTACCTACATGTTGTTGCACTGAAGAATATAACGGTACTTCCTGGGCTTCTGGTCCAGCAATGTCTAGATGTTTCTATCGTTTTGCAGGAGCCGGACGAGGAACAGACGGTAGAGCAATTGCAGCAGGTGGTGAAGCAAGTTGCTACTCCACATTTATATATGATGCAACTACCTGGTCAGAAGGTAACTGTTTAAATATTCCTAGAGCCTACCCCGGTGGAGGAGGCCCAGAAACCCAATTTTTAATTACCGGAGGTACTTGTTGTTGCTGCAAAGCAGAATCATGGAACGGTTCTACCTGGGCATTGGAAGCTGATCTTCCATCCTCACAGGCTAGAGGAGCTACAGGAGGAAGCACATTTGGTGCAGTAGCCCACAGAGGAACTTGTAGCTGTGCTAGTACTACTTGGGAATTTCAAGCTCAATTAGTAAACAGATATAAATTTTGGAGTCAAGCTGCAAATATTACTAATCCTTTGTTTGTAGGAGCAGCAGCCGGTTCCGGAGCAGATTCTACTTTAGTTGTAACTGGTAGAGATGTATCCAACGTTCCTCAAAGGTGTGCTGAAGAATATGACGGTTCTACCTGGTCAGCTTCTACTCAAATTATATATGATAGATGCCGTACTGCAAGTGCAGGAACTACTACTGCAATGTTAGTAGCTGGAGGATACTTTAATGGAGGTACTTGCTGCTGTACTGAAGAATGGAACGGTTCTACCTGGGCTACAGGTACTGCTACAGTAACAAATCGGTTGGATCATCATCTGTTAGGCACTTCAAATGCAGCATTTATGTCTGGTGGTAACTGCTGGGCCTGTATTAGTTTATACGACGGCTCTACTTGGTCTGCTGGTACTAATTCAAATTTTTGTTTCTGTAGACATCAAGGAGGAGGCACTCAAAACTCTGCTATATTATTTGGTGGATGTGCTCCAGGAGCCAATACATGTTGTTGTACTACAGAATGGGATGGAACTAGTTGGGCTACCGGAGGAGCTTTAAGTTTCTGTAGAGTTGATTTTGGAGGTTCAGCAACAAATCAAGATTTAGCTGTTGCATACGGAGGATGTAGCATACATATGCTCAGCTGTACAGAAGAATATGATGGAGCTGCTTGGTCTACAGGTATAAACATGCTTTCTACTAGATATTGCTTTTATGGAGCAGGTTCTGGTACTAGTGCCATGGCTGCTAAAGGGTGTAGTAGGGGATGTTTAGCAACATTTTATAATACAGAGAAATACGGTGAACTTTCTGATGTAGATTTATTCAGAGTGAACACCATAGATAATAAATTTTAAAAGAATATAAATGGCAATACTTCAAGCATCGAGTATATCAGGTTCTGCTGCAGTCTCAGGTTCATTAAATACTGACAACTCAGCTCCTTTGCAGCTACCGGTTTATTCTGGCAATACTCCTACAGCAGGAGACGGCTTTCAGATATGGTACGATAATACAAACGTAAAAGTTAGGTATTCTCTACAAGGTGCTCCTAGAAGAATCGGAGCTTGGAGAACAGGACCATCGCTTCCTACTGCAAAAAACGGTATACAAGGTGCAGGTACATTTAACTCAGGACTTTTAGCAGGAGGACAAAACCAACCTTGTGGTACAGAAGAGTTTGACGGAGTTCTTTTTTCTGCAGGAGGTAATACCTTATGTTGTATATGTTACGGTGCATCAACAGGAACACAAAATGCAGCTAGAGCTGTTGGAGGTTACCCAAACAGATGTTTAAATCAAACATATAACGGAGCAGGTTGGGCTTATGATACTCAACTGCCTTACTGTATGGGATGTGGTGTACGGGGTGCCGGTTCCTACAATTCTACAGTAATGATAGGAGGGGAAGGTACTTCTCCAGCATGTACTACAAACTGTGTAACACATTTTGACGGTACTGCATGGACAGAATATCCTGTAATCCCTGCAATCAGAAGACTTGGAGGTGCAGCGGGAACTTCAAACGATTTAATGTATGTTGGAGGAGATTGTTGTGCTGGAACACCACCATCAGCTACCGTCTGTAAAAGAGCGGAAACTTATAGATATGATGGATTAACCTGGCAAACCTGTAGTAATATAATAGAAACAATATCTAGATTTGGAACTACTGGTTGTCCGGACAATGCATTAGTAATTGGCGGAGTATGCGGTAACTCACCAGCAGAGACATGGAGTTGTAGAACCAGAGAATTTTCTGGTGATACTTGGTCTTGGGGTGCTATGAAAACTTACCCAGCAGAAAATATGGGAGTATTTGGTGCTCCAGATTCTACTGTTACTTCAGGAGGATGTTATACTAACTGTGTTAGTGGTCAAACACGTTCTCTTTGTTGTACAGAGATTCATGAGTATGCATATGATAAACCTTATACTCACGGGGTTTGGAAAAAATCTGCTACTATGCCTTACTGTAACTGTTGTTCTTTTGGAACTACTGGTAATGCATGTGGAGCTATGACTTTAGGGTGTTCTGGTAACTACTCTCAAAAATACGACGGTAATACATGGAATACTTGTCCTACTCTTCCTGGTAACTGGTCATCCGGTTGCTGTTCTACAGGATTTGGTACTGAAAATGCAGGAATAATTACAGGGGGAAGAGACTGTTACTATGCTATCTATACCAACCTTTGGGACGGTACTTCTTGGGCATGTGGTGCGTATAATATATACCCTACTGGTAGATCTTCTTCAGGAGGTACTAAGACTGACGGTATCGTGTTTAGTGGTCTTGAATGTGCTCGTAAATGTAATCAAGGGGATATGGGTTCTTTGAGAACTCATTTCTACGGTACTTATCCTTCCACTATTGCTGTTGGAACCTGGTCAAGTGTAGCAGGAGTTCCTAATTCACTGCAGTGTACTCAAGGTACAGGAAGAGAAGATGCATTTTTAGTAGCAGGAGGACAAGCCTGCTGTACAAACGAATATAACGGTACTGGTTGGGCTACAGGTAATACTACCCCTAACCGGTTCTGTGGTGGTGGTATGGTAGGAACTCAAAATTCTGCTATGATTCAGGGCGGTAATCCTTACGCATACTGTACTACTAGGTATGATGGAGTTTCTTATAGTTCTTATGGTGCTAATACCCCAATTTACAATTGTAAGCATGCTATGGTAGGAACTTCTTGTGATCACGATGATGTTCTTACTTGGCATGGAAACTGTTGCGGTAATGCAACCCAATGTTTTAATGGAACTGCATGGTCTTGTGTAGCAGAATTTCCATATTGTAATATGTCCGGTGGTTTTGCCGGTAATAGTAGTGCAGCACTTTCGATTGGTGGTTTAAACAACTGTCCTGCTACCTGGACCGACGAATGCGGCTGCCAGCAACGTAGAGGAGACCATTCATGTCTTATTCATACCTGGGACGGTACTACTTGGTCAGAAGCAGGAAACGTATTATTTAAGAAATATAACTCTGGTGGTAACGGAACACAAAATAACGCTTTAATTATAGGAGGAAACTGCTCTTGTCACCAAGATGCTTCAGAACAGGTAGTATATACTACTGAACAGTGGGATGGAATTACTCTCCGTTCAGCCGGTAACCTGCCTTATCATAAAGGATGCAGACCAGCTGCCGGAGGAGCAAGAAATACAGCGGGGGATAATAGAACTTTAGTTTCTCACGGTAGTACTAACTGTACTTTAGAATATTGTGAACTATGTACAATTACTGAATCATGGACTGTAGGTCCTAACCTTAACCATAGAAGACTTGATGGAGCAGGAAGCGCTCTAAGCTGTAATGATGCTTTTATTGCAACCGGTAGATACTGTTCTTGCCCTTGTTCTGTAGGCTGTTGCTTACATTGTAATTCGGAAACCTTTGATGGTACTTCTTGGACTACCACTGCTAATGTTACTCAACCTAGATGTATGGGTAAAGGTGCTGGTGGATCTGATACAGGTCTAATTTTCGGTGGTGAATATACAGGTACTTGTTCTGCTACTTGTACTGTATACTGGACTGAAGAATATGATGGTACTTCTTGGGCTGTAGTTCCTGGAATGAATGTAGCTAGATCATGTCACAGTGGTACCGGTACTCAGGACCATGCATTAGCTCATGGAGGATGTGGAAGAGGTTCCTACACTGCTTGTAAATGTACAGAAGAATATATAAGAGATTTATGTGTATGTAACGTTTACTATCAAAATGTTTGGTCAGCACTTCCTAATGTACCACAAGCTTTAAGACTTCATATGGGTTGGGGAACAACTGACGCAGTTACTACTGCTGGAGGAGTTTACCCTGCTGGATGTACTACTAACTTATTTGACTGGGACGGAAGTTCTTGGTCTGCTGGTACATCTTTAATATTAGGTAAACAAGAATCGGTTGGAGTTGGTACTCAAAATGCTGGAATAATATTTGCAGGTCTACATACAGCAGGTGATTGTTACGACTGTGTAGAACTTTACGACGGTTCAGCATGGTCTGCTGGTACAATAGTTCCTATATCTGTATATAACCATTCATCTGTAGGAGATCAAAGCTGTGCTATAATTTTTGGTGGTAGAGAAAATCAATCTTGCGATTGCTGTACTTTATCCTACGGTTCAGCAGGATATTATAGCTTATTCTCTGCCGGACCTAATTTAACTGCATGTACCTGTGCAGGTTTTGGAACAGGTACTACTAATGCAGTTCTTTCAACAGGTTTAGGCTGTATTACACAAGAATATAACGGTTCAACATGGAGCTGCGTTGGTGTAACTAATAACTGTTACTATCAAAATCAAGGTGCAGGTACTGTTAACTCTGCCATATCAACTGGAGGTTGCTTTGTTCCTAACGGATGTACAAATTGTGTAGAGACATGGGATGGAACATCATGGACTGCTAATACAGGAATGATATATAAAAGATGTAATCATCAAACAACCGGTGCTTCTAGCAATTCAGCTGTTGCAATTGCCGGATGCGTACAAGGGTGTGTTGGATGTCATACGGAAGAATGGGACGGTTCAACTTGGACCTTAACAAACTGTACTCCTTATTCTAATTATTGTTTTGGTGCTACCGGTACTGTCAACGCTACTATAGCAGCAGGTGGTGCTCCAAATCCGATGTGCTGTTTAACTATAGAGTATAATGGAGATACCTGGTCTACAGGACCACAGTTGTACTCTAAAGCAAATAGTTTTGTGTTAGCCGGTACTACCAATTCAGCTGTAGGTTTAGGTGGTGATACTACATGTAGATGTGCCCAAGAATATGACGGTACATCATGGTCCGCAGGAGCTAGATCTTCAAATAACATGTGTTCATGTCAGCACGGTACTGGTAATTCTTCTACAGACGCTATGGTGTTTGGAGGAATTAGTTATTGCACTACAGAATTTTATTCTCAAGCTGCTACTCCAAAAGCCTGGGCGTTTGAATCAACTATGCTATGTCGGCACAGATGTCATGGTTCTTTTGGTACTACAGGAGCAGCACATGCTGTAGGAGGAGATCCTTATAACTGTATTACTGAAGAATGGAACGGTAGTGTTTGGTCTTACGGTGCAAGTAACCTACAGTGTCAAAGATTTAGAGCTGCAGCTTGGGGTACAGCTAACTCAGGAGTTGTAGTCGGAGGATGCTCTTGCTGTGCAGAAGAATATGATGGGTATACATATAGTTTAGGAGGCAAATTTGTTAATTACACTACTGTTTGTGGAATACCTTGTACAGCTGCAGCAGGATCGGATACTACTTCTGGTGTTGTATTTGGAGGAGCCGCTTATCCTACAGGAAGTAACTCTATGATGCAGTGCTACTCCTCTACAAGTTTCCCTAATCCTATAGGAACATCTTATAGAATAGGTAGTATTAACTAAGATATTTATTAGAAAGTATATAAATGGCAAATTTTAAATCACTTACAGTATCAGGTTCACTAAACGTTTCAGGTATATTCCAACTACCCGATCTAAGAGTAGATAAGTATATTCCACCTTCAGATACTCCTAATGACATGTATTGGTCTGTTGGAGGAAGATCACACGGAGCCTCTTTAAAATTAAATACTTCCGGGTCATATGCACCAGTTTGGTCTCTTGGCACACAAACTCTTCAGTTTGGTCAGTGTAGTATGGCTTCTGGTACTTCTAACGCTACTTTATATATACCTGCTTGTACCCCTGCTGGAGTGACTACATGTACCGAAGAATGGAACGGTACAACCTGGTTAGCTGCTAATGCTCATCTTGGAACAAGATATCATGGAGCTATGGCAGGTACTATAAATGATTCATTATTTTTCGGATGGTGTGCCTGTGGTAATACTTCTTGTACTAATGTAGATACAGAACGATACGATGGATTATCCTGGTACTGCTCCGGAACTACTAACTATGTACATCTTTGTCACGACGCAGTTGGTACTGGAAATGCTGCAATGACTTTTGGAGGCTTCTGCTGTAATGTTCCTTCTGCAAACTGTGCGTTTTGTAGAACAGAAATATACAATGGATCAACCTGGACTACATCAGCCTTGATGAACTGCTCTAGACAACGAGCTAGAGGGGCAGGTACAGTAAATGCCGCTGTTGTAACAGGAGGATGCTGTGTTGCTGAATGTTCTTGCTGCTGCTGCTACTGTTCTAGCCCAGGACAACAAGTAGCTTTCCAGTGTGATACAGAAGAGTGGAACGGAACAACTTGGTCTAAAGTAGCTTATACTACCTACGGGATGGATTGCGGTCACGGTGTGGTAGGTACAGTAAATGATGCATGGGCTTTCGGAGGTTGTTGCTGTAATACTTCTCATTATGACGGTATTGGATGGAATTTATCTACCAATAATCCAACTAACACAGGATTCCATGGCTCTTCTGGTAACTCTAATGGAGCTAAACAAATGGGAGGTAATTGTTTTAAATGTGAAGTATATGACATGGATATACCTCTAAAAGAAGTACCGTATAATATCTGTTCATCTGTCTGGTCTGCAGGTCCTGCCATGCAGTGCTGTTACGCAGAAGAAGGATTTGAATTAGGAAATTCTGCATATGATGCTGCTTATGTAGGCGGTTGTTGTTGCCGGTTTTCTAATACCTTTAACGGGATACAGTGGAATTTAGGTGGATATAATGCTTACCTAAGCAGTGGAACGTGTAACAGATGGGGTACAGGATGGGGATGTCCTAACGGAGCTTACTTAACAAGAGGAGTTTGTTCAGGAAACACCTTACTTTACTATGATGGAGTTTCTACTTCTTGTATTAGAACATATAGTTCACTATCTGGTTCTCTTGCTGGAGGAACAGCTTTAGGAGGCATAGATGAAGCTTTAATTGTAGGAGACACTTGTTTTAGCAATCAGTCAGTAGAAATGAACTATACAACATTTTCTACATGTTCTCCTTATACTAATTCACATTGTCATGGAACAGGAATAGGAACTGTTGATGGAGCTTACGTAATTGGAGGAACAGGTTCTGCCGGTATCCCAACTACATGCACTGAATATTATGATGGAGCTGTATGGAGTGGTGGACCTAATACTAATTACGGCAAATACAAAGCAGGTTCTACCGGAACAATAAATGCTGGTATATCTATAGGAGGAATAAATACTTGCTTCTGCTCAGAATATTGGGATGGTACTTCTTGGTATACTGACACCCAAACATTATATAGAAAAGATAATAGACCCGGTATAACTGGAGGAGATGCATGTTCATATGCATTCGGGGGTAATGAGTGTGGATGTTCTTGTACTGAATTTAGAGTAGGAGCTGACAACTGTAACTACCATTGGTGCTGCGCTCAAGAAGGCTGTCAGAAAGGATATGTATGTATGGGCGTTACAGCTTGGCAATCTGGGCCGAACTTACCCGTTGCTATGTACTGTCCTAACGGAGCAGGTCATAAATATGCTTTAAGAGTATATGAAGGAGGATACTGCTGTGCAAACCAAGAATATAACGGAGTAAGCTGGGCAAACGTAGGAATTTCTCCTTGTTGTTCTCTTTACGGAGGATTTAACGGAGGTAGTCCTTATGACACAATTACTATTCCAGGTCGGAACCCGGCTAATCCTACCGGTACTACTAGTACTCTTTTACATGATGGTTTAACTTTTTACTTATGTGGAGGTAACCACACTACACAATGTAGCGTAGGTTCAGGTAATTCAACTGTTGCTGTTCAATACCCAGGAAATCAATGTTGCTGTCGAGCTGCATGTTGGGGTAACGGTTCCTGGAGATGGTGTCACGTTTTATATTCATCTCCTGCAGGCTGTTGTCTTGCCGAATCAAGCGTATTCGGGGGTAACTATTATGCTGGATTCCACATTGGATGCGGAGGACAGTCTTGGTGTATTAGAGGTGGATATTCTGCTCTTCCTAACATGTCACAACCGGTAATATTTGGTGCCGGTATAGGAGATGGACGGTACGAGATGGGATGGTTTAACGGCTGCAGTTTTTGTGGATATGATGGAATTGGTCAATGGAATACAGGTACCACTCCTGGATGTAGAAGAGGTGCAGCAGGAGGAGGTAGGTTCATAGAAGAAGCTTGGAGTGCCGGTGGTCCTTATGTAGGCGGAAATACTTATCAATTCAGAGAATGTCAGCCTATTGTATATAGTAGATCAGGATCTGCAGATACTAAATTCCTCTGCAATCAAGGAAGTGTTATAGAAAATTATGGTCCTGAATTTAGTTTTCTAGACCCTTGTAGAAATAATTAAAATCCTATATTTATAATTAAATAATTCAATCATGGCTTTAAAATATTACTTAGCGTCAAATACAGGTAGAGGATTCATTACTCATGAGGATAATGAACTTAGCCACATCTCAGGATATCCTGGAGATATCTATGTAACAGAAAATACTGGATGGGCTGCTAGAATTGGTGCTGTAGAAAAAACCTTAGAGGAAGCTCAATCTTTAGTAAATACTGCTTTATCAGCTTCTATTGCAGAACTTCCTTCTGGTTCAGATATACCATCTGGTATTACTCTTCCAACAGGATCTTTATAAATAAAAGTTTGTAAATTAAAAAATAATCACTATATTATTAAATATAATTAAATTTTGTTATGACAGATAAAAAAACTATCCAAGATCTTACAATTACTGATGATCTTAAACCTATCCTTTCGGTTTTAAAACCAGAAGATGGAGAAGTCCTAGTTAAAATGAGAGAAGAGCTCACTGATACTTGGACCAAAAAACAAATCTTCCGTACTGAAACTGAAATGAGAATCTCAGTTTTAAATGATGGAAGACATCCTACTGCTGCTTCTAAATACTGGCAAGCTGTTAGAGAACAAAATGGTATGTTTGAAGCTATCATCGGTGCCTCATTCGATATTAGATTAAATACTATCGAAAGACTCAAGTTAGAAAAGAGAATGAGAGAAGCTCAAGAGGAAGCTGATGAGCTTAAAATTATGGAGCTAGAAGTTCAGTTAGATCAGAACACTTTTGCAAGAGCTAATCTAGAGCAAACAGCTCATGACCGTATTAGAGAATTAAAACTTTGGTCTCAAATTAAAAGTGAATTGGAAGACGGTTCGTTTGATACACAAGATGTGAATTCTCATCAAGCAGAGTCATATAGATTATCTCTACAAAATAGAGTAAAATCATTAGGACCAAACTCTGGACCAGCTGAAGTTATCAATGCTGTAGGTCCTTTAAGAACTATCGAAAGATTAAAAACATCAGACGGTAAGTTATTAGATTTTAAAACAGCCAAAGAAAAGCTACTGATAGAACAGAATGCACAAGCACAAAATCAGGAGCAAATAGAAGAAGCTCAAAGACAGGAGCAAATAGACCAAGCTCAAAGAGAGGCTGCTAATTTTGATCCAGAAACAGGATTCTAATTTATGTTTTTATATAGGAGAAATAATTTTTTATCTCCAGAGTTATGTCAAAGGTTTATAGAGGAATTCGAAAAATCTCCAGATAAATCTCCAGGAGTTAGTAACACAGCAGGTTCAATAGGATCTACTGGTGCTAAAAAATCTACTGACTTAACTTTTAATCCCAATATGAAAGATCATAAAGTTTGGGGCGAGCTTCTCGATGAGCTTGTCCCTAAGCTTATTGATCAATCCTATTTTTATGCAAACAGATACGTAACTGCATTTGAAAATTTAGATCCATTTGAACTTTCACCTCTATTTAATTTACAGAGGTATGAACCTGGAGAAGGTTTTTATCAATACCATTGTGAAAGAGCAGGATTAGCTCACTCAGAAAGACTTTTAGTATGGATGGTGTATTTAAATACTGTCTATGATGGTGGACAGACAGAATTTTATTTTCAAAATCATTTCGAAGAAGCAGTTGCTGGCAAATTAGTAATTTGGCCATCTGATTGGACCTACTTACATAAAGGAGTAGTATCAGAAAGTGAAACAAAATATATACTTACAGGATGGTTTGACCATAAACCTGTAGTTGATAAAAAAGTTTAACCTAAATACAATTATTATATATGTTTATTGGCCCTATATTATCTAAACCTATAAGATCAATCAACGATATTACTTATTACCCTAAAGCTTTCGGAGATCATCAAATACAGATGCTAGAAGATCTTGTAAAGGATTATAAATTTGAAAAAGGAAGAACTGGTATAGTAGAACATGGTAACACAGTCTCTGAAGGTACTAACAATAGAGACATAGCGTATTTACATCCTAGTGAACAAACTATAGGGTTGTACAGTTTTTTAGAGGAGTTCGTTAATAAAGCTAATGAACAAACTTATCACTTTAATTTAAGTTATGTAACAGACCCTATTCACTATGTTATCTATCCTGAAAATGGAGGACATTTAACCTGGCATATGGATATAGGTTCTGGGCAAGTAAATCTAAGAAAACTTGCCATGACTGTTCAATTATCTGATCCAGATGAATATGAAGGAGGAGATTTTCAAGTTTGGATGGGAGGAGAACCAGATGAGGATAGTAATTCTATAGTTACTCTCTCACGAGAAAAAGGAGATATTTTAATTTTTCCAACTTATCTAATGCATAGAGTTACTCCAATAACAAGGGGTAAAAGAAAAGCATTAGTTTTTTGGACAGGAGGAGAACCTTTTAGATAGAATGAAAATAGAATCTCAATTTACCGAATTATTTACCACACCAGTTTGGAAGTTAAAAATAGAAGGGATAGATAATAAAAGTATAGCTGAATATATATACGGCGTAGAATCTAAATCTCCAGGAGTTTACATTTCAAATAGGGGTGGTTGGCATTCTAGTGATCTTGAAGGACCATACCCTTCAGCAATCAATGATCTTTTTTCACTACTTCAAGAATACGTAGTGACAGAATGTTCTAAAATAACTAACATAGATGATCTAGAAATTGGTAATTTCTGGTTTAATATAAACCGAAAAGGAGATTATAATATTTCTCATGATCATCAAAAATGTATCTTGTCTGCAGTTTACTATATTCAAGTACAAGAAGAAAATACAGGAAATTTAATTATAGAAAGATCTGATAATTCACAATTTTTTTTAGGAAAATATAGAAATAAATCTAAATTTTCATCACTAAACTTATCTATAAACCCGGAAGAATCTTATTGTTATATTTTTCCTGCATGGACTAAACATAGTGTAGATAGAAATGAATCTAATACTGATAGAATTTCTTTAGCATTAAATTTTGTAGAATCAAATTAAATTCGTATATTATATTTATGGATAATATTAACAGCAACTGTGGATGTGGAAATAACGATTGTGGGTGTTCTAACCAAGAACAATCAGCTACCTTTCTAAGAGCCAAAAGCAAGTTAGATACCGTAGAAACTATAATAGATGAAAAATCATCAATAATAGATTTATTCCCAACACCTCTCTACATAACCAGAGTACCAGACTCTTTTGCACAGGTTGGCCAATTCTTCTTTGACCAAAAATTAAACGAAGGAGATTTAGTTGATCAATATGGTTGGCATTCAGAAGATACTTATATTCTAAATAGAACTGAATGTGAGGACTTTACTAAGTTTATTATGGAACATGTTGACTATTACGGGAAAACAGTACTAAGACATAACACCACTGGGTATAGACTTAGCCAATCATGGGTTTCAGTTAAAGCTAAAGGCCAGCACCATACCGGGCATACACATCCTAATAGTATTATTTCAGGTGTGTTTTATTTTGGTACACCTGATGAAAAAACCCCTGCTATCAAATTTCATAAAAGTACTGCAGGAATAAATGTGTCATATGTACAGACTCCTATTGATAATTCTAAACCGGGAGGAAAATACTCATGGGAAGAATTTGCTATTCCTTTTATACCAGGTATTTTATTACTATTTCCATCATATCTAGTTCATTCAGTTCCTACTAACCTATCAGAAAATTCTAGGTACAGCCTAGCTTTCAATGTTGTGACAGAAGATAGACTTGGTCATAACAACTCATTAACAGAATTAAAATTCGGTAAAGTTATATAAACATGTCAAAAAAAGAAGAAATATTCAAACCAAAAGTAAAAGAGATTAAACTATCAGGTACTGAGGCTACTAAGGTCAACCCTTGGGCAAATATGGGACAACCGTCCCCTGTTACTCAAGATTCTGCTCCTAAAATGGAAAGAAATGTATTTGAAGAAATAAAAAATAAACCTCTTTCTAATCCTACTACTAAGTCTTTTAATAATAATAAAAATGATAAATATGTTATTTGGCATATTCAAGGAGGCTTAGGTAAAAACGTAGCAGGGACTTCTTTGATTGGTGAGTTAAAAAATACTTACCCTGACAGGAAACTTATCATGGTAGTTAGCTGGCCAGAAGTATTTTTAAATAACCCTTTTGTCGACAGAGTATTTGCTTTAGGCCAAACTCCGTATTTTTATGAAGACTACATCGATGGTAAGGATACCATAATATTTAAACATGAACCTTATCATCAAACTGGGCACATAAATAAATCTAAGCACCTAATTGAGAACTGGTGTGATTTATTAGAAATCCCCTACAAAGAACAAACACCTCAGTTATTTGTAAACTACCCTCAGAAAATGTACAATAACTTATGGGTTAGACCTAAACCAATTATGGTGTTACAGAGTAATGGAGGTCCAATGCAAGGTCAACGTTATCCGTACTCTTGGACTAGAGACATGCCGATGGAGATTGCTCAGGAAATAGTTAATAACTTTAGTAATCAGTTTCATATTATTCAAATTACTAGGCCTGATGGATATCAACTTAAAGGTAATATAGAAAGAGTAGATAAACCTCTTTCTAATTTAGAGTTATTTTCTCTACTTATGATGTCTCAAAAGAGAGTACTTATAGATAGTTCTTTACAACACGCCGCCGCTGCATATAAACTTTCTTCTACTGTTTTATGGATAGGAACAGCACCTACAGTTTTTGGTTATAAAATTCACAATAACATTTCTGCTAAACTTCCTGCTACAGCAAATCAACTTATAAATTCTTACATGTTTGATTATCAATTTGAAAATAACTTTCACGAGTGTCCATATATTAACGTAGATGACATGTTTAATGTGAAAGATGTATTAAATTCTATTTGATAACAATATTTCATTCTATTTATTTGTATATTACAGATTTTATTCTTATATTTAGAGTATGAAAAGACTTAAAGAATTAGTTAGTATGGTAACTGAAGCTGCTAAGATCAACTTTGCAGGTCATTCCTTTCTTCTAAAAGTTGATACTAATGAAGATCCTAATAAAAAAGGAGTAAAGGTTCAGTTTATACCAACAGAGTTTGGTTCACTGACAGCAACTCAACAAAATGATATAGCTATAGAGTTAGAACAGAGATTAGAACTTGGTTTAGCTGAATATGATTTAAGAGTAGAAAGAGATCGTAATTTAAAAGATAAAACTATTATTGGATTCTTCATCTATATTGAATACTTTGATAAGATAATTAGGAAAGCCTTATCTAATCAAAACCCAGATTCAAATGTAGAACCAGAAGATTCCGATATATGATCAATCCACTAAAGAGAATTCGACAAACACTCTTTTCGATTCATCCCCTTTCTTACCGAATAAAAACTGTTACTCCAGATAAAGAAACTATGGATAAAAAGTTATTTATATCGGTGCTAAAACAGCTCCGACAAATAGAAGAAAGAAGAGATTTTATGGCTGAAGAAATAGGAATGGATATGACCACCTATGAAGACCAGTTCTTTAATGTTATAGAGAATCTAATGAAGATGCATTTTAAAAAAGAACAACTTGCTCTTATACAGATGTACCTTTATCAACTAGTTCCAGATAAAGAATGGGATGGTACTATAACTATAGAAAATAATAAAAAAGAAGAGACTGTTCCTTTTAAACAACCAGAAGATGTTTGGGATGTTATTAAAAAGTTTTAAATGGAAATAGGAGGTTACTGGATAAATCATATAAATATTCAGCAAAGACCTGGCTTTGCCGATCCGTTTAAAACATTCATTGAAAGTGTTAATCCAGCTAGAATACTGGAAGTAGGAACTAGTTACGGAGGGTTGACTTACTTTTTAAGCACCATTACTTCTGTACCAATTTTATCTGTTGAACTTGAGCAAGGAAAACCTGATGCTAACGTATATGAACTTGCTGATATCTATATTGAAAATGCTTTCAAGGAACCTTTTCTTTCCAACACTGCCGAACCTTTTATTTCCTCATCAGGCACTTCTTTAGTTTTAATTGATGCTGAACCAAAAACTTGGGGATTTGACATTTACTCTAAATTATTAAAACCAGGAGATTATATAGCAGTTCACGACTATTTTGATTCTTGGGACGATTTCTATGAAAATCATCAAAATAAAACATGGAATTGGTGTGAGGCAACAACATTAGAGTTATCCGGAACTGCTATCAACTGTAACTTGACTAAACTAGATGTTGGGCTAAAGAATTACTTTTGGGGTGTATATAAAAAATTATAAAAAAAGTTGGTAGTCTGAACTATTATTCTTATATTTAGATATTAAATTTAAAACGGTTATATATGCAATTAGAAATGATTCCTTGCCCGAAATGTGGCAACGATTTCCCTGAAAAAAGAAAAGAGTTAGGTTACCACGTTTGTGTTAACTGTTCATCTGTAAAACCTGTAGTAGGTATTACTACTGTAGAGGGTACTGGTGATCATACATACAACGACCTTATTATTATGGACCAAGATAAAGCTAGAGCTATCGCTGCTAAAGAAGCGGAATTAGCTGGTAAAAAAGCTTACTTAGAGATTCTTGACTTAGATACTGATGAAACTGCCATCTCTCAATCTGTTAAAGAAAAAGTTAATCAAGTCTTAGAAGACGAAGAAGACGAATACGATCCTTTCGATCCAGATAAAGAACCAGAAGGAATTGAAGGTATAGATTACTAATGCCCACCCCATCTAAAATATTAACCAAGGAAGATATTCTGAGAGCTCAGAAGGTAACCCGTTCTAATATGGCAGCGGCCAGATATCTACATGTATCTTATAATCATTATAAGAAGTATGCTAGGATGTTTAAGAATGATGAAGGAGTTAATCTTTTAGAAGTTCATAAGAATCAAGAGGGTAAAGGCATTCCTAAATTTGCTTTGAAAGGTAAAGATAGAATTCCATTGATGGATCTTTTGGAAGGAAGAGTACCAATAGAACATTTTGATGCCAGAGATATAAAGAAAAGGTTAATAATAGAAGGGCTAGTAGAAGAGATCTGTGCTAAATGTGGCTTTGCTGAACGTAGAGTTACCGATACAAAAGTTCCTGTAATACTAAGTTTTAAGGACGGTAACAAAAAAAACTTTCATTTAGATAATATTGAGTTTCTCTGCTACAATTGTTCGTTTCTATATGCAGCATCGCCTATAGAAGAGAAACAAGCAGAGGCAATGGAAGACTACGTTAAAACACGTAATGATGAGCCTGATTGGGAGTTAGATGAAGCTCATATAGAACATCTTAAAAGTCTAGGACTTTACGACGATGATCAAGAAGATATGTCTGGAGAAGAGTATATCTCCAAACTGTAAACTATTTATATTGGATATGGCCAAGAAGAAAACAGATAAATTCTCCACTTGGAAAAAGAAAAAACCTTTAGAAAGAAAGGTTGCCGACGATTTAGTTAAACGCTCTGAACTAAACGACAAACTTAGAGAAAAGAATATAGGAACATCTTTCCTTGACTTATTTTAATCAAAACTAATCTTATGAAAAACTTATTTTTTACTGTTGCAGTGTCTTTAGCATCTACATTTGTTATGGCATTTACAATAGTTTCTAGAATGAAAGTTGATGTAGTAGACTTAGAGCCTTCGAGGCCCTTGGCCTTAGAAGTTATAACCCCAAAGATAGAAGCTCCAAAAGTAGAGCTTGTTGTTAAAAATCACGACAAATTTTTAGAAGACTTAGGATTTAGAGAGTCTTCCGGAAACTATAAAGCAGTA
>Ga0181601_10001045_pt1 | contig 23566 bp, 17 predicted proteins | sample 041ome_8_FD_133020 | JGI IMG/M metagenome (GOLD analysis project Ga0181601, IMG submission 133020) | Coastal salt marsh microbial communities from the Groves Creek Marsh, Skidaway Island, Georgia - 041407BS metaG (megahit assembly) | ecosystem: Environmental > Aquatic > Marine > Intertidal zone... | reverse complement strand
TAGGGTCGTCGGCAAACCTAAAACCCCCATTGATCGGGATAGCGCTCCCTTGGGATCATTGTGCTGCGACAGGTTTGAAACGCCAATTTTTTCGAAGAACGACTGTATGGATTTTGGACTGTTGCGCATCGTCGCGATCGTGACAACTTCGAATGCCTCGTCGCCAAGTTCGTTTTGCAGCTTTGACAAGCTTGGCATTTCTTTGCGACATGGGGCGCACCATGTGGCCCAAAAATTCAACACCACTGTCTTGCCGCTGTAGGTTGATAGATCTGTTTCCTGGCCTGCTTCGTCAAAATATGTGACCGAACTGACCATTGAATAGGATTTGGCCCAAGCCAGTTTGCGCATATCACCCGTTTTCAAGGCATCAAATTGTGATGTGTCGATGGCAAAAGCGGTGTTTGCACCCAAACCCAAGGCCGTATAAAGAAGCAGTGACCTAAGAAATTTCATAAATCCTCCGAAAGGCGTCAACATGTCTGATAGATCCTCAAACCAAATGTGGGGTGGCCGCTTTGCTTCTGGTCCAGATGCAATCATGGAAGCAATTAATGCATCAATCGGTTTTGACCAGCGAATGGCGTCCCAAGACATCCAAGGTTCAAGAGCCCACGCTGCAATGCTTGCCGCGAAGGGTATTTTGACAGGTAGCGAAGCCGAGGCCATTCGGGAAGGGCTTCTCACGGTATTGTCAGAGATTGAAACAGGAAAATTTGAATTTTCCGCTACGCTTGAAGACATTCACATGAACGTCGAAGCGCGTCTGAAAACCCTGATCGGCGAACCCGCGGGGCGTTTGCACACGGCGCGGTCACGAAATGATCAGGTGGCGACCGATTTTCGTCTGTGGGTGCGTGACCAATATGATGCGCTGGATAATGCGATTATGGCACTGATCCGTGCCTTTTTGGATCAGGCGCAATCGGGCTATGATTGGGTAATGCCCGGATTTACTCATCTTCAAACTGCACAACCCGTTACATGGGGACATCACATGATGGCCTATGTTGAAATGTTGGGGCGCGATCTAAGCCGTTTGCGCGATGCGCGGGCGCGGATGAATGAATGCCCATTGGGGGCCGCGGCCTTGGCTGGGACATCCTTTAATATTGATCGTCACATGACGGCTGCAGAATTGGGGTTTGCAAGGCCAACATCAAATTCATTGGACTCGGTCAGTGATCGTGATTTTGCATTAGAATTCTTATCGGTTGCATCAATCTGCGCGATGCACCTTAGCCGCTTTGCCGAAGAGTTGGTTATCTGGTCCTCGGCGCAGTTCCGCTTTGTGACCTTGTCAGATCGCTTTTCGACGGGTTCGTCAATAATGCCGCAAAAGAAAAATCCCGATGCTGCCGAATTGATCCGAGCAAAAATCGGACGCATTTTTGGAGCTAATGTTGCATTGATGATGGTTATGAAGGGGCTTTCGCTGACATATTCTAAGGATATGCAAGAAGATAAGGAACAGGTGTTTGACGCGGCTGATAATCTAATGCTTGCGCTTGCTGCGATGGAGGGCATGGTCAAAGATATGACGGCAAACCGCGATGCATTGTCTGCTGCTGCGGGGTCTGGGTTTTCCACTGCAACTGATTTGGCCGATTGGCTGGTGCGCGCACTAAATATGCCGTTCCGTGACGCCCATCACGTGACAGGATCATTGGTCGCCATGGCCGAGCAGGAGGGATGTGATTTGGCCGAACTTAGCCTAGAACAAATGCAATCTGTGCATGCTGATATTACTGAGGATGTGTATAACGTCCTTTCGGTTGAAGCCTCGGTCGCATCGCGCGTGTCATATGGTGGGACCGCGCCCGCACAGGTATTGGTGCAAATCCAGCGTTGGCATGATCAGTTATGAAGCAGGTTTTGATGTCCCTTTCGCTTGCGCTTGTGGTTTTTTCTTGCGGTGCGGACGGCGCGCCATATCTTTCGGATGCGGAAACAAGCGAATAATCCAATCATGTCGCAAAATTGGTTTTCATAAAAACAGGATCATAAAATGAGCACGCTACAATTTGCTAAGGGAATTTCACATTTGGGAACCGAGTCTGCCTTTACGGTATTGGCGCGTGCCCAACAGTTGGCAGCCAGTGGACAAGACATCATTAACCTTGGCATTGGACAGCCTGATTTTAGAACGCCTGAGCATATCGTGCAAGCGGGTATCAAGGCATTACAGGATGGTCATCACGGCTATACTCCCGCAAATGGTTTGCCCGTCCTGCGCGAGGCAGTGGCCGCAGATTTGCAAAAACGTCACGGCGCGCAGGTAAACCCCGATAATGTGATCGTTGTGCCTGGTGGCAAACCAACGATGTTCTTTGCCGTTCTAATGTTTGGCGAAGAGGGTGCAGAAATCATGTACCCCAACCCAGGTTTTCCAATTTATGAATCTGTCATCAAATATTCAGGCGCAACACCCGTGCCCATCGCATTGAAAGAGGAAAATGGTTTCGCCTTTGATGCCGATACGGTTCTGTCACAAATCACAGAGCGCACGCGCCTGATCATCATCAATTCGCCCGCAAACCCTACAGGTGGTGTTACGCCAAAAGCTGAGATCGACAAACTGGTTGCAGGGTTATCAAAACACCCGCAGGTCGCGATTTTGTCGGACGAGATTTATTCACAAATGTTATATAATGGACGCGAACACGTCAGCCTCTTGAATTACCCTGAAATTCGGGACCGTTTGATTGTATTGGATGGGTGGTCAAAAACTTATGCGATGACAGGATGGCGCATGGGCTTTGCAGTTTGGCCCGATGCTATGGTCGAACCCGTGACACGTTTGTGCATCAATGATCATTCTTGCGTAAATGCATCTGCGCAATTTGCAGGGCTTGCCGCACTGACAGGGCCACAAGATGCTGCGATCGAAATGGTCGCCCAGTTTGATGATCGCCGCAAGGCAATCGTTGCGGCACTGAATGATTTGCCGGGGGTGACGTGTACGGATGCGGCAGGGGCCTTTTATGCCTTTCCTAATATTACGCAGACGGGGCTGACGGCGGCACAGGCGCAGGATCTGTTTTTGGATAAAGCAGGGGTTGCCACGATTGCAGGAACCAGCTTTGGCGCACATGGCGAAGGATATGTTCGATTTTCCTATGCAAATAGCAAAGAAAACATATTGCGTGCGATTGAACGTATTCGCGCGGTTCTATAAGCACAGCGCGATAAACTAGGGTAAAGTCGATGGATCACTTTTTATATAAAAACGGCGTGCTGCATGCTGAGGAGGTTGCGATCCCCGATATCGTCACGTCGGTTGGGGCGCCGTTTTATGTTTATTCAACGGCGACATTGACCCGTCATTTTCAGTTGTTTGATGATGCTTTGGCAGGCATGGACCACTTGGTCTGCTACGCGATGAAGGCCGCGTCAAATCAGGCGATTTTGCAAACGCTTGCGAAATTGGGTGCGGGAATGGATGTTGTTTCTGGTGGCGAATACGCCCGTGCGCGGTCCGCTGGTGTTCCAGGCGAACGCATCGTCTTTTCAGGTGTTGGTAAAACACGCGATGAAATGCGACTGGCACTGACCGGTGGCATTCGCCAATTCAACGTGGAAAGCGAACCTGAAATGGCCGTGCTGTCCGCTGTTGCAGCAGAATTGGGGGTTATGGCGCCCATCACGATCCGTGTGAACCCCGATGTTGATGCAAAAACGCATGCAAAGATCGCGACAGGCAAGTCAGAAAACAAATTCGGCATTCCCATTTCTCGGGCGCGTGAAGTTTATGCGCAAGCGGCGGCTTTGCCGGGTATTGACGTCATTGGGATTGATGTCCACATCGGTAGCCAGCTGACCCAGCTTGAACCGTTTGAATTGGCTTATCGAAAGGTGGCGGAACTGACCGAAACATTGCGCGCAGATGGTCATAACATCCGACGTTTGGATTTGGGCGGCGGATTGGGCATTCAATATACGCGTTCAAACGAAGCACCGCCATTGCCGACGGACTACGGGGCAATGGTGAAATGCGTTTTGGGACACTTGAACTGTGAAATCGAAATCGAACCGGGCCGCCTAATCGCTGGGAATGCAGGTATTCTTGTGTCACAGGTCATTTATGTAAAAGAAGGTGAAGATCGCAAATTCCTGATCCTGGATGCCGCGATGAATGATTTGATCCGTCCCGCGATGTATGATGCGCATCACGACATTGAACCTGTCATCGAACCACAGGCGGGTGCGGAACGCGCTAAATATGATGTTGTTGGTCCAGTCTGCGAATCTGGGGATACCTTCGCAAAGGGTCGTGAAATGGCTCAGATGAATGCAGGTGATTTGGTCGCCTTCCGCTCAGCGGGGGCCTATGGTGCTGTAATGTCTAGTGAATATAATACACGTCCCCTGATCCCAGAGGTTATGGTCAATGGCTCGGAATTCGCTGTGATCCGCTCACGTCCATCATTTGACGAAATCATTAATCGCGATACCATCCCAGAGTGGCTATAATGTCATTATCTAGAGTTGGGGGTATCTCTGTCAGGGTTTCAACATCTGCGTAACGTGCCGCGAGCGCGTAGTGCCATTTGGCTTACCTATGCAGCTTTGGTTGCGCAGGCGCTAATGCGTGCCTTCTGGCCGCTTTATTCGATCGTCTTAGCAACGGTGGGTTTATATTTTCTGGGCCTTGCAGAACCGCTGTCGATTGAGGCGGCTTGGATTATTTCGTTAGGAATTGGATTGTCCCTGATCTGGGCCATGTATCGTGGGCTGCGCACCCTCTATTTACCAACTTTGTTTGACGCTGAACGCATCGTTGATAAGGCCCTGCGCAATCATCCGATTTCTGTTTTGCGTGAAACTCGATTTATTGGAACAGATCACCAAGGCGCAGATGCACTTTGGGCTGTACACATTGATCAAATGCAAAAGGAGGCGCAGCAGGCCAAAACGCAGCCTGTTGATTTTCGTCTGTCGCGCATGGACCCGTTTGGATTGCGCTATATCGCTCTTTTGTTTGCCACGATGGGTGTTTTGTTCGGATCCCTTTCACGGGTGGCTGATTTGGCGATTTCATCCGCGTCTGCCATGCAAATTCCCAATGTAATCACTTGGGAGGGCTGGGTTACGCCGCCTGATTATACAGGATTGCCACAACTCTATCTGAACGATCTGACGGATCGCGATGAATTAGAGTTGTTGGCGGGGTCGCGTATCTTGGTCCAGTTTTATGGTGCTATCGGTGATCACATCCTGACTGAAACTGTGTCTCGCCGCATTCAGGATGTTCCTGCCGCGACCGATCAGAAACAGGAATTCACGATCGCGCAATCGGGCGAAATTGCGATCATTGGCCAAAATCCGCATGTTTGGAAAGTGACGTTGCGCGCCGATGACAGACCTACAGTTACGCTGGATGAGGCATTTGAAACAGATTTCTTTGGGGTTTCAAAATTGGGGTACCGGGTTACTGACGACTATGGGATAAGCGAAATCAGGGCAAAAATTACGCTGGATCTTGATAAGGTTGATCGCAGGTACGGCCTGAGCGTGTCCCCAAATGCGAACGAACCAATGTTTGTCGAAATCCTGCTGCCCATTGCGGGGAACCGCAAAGATTTTGCAGAAATTTGGCAATCTGATTTTTCAAAAGAAGTTTGGGTGCACATGCCCGTTGTCATGACCCTGTCTGCGCGCGACGCGGCGGGGCAATGGGGGCAATCAGTCCCCATGATTTTGGATTTGCCCGGGCGTCGGTTTTTTGATCCTGTTGCATCCGCGATTATCGAAATGCGGCGTGATTTACTGTGGTCTTTGCAAAATACTGATCGTGTTACCCGCATGATGAGGATGGTGCGCTATCAGCCGGAGACAGCGTTTCGCAATGGTGCGGATTTAACACGCCTTTCTGCGATTTTGGATGCGATCGAAACAGCGCAGGATGATGCTATTTTGGAGGCAAAACTGCCAGAGATCGCAGAAGAGTTATGGTCGCTAGCGATTGAGATTGAAGAGGGTGATGTAGATGACGCTCTCCAGCGCATGCGCGAGGCACAAGAGCGCCTAAACCAAGCGATGAAAAATGGAGCCTCCCCCCAAGAGATCGAACGTCTGATGCAAGAGCTGAAAGAGGCGAATGAAAATTATATGCGCCAATTGCGTCAGCAAAGCGAACGCGCTGAGCGAAAGGAATTTGAGCAATCCACACCTGGCGAACAAATGAACATGGATATGGCCGATATTCAGGCCATGATGGATCGTATCCAAGAATTGATGGAACAGGGCCGGATGGCGGAGGCCCAGCAAGCCTTGGAAGAATTGCAGCAAATGATGGAAAATCTGCGTCTAAGTGAAAATAGCGAAGGCGGAGAAGGTGGGCAAAGCAGCGCCCAGGGGTTGGCCGATATTCTGCAGGACCAACAAGATTTGTCGGACGATGCATTCAATGATCTGCAAGAAGAATTTTCAAATCTGGATGGCCAACAAGGCCAAGGCGAACAAAACGGTGAAAGTGAACAGTCGCGGGGTCAAGGTGAAAATCAGGGGAGTGATTTTGCAGATCGTCAGGGCCAATTGCGCGAAAGTTTAGAACGCGAACGTTCAAAAATTGAAGGTGCGCTTGGTGAAGAGGGCGAAGATGCGCAGCGGTCACTGGAACAGGCTGATCGTGCTATGCGCCGCGCGGAAGAGGCCTTGAAGAATGGGGATTTGGACGGGGCCGTTGATCAACAGGCTCAGGCCATAGATGCTCTACGTCAGGGTATACGTGATGTTAATCGTGCCGAGCGTTCCGCAAATTCGGACGTGCAACAAGGAAATAGTGACCAACACACGGGACAGGGGCGTGATCCATTGGGACGCCCGCAAGGAGGCGATGGTTCCTCGGGCACTACAGAGGCGCGACGAGATGGCCAAGATCCAGAAGCGCAGGCCGCCGAATTGTTAGAGGAAATTCGTCGCCGTGCAGGAGAACGAGAGCGCAGCGAAACCGAACGTGATTACTTGAAACGTTTGTTGGATTTATTCTAACTATTGCGCGCGCGTGCTTGGTCTGCTTGGGCCTGCAGCCATGTCAAAAATCCCGAAGTTTGATCCGATAAAGCCGCCCGCCATTGATTGATCTGCACGACATAGGCATCCAAATATGGGGCAATTTGCGGGAGGTTTGCGGTGATCACATCTGCGTAAGCATACACAATAACCGCCAAAAGTACTAGGATAATGGCTGCGCGAAATCCACGCCGACCAGACGCATTTTTTTGCGCCAGTATTTCGGATTCATCGGTGCCAGTTGATTTTTTATCCCGCCGAAGGGTCGAGTTTATCTCCTCGATATCTGGTAACGGATCTCGCCGGGACGTTGGCGCATCTGAAGCTTTATCTTTGTACATTTCGTCCAAATCGTCCAGATTTGGATCGATGTATCCACTTTTCTTGGGCTGTGTGTCAGACCTGGGTTCACCAGCATCTAGCGTGAATTCGTCTTGGTGCTCGAATGTTTCGGCGGCGCGTTTTTCTCGTTCTCGCTGCGCTTCTTCTCTCAGGATATCCGCAACAGATGGATCAATTTCGCGTTTGCTGCGTTCATGCGTGATTGTAGGCGCAGGTGTTATGTCAGTATCATCCTCTGAAATTGTATCCAGTTCTTGATTAACCGAATGTTCGAATGCATCGTCAATGGGTTCAGGTTCGGGGACCGCATCAGATTGTGGTGCTGTGTCAGGATAGGTTTGAAACCATGTTTCCTGACAGTTAGAACATTGCACATCTCGCCCTTCGGCAGGAATGACATCCGCCGGCACTTCGTATTGGGCCAAACAATTCGGGCAGATCAGTCGCATTTCATCCCCTAAATCAAGCTCTTCTCTTGAATGCCTATCTATTAAGCTATGAATATCAGTTACATCAGAAAAGTGCTAAAGGTAAATAAATGTCTGATTGCATCCTGTGCGGTGCTCAGGCACAACAGGGCAGCGACGTTGAAAGTGGGGCGGATGTGATAGAATTAGACGCAGTGGCCTATAGCTACGGGGGTGGTGAACTGCTCTCGGATATGTCGCTTACGATTATACCAGGTGCATTTTATTTTCTAACGGGTCCGTCAGGCGCCGGGAAAACCACATTTTTGAAAATGTGCTATGCCGCTTTAAAACCCACATCGGGTGAACTGAAATTGTTTGGTCAAGACGTGCGAACAATGGAACGCGATGATATCGCGCTGGTGCGCCGTCGCATTGGCGTTGTGCATCAAGATTGCCAATTTATCAACCATCTTAGCGTCGCGGCTAACATCGCACTTCCCGTATCTGTTTCAGGGCAAGATAACTGGGATGATACCACCAACCTGCAAGAATTGATGGCATGGGTAGGCTTAAGCCATCGGGCAAATGCCCTGCCGCCAGAATTATCAGGGGGTGAACGGCAACGAGCGGCCCTTGCGCGCGCCATTATCATGTCGCCCGATATTGTTTTGGCTGATGAACCTACGGGCAATGTAGATTGGGAAATGTCCGAACGTTTGTTGCGTTTGTTGTTGGAATTGAACCGCATGGGGAAAACCGTGGTCATTGCCAGCCATGACTTGGGCCTTATTCGCTCTGCCAAATCCCAGGTTCAGGCGCGGGTTCTGCGTATTGCGAATAAACGACTACAACTTGCAGGTGCAAACCTATGAATGCGCTTTTCTCTGCCCTCACTGCGTTATTCGTGGGCGATTTGCAACGCGATCGCGTTGTACCTGCCAGTGGATATACCTCGACTTTGACCGGTTTGACCGCGGCTGCAATGGCGTTTCTACTGGTTTTTGCAATGGCCTTAACCTCGGCATCCTATCGCTTGGCTCAAGACTGGTCCCAGGCTTTGGAACAGTCCGCAACTTTGCGCATTTCGGCCCCTGTCGAACAATTGGATGTACAGGTTGCTCGCGCGATTGAACTTTTGGAAACCACACCCGGTATTGTCTACGCACGTCCTCTGAGCATTGAGGAACAATCAGATTTGTTGACACCTTGGCTGGGGGTAGATGTTCCCTTTGATACGCTGCCCTTGCCGCGTTTGATTGAAATTGTTCAGACGCCTGATGGTTTTGATCCGCAAGGATTGCGTTTGCGTCTGACGGGGGAATTGCCAAGTGCGGTATTGGATGACCACGCACGTTGGCGTCGCCCATTGGTTGAGGCGGCAAACTGGCTTTCGGTGCTTGGGGCGGTTGCCATCGGCCTGATTGGGTTGACAAGTGGTGCAATGATCATCCTGGCCGCGCGCGCGGCTTTGGCCGCCAATGCGCAGGTGATCTCGGTTTTGCGCCTGATCGGGGCAACAGATGCCTATATTGAGGCCGCCTTTGTTCGACGGTTTGCGTTTCGCACATTTATCGGCGCTGTTGTGGGCACCATAATCGGGGCGAGTGTTGTCGCACTCTTCCCTGGTGAAGAAGGACATGCAACCATATTAACGGGCCTGCGTTTAAGTGGCGTTGAATGGATGTGGCTGGTACTGATCCCTCCCATTTTATCCTCAATCGCCTTTAGTGCGACAAGATATGCGGCGAACCGCGTGTTAAAAGGACTAACATAACATGTTTCAATGGCTTCGATCTTTGATCTTTACTCTGCAGATGTATTTGATGATGGCGATCATTGGGATTGGAATGCTGCCACTTGCGTTGTGGAAACAGAAATACGTTTATTTTACCATTCACACTTATTCCCGTTGGGTGATGTGGACCGCGGGTTGGATGGTTGGCCTAAAAACAGAATTTCGAGGCAAGCCACCCACAGAAGAGGCGTTGGTTGCGGCCAAACATCAAAGTTTTTTGGATGTTTTGATGATTGCGTCACAACTTCCGCAACCCAAGTATATCATGAAATCCTCGTTACAACATGTTCCTGTTTTGGGGTGGTTTGCCCGCCTGACGGGATCGGTTCCCGTTGAACGCGGCAAACGCGCAGAAGCGATCAAACAAATGATGGAGGGTGTCAAAAGCGGAAAGGTGCCAGGTGGTCAGTTAGTGATTTACCCCCAAGGAACACGCGTAGCCCCAGGCGACCACAAACCTTATAAGGTGGGCAGCGCGGTGTTATATATGGAATTGGGGCAGCGGTGTTATCCTGTTGCCTGCAATGTTGGTGTATTTTGGCCGCGCTATGGTATTTTGAAAAATCCTGGGACAGCAGTCATCGAATTCCTTGATCCGATTGAACCGGGATTAGAGAAATACGCGTTTATGTCACGCCTAGAGGAGTTGGTTGAAACGCGTTCAAAGGAATTGATGCGCGATGCTGGATTTAAATTCGATTAAATATTTGCAGACGGTTGAGGGCCTAGAGGCGCTCCACGAGGATGCGGCCACTGCTTCGCTTAGAAAAGTTGTGGATGGATCACGCCAGAATATTGGCAGTGGAGATCATTGGCTCGCTTTTGTGTTCTAACAACGGTGGGTTCTGCGGGAACCGATGGCAGTCCGCGTGGTGATGATGGTCCAACCGTCATTGCGCTTTACGATCATACAATGGCAATGCCAGATTAGCGCGGTCACAATCGCTTGGATAGCTTGCGCAATATTGTCGATCTTTGGCGCGTGTCGCATCTATTTTTAATCGATGAGGTCAATTTTACCATGCAGGTCAACGGTAACGCGCTTGAAGTGCCGACGATAAGTTGCTTGCTTTATTTGAAAAACAGGGGCACATCCCCCAAACCGTCATCGTTATCAAGGTGGTTGAAATTTATATGCAATGTTTATTTGCCTTCATGCGCTCAGGCCTTTGGGCGCAAACGCGTCACGTGGATTTGCCCACTTCAGGTGATTTTCTGAAAGAGGCAATCCTTGAGGATTTGGGTGGACCCCAATATGACAGTCATCAGGCCAGAAGTTCCCAGAATACAGTATGGAGCGATTGATATGCCAGCACTTAAACAGACCGAATATTTTGGTGAAATCATCTGGTTGGGGCAGGTTGATGATCGGAATGCGGGGCTGCGATCGACTTCTGCACACTCGTTGTCCCTTAGTTTTTCAGGACCCGCTGAGGAAACCCATGCGGATTTAACGCGTCCGTCCTGTTCGCGCGTTTTGTCGCAACATGAACGCGGCACCGAGATCCGCAATGTGCGTCAACTGTCCATCGTAAGCGAAGAGGATTTATCTGCAATCGCAGATGAAATGGGTATTGTGCGCATGGACCCTTCATGGATTGGGGCCAGTATTGTCCTGAGTGGTATTCCAGATTTTTCCCACGCTCCTCCATCCAGCCGATTGCAAAACGAGGCAGGCACAACGCTGACTATTGATATGCAAAACCGTCCCTGTCATTTGCCAGTAGCTGAAATCAAGGTGCATCATCCCCACGAGGCAAAGGGGTTCAAAGCTGCCGCATCTGGACGGCGGGGTGTCACAGTCTGGGTCGAGCGTGAGGGTAAATTAAGCGTGGGTGATCAGTTACGACTGTATATTCCAGATCAGCGTCCCTGGTTGGAACAAAGTTGATTGATCCGTCGATCCGTTTCCCATCAGAAACCAAACTGTGCCATCTCGCCGCAGTTTGGTTCGAATATGTCGGAAATGCAGGTCGCATCTGAAAAAGGACTCAGTATACCCTCGCGAGAGAAACCACACCCGTGGAGTAGGGAGTCACCGATGAGCCACAAATCTGATATTGAAATCGCCCGCGAGGCAAATAAGAAACCAATCCAAGAGATTGGTGAAAAATTGGGCATTCCAAGTGAACATTTGCTGCCTTATGGCCACGATAAAGCAAAAGTTGGCCAAGAGTTCATCAACTCTTTAAAGGGGCGCGAAAATGGCAAGCTGATCCTTGTGACCGCGATTAATCCAACACCAGCGGGTGAAGGTAAGACAACGACAACCGTGGGATTGGGTGATGGCCTGAACGCCATTGGTAAAAACGCTATGATCTGTATCCGCGAGGCGTCCTTGGGGCCAAACTTTGGGATGAAGGGCGGCGCCGCAGGTGGTGGTTACGCACAGATCGTTCCGATGGAAGAAATGAACTTGCATTTCACAGGTGACTTCCACGCGATCACATCGGCGCACTCTTTGCTGTCTGCCATGATCGACAACCACATTTATTGGGGCAATGAATTGGACATCGACCTGCGCCGCGTCACATGGCGCCGTGTGGTGGATATGAATGACCGCGCATTGCGGCAAATCACAGCATCCTTGGGCGGTGTTTCAAACGGTTTCCCACGCGAGGCGGGGTTTGACATCACGGTGGCGTCTGAGGTTATGGCGATCCTATGTTTGGCAACCGATTTGGCCGATCTACAGAAACGTTTGGGCGATATGATCGTGGCCTACCGCCGTGATCGCAGCCCAGTCTTTTGCCGCGATATCAAGGCAGATGGCGCGATGACTGTATTGTTGAAGGATGCTATGCAACCAAACCTTGTGCAGACACTGGAAAACAACCCTGCATTCGTTCACGGTGGTCCGTTTGCGAATATTGCACATGGTTGTAACTCTGTTATTGCAACACAGACCGCGTTGAAATTGGCCGACTATGTTGTGACCGAGGCGGGATTTGGTGCGGACCTTGGCGCCGAAAAATTCATGAACATCAAATGCCGTAAAGCGGGGCTTGTCCCATCTGCGGTTGTTTTGGTGGCAACTGTGCGCGCCATGAAAATGAACGGTGGTGTCGCGAAAAACGATTTGGGTGATGAAAACGTCGATGCGGTCAAAGCAGGGTGTTCAAACCTAGGCCGCCACATCGAAAACCTAAAATCATTTGGTGTTCCTGTGATTGTTGCGATCAATCACTTTGTCAAAGACACAGACGCAGAAGTAGAAGCGGTCAAAGAATTTGTCGCCAGCCAAGGCGCAGAAGCGATTGTTTCCAAGCATTGGGCAGATGGCTCTGAAGGTTCAAAAGAGCTTGCAACACGTGTTGCAGAAATCGCAGATGCTAATATGGCAAACTTTGCGCCCCTTTATGCAGACGACATGTCATTGGCAGATAAAATCCAGACTGTGTGCAAACGTATTTACCGCGCGGATGAGGCATTGATGGATAAGAAAATCCGCGACCAGCTGCACCTGTGGGAAGAGCAGGGATACGGAAACTTGCCAGTCTGTATGGCGAAAACACAGTATAGTTTTTCAACAGACCCGAACCTGCGCGGCGCACCGAATAACCACAGTGTTCCAGTACGCGAAGTGCGTCTAAGTGCAGGTGCAGGGTTCATCGTGGCCGTCTGTGGCGAAATCATGACAATGCCTGGACTGCCACGCAAACCTGCTGCGGAAACCATTTGTTTGAATGATGAAGGCTTGATTGAGGGTCTCTTCTAAGACAGCACCGGGGCGCGATTTTTTCGCGCCCTTTGTTTATTCATTACTGAATATCAGGCCATTTGCGAGGAAACAATGAGCGCACAGATAATCGATGGCAAGGCATTCGCGGCTAAAGTCCGCGGCCAAGTTGCAGAACATGTCACCCGTATCAAAGAAGAAAACGGCATCACACCGGGATTGGCCGTTGTATTAGTGGGTGAAGATCCAGCCAGCCAAGTTTACGTGCGCTCAAAAGGCAAACAAACCGTCGAAGCGGGCATGAATTCCTATGAACATAAATTGGACGTGGATACATCACAGGATGATTTACTGAAACTTATCGCGGATTTGAACGCGGATAAGGATGTGCATGGGATTTTGGTTCAACTGCCCTTACCCAAACACCTGAACGAAGATTTGGTGATCAATTCTATCGCCCCTGAAAAGGATGTGGATGGGTTTCATATTTCAAACGTCGGGCTATTGAGTACGGGGCAAAAATCCATGGTGCCTTGTACGCCACTTGGGTGTTTGATGATGTTGCGGGACTATCATGGTTCTTTATCTGGCATGAATGCGGTTGTGATTGGGCGTTCAAACATCGTTGGTAAGCCGATGGCGCAATTGTTGTTGGGCGATAGCTGCACTGTCACAATCGCACATTCACGGACCAAGGATTTGCCAGCGGTGGTGCGCGGCGCGGATATTGTTGTGGCGGCCGTGGGACGCTCAGAAATGGTGCCAGGCGATTGGATCAAACCGGGAGCAACTGTGATCGATGTGGGCATCAACCGCATCGATAAACCAGAGGGTGGAACACGCCTTGTTGGGGATGTGGATTACGCATCCTGCGCCAAAGTGGCGGGTGCCATCACACCGGTACCAGGGGGCGTTGGACCAATGACAATCGCTTGCCTTCTTGCAAACACTGTCACCGCCTGCTGCCGCATCCATGGCCTTGTCGAACCCGAGGGTTTAACAGCGTAAAATTTTCGGTTGGCTCGAAAAATAGGCGCCTCCTTGAATCTAAAGTGTGTAATATAAAAATTAGGGTCGCTTTGGGCCCTAGTTTTGGCTATTTAGTCAGCGCGCGGCATCGGTATCGCGAGAGCTTTACTGCCTGTTAGAACCGCAATCGCTTCGGGACGCATTAGATCGCTAAGCGTTGCAGTATGGGCGTGAAGGCCGCCCGTATAGGTGCCGTAAGCGGGCATGATCACGCGGTCTATGTCGATTAGAAATGCGGATCTTACATAACTGCTGCCGCGCAGGTTCAGTCGTGCTTTGGGGTGGTAGTGGCCTGAAATTTCACCCCTGACCCCTGTTTTCGCCTCGTGTCGGAAAACAACAGGGGGCAGGGGAAGTTCGGCCAAATGGCTGCCTGCGATTTCAACGGGACCCGGATCATGGTTGCCCTCGATCCAAATCCAACGACGGCCCGCCTGCAGTCGGGTCAGCCAGAGTTTTTCATTTACGGGCAGACCGCGTTCGGCCTCAATATCATCAAAACTATCCCCCAAACAAACAACAGTTGTGGCGCCTGTTATACGTAAATCTGCCTCAAGCCGTAAAATAGCGTCGGTGGTTTCATAAGGCGGCAACATCGCGCCCCCGCGCCGCGCCATTCGTTCGGATTTACCCAAATGCAGATCAGAGACGCAGAGCAATTTTTGCGCCTCCCACCAAAGTGCCCCTGATGGCATTGCTACCATCGTTGCCCCAACAAGTGTAAACTGATATCCATTCATGCCCTCAGTTGCACAGAAAGTATCAAAGGGATCAAGCGTCGATTTTAAGTCCTGCCTCTGCCATCAATTGGGTTGCTTCACTTGCAACAAGGCGTTCGATTGCCTGGCCCTTAACGGGGATGCGGCCCGCCTCAAGAAAAAGCGGAGCCGAGAGCGGAGAGAGGTGTGAAAGCGCTTTGTGCACAATGTTCCCTTCAACACGCTCCAACATATTCCTAATCCGTCCAAAATCCACTAAACCGCGCATCGCCTCGATCTGAGCAATTCGCATCAGTAGGTGGTCTGGATCGTATTTCAGTAAGGTGTCATACAAGATGTCCGATGAAAATGTAGCCTGACGTCCTGATTTGCGCTGCCCTGGAAAATTCCGTTCGATCAATCCCGCGATGGTTGCCACGGCGCGAAAGCTGCGTTTCATGACAGCGTTTCCGGCAAGCCAATTTTCAAATCCATCTTCCAATTTTTGAGGGTCCAATAACGTCGTCGGATCGCGCACGGCGTCCAAGCCCCAGATCAGTGTCGCATAATCCGTCGACACAAACCCGAGAGGGGCCAAGCCTTCTTGCTCCATGCGTTTGGTCAACAGCAAACCCAATGTTTGTTGCGCATTTCGGCCTGCAAACCCAAAGACACACAGATGGTGGCGATCATGGCGGGGGAATGTCTCAATCAATAATGACTCGCGTTTTGGTAGCACGGATATGGTTTTTTGCAATTCCAACCATTCGGTTGTGTAATCTGGCAGCCCGCGAAAATCATCTGTTTCAAATTTATGCAAAATACGTTCGCTTAATTGGGTCGATGTGGCGAACTTGGTGCCGCCAAAAACTGCGATTTTGGGTTCCTTATTGGCGCGTTTGGATACCTCAACAACCAGTTCACGCAAACCTTCAAACCGCACGACCTGTCCCCCGATCAGGAATGTATCACCGGGTGTAAGTGTCGCGGCGAAGGCTTCTTCTACTTCACCCAATGGCGCACCGCCGCGCCTGCGTTGCATACGCACCTTAAGCGTGTCTGTATTCTGAATGGTGCCTGCGTTCATGCGAATGCGTGATGCGATTCTGGGATCACGTAAGGAATAGGTGCCATCCCCCATTTTCTTTAATCGATGCCATTGTTCATATCGGCGGAGCGCATAGCCCCCCGTTGCGCAGAAATCCAAACAATCGTCAAATTCAGCGCGGCTTAGGGCGCTATATGCGCCTGCGCGGCGCACTTCATCGAACAGGGTAGTTGGATTAATTGGTCCTGCACAGGACAAAAGCAAGATGTGCTGACATAGAACGTCAAGCGGTCCTACGGGCAGAGCTTCACCATCCAGCTCACCTGCTAAAACGGCATCTAACGCAGCCTGACATTCGATGATTTCAAATCGGTTGGCGGGCACAATCATCGCCTTTGACGGGGCATTATATTGGTGGTTGGCGCGTCCGATCCGCTGGACCAGTCGTTTTACATTTTTGGGGGCACCAATTTGTATCACCAGATCCACGTCGCCCCAATCAATGCCCAAATCCAAACTGCCTGTGCAGACCACCGCACGCAAGGCTCCTTGGGTCATCGCGTTTTCAACCTTTTGGCGTTGTGCACGGTCCAGGGATCCATGGTGAATCGCTATTGGTAAACCTGCTTCATTTTCCAACCAAAGGGCATGAAAAAATATTTCGGCCTGTGCGCGTGTGTTGTGAAAAATCAGGGTTGTTTTGTGTTTTTTGACCTGTTCAAGTACCATGGGCACGGAATATGCAGCCCCTGCACCTGCCCAGGGTGGGGGCGTTTCGCCGATCAGCATCTGAATGTCAGGGGCAGGTCCAGGGTCTGCAAATAATATTGGGCAGGGATCAGGTTGTGCCGCCATTGTTTTTGCTATCGCATCTGGGTCATCCACGGTTGCGGATAGTCCCACGCGCCGCAAATCAGGAGACAAAGATTGCAAACGCGAAAGTCCTAGCATCAATTGATCACCGCGCTTGCTTTCGGCCAAGGCGTGGATTTCGTCGATCACAATCCGTTTCAAGCTACCGAAAATTTTGGGTGCATCTGGATAGGAAATTAACAAAGCAAGGCTTTCTGGGGTCGTCAAAAGGATATGGGGCGGTTCGGCACGTTGCCGTTTTTTCTGCGTATTTGACGTGTCGCCTGTGCGATCTTCGACCCGAATGGGAAGTTGCATTTCATCAATGGGGGTTTGCAAATTCCGCTTAATATCAGCGGCCAGCGCCTTGAGTGGTGAAACGTAAATTGTATGCAATCCACTGTGCTTGCCGTCCTCTAATTCCAGCAGCGTCGGCAAAAACCCACTCAGTGTTTTGCCAGCACCCGTTGGCGCAATCAATAATTGCGCCGGGCGCCCAGCATACGATAGTAATTCGCGCTGATGCGGATGAAGTGTCCAATTTCGGGAGGTGAGCCATCGCTCAAATTTTGACGAAATTTCCATTCTATTTAGTTAGCTTGAACGAATTTTTTTTCAGCTAAATGATTAAGGTAAAAACACGACTTATCATTTTCTAACTTTTATAAATATTATTACATATCCGAAAGCGTGATGTGGACAGCATATATTTCTCGCTCGTCGTTACCATTTTTTCTATTGAAAAATCGAATTCGCTTTTGTGTTTGCTTACCATGATCGGGCGTCAGGTTCAGCGTATTGGTCGCAACGATCAAAATCTAAGAAGAACTACTTTGCATGGTCACGGTATGTTGTGAACTTGATGCTTGTGTTTCAAACCCACTTGCTTTTGCATAATGTCTTTACGGCCTGTCTCGGTAATATTGTCCGGCAGGCCGCTCTCTAAAAATTTAATTTACAATTGTTGCCTCGGTCGCGGCGCGTAGGTCAGCTTCGCTGACGCCCTCTGCACATTCAACGATGCGCAACCCACCCTCGACCACGTCTAGGACGCCAAGGTTTGTAATGATACGATCCACGACGGCGGTTCCTGTTAGGGGTAGAGTACATTCCTTTAGCACTTTACTATCGCCATGTTTGTTTGTGTGATCCATTACAACGATCACGCGCCCCACACCTGCAACCAGGTCCATCGCGCCGCCCATACCCTTGACGAGCTTGCCTGGGATCATCCAGTTTGCAAGATCGCCATTTTCGGCAACTTCCATCGCACCGAGGATAGCCATGGCGATTTTGCCACCACGGATCATTCCAAACGATGTCGCACTGTCGAAATAGGCCGTTTGGGGCAATTCGGTGATGGTTTGCTTCCCCGCGTTGATCAGATCTGCGTCCTCTTCACCTTCATATGGGAATGGGCCCATGCCCAACATGCCGTTTTCAGACTGAAGCGTCACTGTGATCCCATCGGGGATATAGTTGGAAACCAGCGTTGGAATGCCGATCCCAAGGTTCACATACATGCCATCCTGAAGCTCTTGTGCCGCGCGTGCGGCCATTTGATTGCGATCCCATGCCATTGATCAACCCTCCGTCCGTGGGCGCGTTGTGCGCTGTTCGATGCGTTTTTCATGTTCACCTTGGATAATGCGGTGCACATAAATACCGGGGAGGTGAATATGATCAGGGTCCAATGATCCTGTTGGAACAATCTCTTCAACTTCCACAATACAGACCTTACCGCACATCGCCGCAGGTGGGTTAAAGTTGCGGGCTGTTTTGCGGAAGACCAGATTGCCTGTCTCATCCGCTTTCCACGCTTTTACAATTGCAAGGTCCGCAAAAATACCGCGTTCAAGGACATAGGTTTCGCCATCGAAATCCTTGTGCTCTTTTCCTTCGGCCACAACCGTGCCGACACCTGTTTTAGTATAAAACCCGGGGATGCCCGCACCACCTGCGCGCATGCGTTCCGCCAATGTGCCTTGTGGGTTAAATTCTAATTCTAATTCCCCTGACAGATATTGACGCATGAATTCTGCGTTTTCGCCCACATAGGACGAAATCATCTTTTTAACCTGACGGGTTTGCAACAAAATCCCGATCCCAAAATCATCAACGCCCGCGTTGTTGGATGCAAATGTCAAATCCCTGGTGCCCGCATCGCGGATCGCAGCCAACAAGAGTTCGGGAATACCGCTAAGGCCAAAACCGCCAGACGCGATGAACATGCCGTCAAATAGCACTCCATCTAACGCTTCAGCAGCAGATCCATAGACTTTCTTCATGGAAAAGCTCCGTTTTTAGATAATTGAGGAATATGTGGCGCGTTACCGCGCCAGTGTCAATTCATTGGATGCAGAAAGCCTATGCGTATACGCGCCAAAATTACTTTTTGCGTTTGCCTTTTTTGGCACCACCCTTGGTGGCCTTTTCGGCAATCAACTGTACAGCCATTTCCATTGTCACGTCCTCTGGTTTAACGTCCTTGGGCAGAGTTGCGTTGATTTTACCGAATTTGACATATGCGCCATAGCGTCCGTCCATCACATTGATGGGGCCGCCATCGGTTGGGTGTTCACCGAGTTCCTTTAACGGAGTGGCGGCGGTGCGGGCGGGTCCGCGACTTGCCTTTTTTGCCAATTCTTCAACAGCGCGGTTCATGCCGATGGTAAATACATCATCGATCTCTTTCAAATTGGCATAGGTGCGGCCGTGTTTCACAAAGGGACCATAACGGCCAAGCCCGGCCTCGATCATTTCACCGTCTTCGGGGTGGGGACCAACCTCGCGCGGTAAATTCAACAGCATCAATGCGCGTTCCAAATCCATTTCCGCTGGTGCCCATCCCTTTGGCAGGGTGGCACGTGGCGGTTTTGGCGCATCTTTCGTGGCCTCACCCCGCTGAATATAAGGACCAAAGCGGCCAGATTTTAGGAAAATCTCGTCCCCCGCATCTTCGCCCAGTAAACGGTCCGAACTTTCATCGATTTCACCAGAGATTGGTCTTGTAAATGTACATTCAGGATAATTGCCGCATCCTACGAATCCGCCAGTACGTGATGATTTTAAGTGCAGCTTTCCGTTTCCACATTTTGGGCAGATGCGCGGATCACTTCCATCCTCACGCAGGGGGTAAAGTTGTGGCGCTAATGCGTCATCCAACACATCCAAAACCTCAGTGATGCGCAATTCGGATGTTTCCGAAATCGCCGCAGAGAAATCACGCCAGAACTTAGAAAGCAGCTCTAAATAATCTGAACCACCTGCGCTAACCTGATCTAACTGATCCTCAAGTGAGGCGGTGAAGTCATATTCCACGTAGCGTTTAAAAAAGTTTAAAAGGAATATTGTAACGATGCGCCCTTTATCCTCGGGAAATAAACGGTTGCTTTCCTTGCGAACATATTCGCGATCTTGGATCGTGGTGACGATGGACGCGTAGGTTGATGGACGTCCAATGCCCAATTCTTCCATCCGTTTCACTAATGTCGCCTCGGTATAGCGGGGAGGCGGTTGGGTGAAATGCTGTTCAGGCGTGATATCACCTTTTGTCAGGGCCTCGCCTTGCATGACTTGGGGCAGACGTTTGTCATCATCATCCCCCGTTGGGGCGTCATCGCGACCCTCTTCGTAAACTCGCATGAAGCCATCAAACAATACAACCTGACCATTCGCGCGTAGAACAACCTGTTGATCTGGACTTATGATATCAACGGTGGTGCGTTCCAGTTTTGCTGCAGCCATTTGGCAGGCAATAGTCCGTTTCCATATCAAATCGTATAATTTGCGTTGATCCGAATCCGTCAATTTCAGCGCCGCTGCATCCTTGGTAATTTCTGTGGGGCGGATACATTCGTGCGCCTCTTGCGCGTTCTTGGCTTTGTTTTTGTACATACGCGGAGACGATGGCACATACTCAGCACCGTATCTGGCGGCGATTGCATTACGGGTGGCCATGACGGCCTCGGGTGCCATGTCGATCCCGTCGGTTCGCATATATGTAATATGACCCGCCTCATACAAACGCTGTGCTGCGCTCATCGTTTGACGCGCACCCATACCGAATTTGCGGCTTGCTTCTTGCTGCAGGGTTGAGGTCATGAACGGGGCAGACGGGTTGCGCAGTGCTGGTTTTGATTCAATGGATTGCACATTTAAATCTCGGCTTGTGATCGCCTGAACGGCCATTTCTGCCTGCGTGCCGTCGGCCAGATCATATTTTTCCAGCTTTCTTCCAGCAAGAGATGTGAGACGTGCTTCGAAACTTTGGCCACGCGGTGTGCTAAGCTGTGCCTTCACGCTCCAGTATTCTTGTGGATTGAACGCTTCAATCTCCATTTCACGTTCAACGATCAGACGTAGGCAAACGGATTGCACTCGGCCAGCGGAACGCGCACCTGGCAGTTTGCGCCACAACACTGGGGACAGATTAAAGCCCACCAAATAATCCAATGCGCGTCGCGCCAAATATGCATGCACCAATGGGGCGTCCACATCGCGTGGATTTTTCATCGCCTCGGTCACAGCGGATTTCGTAATTGCGTTAAACACAACGCGCGTGACTTCGGTGTCCTTCTTAATCGCGCGGCGTTTGCGCAATGTTTCTTCAAGGTGCCAACTGATTGCTTCACCTTCGCGGTCTGGGTCAGTGGCGAGTATCAAGGCGTTGTCATCCTTAAGGGCATCTGCAATCGCTTTGACGTGTTTTTTGCTATCGTTACCGACTTCCCATGTCATCGCAAAATTATCATTAGGATTGACCGAGCCATCTTTAGGGGGCAAATCGCGCACGTGACCATATGAGGCCAGAACCGTATATTCCGATCCCAAATACTTGTTAATTGTCTTTGCCTTAGCAGGTGATTCAACAACAACAACGGGCATAAAATATCCTTTCGACTCGCACAAGGTGCTATGGCGGCGGAACATGGTCGTCTTCAAAGGGCTTTGTCAATGCACGTTTAATGACCCTTATGATCTTTGTGCCCATTTCCGCTTCGGCTGACTATTCTACCAGACTGCCTTTCTATTTGGCGCTCAATCCCTAAATCGACAAGGGCATGAGCGATTTGTGCACCCGATGCTTTAAGGTTGTGGATCAATTCAACCTCTGCAAAGAACTGGGGGAACAGACGTCCTCGCTCCGTCGTCTTGCAGAATCAGTAATACGCAGATTTGGTGAAGGCAGGGTTAACGCGTGCCGCCTGAACCACCAACTGTCAGTCCACCAATCAATACTGATGGCTGACCAACACCAACAGGCACCCATTGACCAGATTTCCCGCATGTTCCCATACCAGGATCTAATTCCATATCGTTTCCAAGGCCTCGGATATGTTTCAGTGCGGTGGCGCCGTCCCCGATCAGAGTTGCCCCTTTGATTGGTGTGCCGACCTGACCATCTTGAACGCGGTAGGCTTCGGTGCAAGAAAAGACGAATTTCCCGTTGGTGATATCAACCTGTCCGCCGCCAAAACCCACGGCGTAAATCCCATCCTTGAGATCAGTCAGTAATTCGGCGGGTGTTGCATTGCCACCTTCCATAATCGTATTGGTCATGCGCGGCATTGGCGCATGTGCATAACTTTGGCGGCGTCCATTACCTGTGGGTTCAACCCCCATCAAACGTGCATTTTGACGGTCCTGCATAAATCCAATCAAAATACCGTCTTCGATCAAAACATTACGCGAACTTGGCGTGCCCTCATCATCAATATTAATTGATCCGCGTCGATTTGGCAGGGTACCATCATCGACAACTGTGACGCCCTTGGCCGCAACCTGTTGTCCCAACAGACCTGCGAATGCGCTGGTGCCTTTGCGGTTAAAGTCGCCTTCTAATCCATGCCCAACAGCTTCATGTAATAGAATGCCTGGCCAGCCTGGCCCTAATACGATGTCCATAACACCTGCAGGAGCATCTTCAGCTCTTAGGTTAACTGTCGCGATGCGCAATGCTTCTTGGGCCGTCGCCTTCCATTTGTGTGGTGTAATTAACTGGGATAACGAATACCGCCCACCGCCCCCTGCTGAGCCGCTTTCACGGCGGCCGTCTTGGTCCACAATCACCGAAATATTCAAACGAGCAAGTGGACGCACATCGCCCCAGATCTCATCCTCGGGGCGCAGAACCATGATTTCTTGTAGGTTGGTAGCAATCGAGGCTGAGACTTGCACAACACGTTTATCTAATGTGCGCAAATAATCGTCGATTTCCTTTAGCAGGTCGACTTTGGCCGAGAACGAAATTTCTTCGGTTGGATCAAAGCTGTCATAGAGTGCGCGGTTGCTGCGGCTGGGGGCATTGGCCAAGCTTGCCTCACCCTGTCCTGCCGCCAACCCAACAGTGTCTGATGCCCGTTTCAGTGCCGTTTCGGTCATTTCGGTTGAATGCGCATAACCCGTGACTTCGCCGCGAACGGCCCGCAAACCAAATCCTTCGCTGGCATCGAAATTTGCGGACTTCAAACGACTATCATCCAGCATCAAATTCTCTGACCTGCGGCGTTCGATGAATAATTCGCCATCATCAGCACCTGAGCAGGTGTTTTTCAGAATATTCTGGGCCTCAGATCGATCAAAATACTGTTCGAATGGATTGAAATCTGTGTCTGACATGCGCCGATCCTCATTATATTCGTCATTTTGAAGATAAAAATTCAATTAGCGTCCGTTTGACGCAAGCTTAAATCTTTA
>Ga0181601_10001041_pt1 | contig 23621 bp, 22 predicted proteins | sample 041ome_8_FD_133020 | JGI IMG/M metagenome (GOLD analysis project Ga0181601, IMG submission 133020) | Coastal salt marsh microbial communities from the Groves Creek Marsh, Skidaway Island, Georgia - 041407BS metaG (megahit assembly) | ecosystem: Environmental > Aquatic > Marine > Intertidal zone... | reverse complement strand
GCTCTTTGATTGCCTCTAGTACCACTTTGGTCTTGAAGCTCGATGTGAATTTTCTTCGTGTCATATTCAGTAAATTTATTCATTAAACTTACTGTCCGAATTTTTGGGGAACCTACAGCCTGAGTAATTTTCAAGCAAAAAGAATCATCAACAACTATATTTTGAGTAGCTGGAGTAATACTATTAGGTGGGTTAAGGGTAAAGGCAAAACTAACTGGTTCAACAAAGACTAAATTACTTTGAGACCTTCCCTGGTGTGAGGAAAATAGAATAAGCAAGAGAGTTAAGTTGATTAACTTTAAGCAGAATAGAAATTTAGCAGCATTGTTGCCAGAAGATGAGTTTCTAAAATCCATTAGTTGTGTAGATTAAGGTTGTATTTGGGTCTCCGCTAACCCCAGAAGTTTTGAATCGAACCCAGCTCCCGTTGATAAACATATAGAGCCCTTTTTTTTCGTTTATCTGAGTCACAATCAAACCCTCCATAGGGCTACCTATAGCTAAACGCTGTGCCTTAGTCATGCTAGCAAATAATGCCCCGGCTGTTGTTGATTGAACATTCAGGGCAACGTTCAAATCTGCCGTATCGACACCAATTGTCAAAGACTTTACGTTAACAATGTTTATCTCAGCTGCATTGCTGTCAATAGCTAATACCTCATCCAACCCTTGTAGCTCATTAGTAGAGTCATTATCATTATCTGCCACTGAGAACTGAATCATGTTTCCATCGGTGATGGTGAGGTTCTTCACTATCCCTATCCCAGATATCTGAAGCTGCTGTAGCTCATCTGTAAAGAGTGAGTCTACATCGTAGGGCAGAACAATAGACCCTCCATCTTCCAAGAACAGTGTGTCGCTGCTAATGGTCAGAACTTGGTCATCCGTGTTTGATAATACCTATTTTTTCAAACCGACTTTGATTTCTACTCTTCTGTTTTGACCCCTTCCTGATTCTTGAGAGTTATCTGCTATTGGATTTTGCGAACCCATACCAATAACCTGCAATCTTGAGATAGGTACTCCATTCGTAACTAAGAAGTCTCTAACATATTTGGCTCTCCGCTCAGAAAGCAAAAGGTTGAAATCAGACTCACCCTCCGAACTTGCATAGCCAATTAATTGCACTGACTTATCCGTATTTGTCTTTAAAAATTGCAATAGTTGGAACATTTTCCCCTTAGCCTCGTATTCTTTAAACGAACTACCTCTAGCAAAATTGGCGACAACAACAAAGTCTTTAAAATTGATTTTTTCGGCGGTATCTATTGAAGATGGTCTAGAGACACTTGATGTCTCGCCTGTTCCAACTTTTTCATTAGCATCAGTCCTCTCTTTTTTGGAAGACGATTGGGAGTTTTCTTCGAGGTCTCGCACAGAGCTAGTCAATTCATCATTTGAATTTGATGCAGACGCTATTTCTGCCCCATCATCTTGGCCATCGTAATCTGAATCTGGATTTAACATATCTGTACCTGCTAACATTTCTGCAAGATTTGATAAACCATCACCATCGTTATCGGAATTGGCATCTGATGGGTCAGATGAGTTCAGGCCATTCGATTCTTCAAACTCATCGCTCAGACCGTCACCATCAAGATCTTCATAAGTACTTGAACTATCTATTGGGCTCGAGTTTGCAGCCATTTCTGCTCCATCAAGTTGACCATCGTTATCTGAATCTGGATTTAACATATCTGTACCTGCTAACATTTCTGCAAGATTTGATAAACCATCGCCATCGTTATCGGAATTGGCATCTGATGGGTCAGATGAGTTCAGGCCATTCGATTCTTCAAACTCATCGCTCAGGCCGTCACCATCAGAATCATTAATTTCTAACTCACCGACATTCGGGCTTAATTGTTCAGAAACCCTTTTGTTTGGTGATTCATTAAAGTCTTGAAAAACATATAGTGCTACTAGGCAAATTACTAAAATAAATATACCTATGACCGAAAAAAGGACTGGTTTTTTCTTTCCGTGCTTTTTTAACGGGGCTGAGTTTTTTTCATTCGCAACTGGACTTGATTCCCCTTTATCAATAGAATTCTCTTTTTGATTGATCGGAGTCCCAGTTTCTTGTTTGTCCGCTGCAAGACTTGATTCTTTCTTCTCGGTGGATAATCCTGAGCCTTTCTTTTCTGTTGAAAATCCTGATTCTTTTTTCTCAATAGAGAATCCCGAGCCTTTCTTTTCTGTTGAAAATCCTGTTTCTTTTTTCTCGGTGGAGAAACCCGAGCCTTTCTTTTCTATTGAAAATCCTGTTTCTTTCTTCTCAGCGGATACTCCCGAGCTTTTCTTGCTTTTTTCATTCATATCACCTTCGCTTACAGTTAAAATCTGTACGCATATTTTTTTATTAATGAAAGAAGACCTCCATCATGTCCTTTTCCAATTGCCTCAAAACTCCAGCCGTTTTCAGACCTTTTAAATTTTCCAACTTCTACAGCGTCACAAGCCCCAAATTCGTTACCTAATGTGTAGCGACATAATTCCTTGTTAGATTCTTGATCCCATATTCTGCCATAACAACCGGAAACTTCATTAAACTTTGTTTGTTTATTGCCTTCCTGGTGTATAGTAATAACTACGACAACTTCCTTAATGTTATCAGCAATGCGATCAAAATAGATCCACATATCTTCATCATCGCCGTCGTCATCGTCATCACCTTCTAATTCATCTATTGCGCCATAAACTCCACCGTCTGTGGAATATGGTCTTGGAGCATCCTCACCATCCAAGACTTGTTTTAGCTCAGAGTTGAAATACACTAAATCGGTCATCGCTGGTATGTGATCGTCCTCACCCACACAAAATGCTGATACATCAAGGTCGGCATCTGTGTTCCACCCGAGTCCTACTCCAGCAACTTTGAGACTTGGCAGCTCTTTTGATAAATTGAATGAGCTACCTTTTTCTAAATTAAAACCACTCATAACGCTTCTTTTTTAAGTATAAAGTTCTACTAATGCCCCTAAGCCTCCCTGAAAAGGATCTCCCATTGCTTCAAAAGCCCATTCATGGTCACTGCGAAAAACTCTACCAATTTGGACTGAGTCGTAACCTGAAAATTTTTCATTGAGTGTAAATCTACAAAATTCCTCTCCCGTATCTAAATTGCAGATTCTTAAGAATGAGTTACTTAAGTTACTGAAGTCTTGATTTTTTTCCTCTGCTCCATCAATAGTCACGACAAAAATCAATTGAAGTACACTAGGACTAACTTGATTCAAATCAATATTTACTACCTCATCATCTCCATCGCCATCTCCTGTTCTATTATCACCTTGATGTATGACAGCAGAATCTCCACTTTTTAAATTGTTATAAAACACGAAATAATTGTCATCGGGAATCTTGAAATTCTCATCGAGCATAAAGACTGAGACATCACAATCAATTTCCTCTGAGTAACCATCAGCAGGGTCCCAACCAAGGCCGATATGGACTTTATTGAGTGCAGCGCCTCCTTTTTTTAGGTCTATTTTTTGCTTTTTTTCTAAAACTATTGCCATTTCCTTACATTAATTGAAATTTTTTGCTGGGCTTCCATATTCATTAGCCTTGCTTTCACCTTCGCCAAACAGAAGCCAAAGAAAATAGTATGGTATAAGTTGATACCATCCTGAATTACCTCTATCGTGACATCTTTTTGCACCTTGAGCTCCCATAAACCACAAAGGTATTATTAAAGTGAAAATAAACAATGGATATTCCGCTGCAATAGCCATCAAAGCATAGTAAAGTACAAAGAAGATAATAAAGCTAATTCCATATTCTTTTCGTCTAATTCTGCCTTTAAATGAGAAAGGCGCCCTAAACATTTTCCTTTCTAAATTAGATTCTAAGTCATTTTTTGAGGAATCACTTTTGAATTGAACTCGATCCTCAGTATGTCTTCCAGATAGCCTTGAAGCGTCAATGGAACTCGATTGATTATGATTCTCGTCCGGAAAGTACTTTTTAAGTTCCTCAATTTGACTAGCATTTGTCCAATCAAGACCTTGTCTCCAGACTAAAGTTGATTCCGAAATTTTGGGTAACAATTCTGTTACATCGAATGGTCCGAATCGCTCTTCTCCTGAACTGTAATAGTATTTGTACTCTTTCTTTTTTTCTAGGTTTATTCCCATAATATTTTAATGAAGGGTTATACTTTTGATTTTAAAGAAGGTATTGGTGGAGGGACGGGAGGAGGTCCGTCATCGCCAATCATTGTTTTTGAATTTATTGCTGGGTTTTTAGGAGCGCCTGACTTGGATGGTTTAGTTGCTTTTGGCGCAGCAGGTGGTTTTGGCGCAGCAGGTGGTTTAGTTGCTTTTGGCGCAGCAGGTGGTTTTGGCGCAGCAGGTGGTTTAGTTGGTCTTGGAGCAGCAGTTGGTTTTGGAGCAGCAGTTGATTTTGTGGGTAAAAGGTTACCTTGATCTATAAAGGTTTCATTAGAACTTAGGTATGAGAGACAACTTAATGTATCCAAATCACAGACATTCACATGGCTATACTTCTGTCGTAGTTTTTCTAAGAGAATTTCTCCTGCTATCGCGCCAATCGGCAAAATCAAGCTATCTATAAATGTCGAATTGGAGTTCTTCAGGTTATCCTCTATTATTTCATGCAACTTCCTGTAATCTGATCTGAAATTTACTTTATCATTTACTTCTCTTAGTTTTATTCTAATTCTTTCTTCGGTTCCATCTGACAGCCTTACTGTGTCTATAGGCTCTTTTTTTCCTTGCTCCAGATATTTCAAGGCTAAGGGTATTAATCTTAGAATTTCGGATTCTTCCTGTTCTTTTCTGAATGGAGCATCTGCTCTCTCGACAGTTTTATAAAATAACATTTCAGCAATTATCTTTGCCTTTGGGTCGCCCCCTAACCCAGGAATAGATTTCAATAATGTTGGAGATTCTTGAATTCCTTCAAAATGCGCTATCCAGAGATCATTTTCATATCCTTCAATGGTAAAAATAGACTTGAAATCATCTAAGTTGCTGTGCTGGTTGTAGCAAGTCAAGAAAGCATATGTTTTATTGATAGCCTTGATTTTATTATAACCAGCTGTTTGAAAAACATTTGAGACTAATCTTTTCTCTTTATCAAGAAGATTAGAGGAATAGACTAAGATTAATTGGTCTATCGAATTCTTAATATCCGAATTGGAAACATCTTTATAAAGTTCATCTCTAAGTAGAGACTCCATTATTTTCTCGAATGCTGAAACAAGAATTTTCTTGAACTCAAGTTCATTCGAGCCATAAAGTGAATATGTCTGCGCCGGCTCCTGTATGAGGTCAAAATAATTTCCGAACGCATCACTATCGCCTCCGTGAAATCTCTTTCTAGCATCGATGCCGAAGCTGAAAACATCTCGTGTTGAGTAAAAAAATAATGGAATAACGGATTCGTCCTCGAACTTATATTCTAAAACCACTGAGTTATCCTCAGAGTAATAAATACTCATACCTTCTCGATAAAGGTATACAAAGACTTTCGACAACATTAGTCTACCGCAATCTTTTTCAAAATTACATCTTCAAAAAACTTCATTCCCTCAAGAATAATGATAGGAGCTACATAGTCAAATGGCTTATCTGAGGAACTTGATTTCTGCGCTTCTTTATATTCTTTCTGCTGCTTGATGTAGGATTCAATATTCATGGATTGAAAACCTTTCATGAAATCTTGCTGAGTAACCTTTAATCCAAACACATTGGTAGCAACTTGAAAATAAACATGTGCGAATTGCATAAATTTTGGACACGGAGTATTCGGGTTTTCCGGCAAATGAACAAACTGACTCCCGAGGTTCGCCATCATATCGCCTGTGATATAATCATCGGCTTTCATTTCTGTTATTCCTGCCTGGGTCTTAGCCTTAAAACCATCTTCTCCAATTATTTCCAATGCAGTATTGGAGACGTATAGCTTATCAGACAGATTTTCAGCGGCTAGTCCCATCGAAACCTCATATTTTATGTTCTCATTCTTTCTTGGATCCATTATTGGAGGTCCGCCTAAATGTTGTCTAGCCAAATCATTCCCACCAAAACCCATAATGAACATATCCATGTAATACTTTTCGCTGGCTTGAGGATTGATTGCTTTGAGCCAGTCCATGATTCTTGAACCCTTGCCTGTAAATTGTATTTGAATCTTAGGATTTGACCAAAAACCATCTTCTTTTTCCTTGGACTTATCGATTTCTAACTTGATTTTGTTTGATAGCTGACCAGCATAAAACATAATCAATCCTGTGATGTATAGGTTGACGCTCACTAGTTCAGGGCAGTTTGCTCCTAGGAGCCTGTAGAAATCATCAAACTCAGACTCATCTAATCGGTCGACTAATTGCTCGAAAAAGTAAGGTGCAGTATTCGGAGAGTACTGATTTTGACCTCTGTTGATTCCTTGAATTGTCACCCCTTTTTTATCGAGAACTTCTTTGAGAACTTTTTGAAAATTTGGAGAGTATTTCGTGGCGTGAGCAACCCTTTGGGCCGCGAAGCGTATTGAATTTTGCTTAACCATACAAACACCTTGCTTCATCTTAGCAAGCGCCAGTATGTCTGTGGTGCTTCCTCCAATATCAAAACACAAAACCAATGCGTTGCCATTGATCTGTAAATTTTGAGTGAGAAGGTAATTTGCGACAGCACATGATTCGGTAAGCGCACTATTCGTGTCTACTTCCTTGAAACTAAAATTTAACGGATCATTACTTACTACAATCGCTTTTTGAGCTGGGGCTGGTTTATTTTTATCTTCCCAACCACTATTTCCTTGTTGGGTTGATGAGTCTCCCCCTGTTCCCCAAGAATCAGAACCAGAACTATCTGCAGCGGACGGCCAGCCACCATCATTTGCATAGTTTTGCTGCGGTGCTGGTGACCCGGCACCCCAACTATCATTCGAGTCAGATGCCCCCCACGATGTGTTGCTTCCTGTGTCGTAGTCCAAATTGACTGTTCCCAAACTAACCCTTAGATTGTGGTCCTCACTTAAGGGATTTACTTCCTTTAATCCCTGCCATATGTTGTCGTATTTACCTATTAAGCTATTGCTCATAGCCGATGGATAAGACCACTTCAAAGACTTAGGGTATAGACCCTTGGCAAACAAATCGGAGTATACCTGAAGTAATAAGGTTTTTAGATATGCCTTTTTATAACTCTCTTCTAATGGGTCATTCGACCATTTCATATTATGAACTAGCGAAGCCTGCCCAATGCTTCCTTGTTGATCCCCAAAGTTTAGGAGATATCTGTTCTCTGTTCCATCTTCTATAGGCAAATTCTTTTCAAAACAGGGAAATCCTCCTGTAACATATTGAGAGGACTTTTCTGCTACTGAACCGTTACCACTCATTCTGTTTTCATCATGAATGGTTAAGACTGATTTGATTTGATTGCTCTCTATCTCATCATTTTGAAAAAAGAAAACCTCATCTTCTCCAGCAGGCTTAATACTATTATCTTTTTCATCTGAGGCTAACAAAGACACTCTTCTATTTGTGAATTTGAAACCAACAGGAGAGCCGTTCTCATTATCTCTGTAGGCTATACTAGTATTGGTGCTTCCAAAATCCACTCCAAGATGAGCTTCCTTCAGTTCACCACTAAGGCTCAATTTATTCTGTAATTCGGATGAATGTTCGTTACCATATTCAATGATGGCATAACCCGACATGTTGTCATTGTGCGAGAGTCTTAGCCCTCTGAATGGGTTCTTGCTTTCATAAATCTCATATTCATATCGAGTGGCTCCAACTTTCGAAGAATGCTCAACTTTTAAAGTTCCTAGTTCATCATCAACAACACCATTATCTGCTAGATATTTAAAATCACCTGAATCGTTAAGGATAAAATCAAATTGCTCAGAGTTGGCATCACCAAAGAATGGCTTAGCCTGCCAGTTGCGGCTGTTATGAGGCATTTCCGAATACAAAAAATATTTATTCCACTTTTTACTAATAAAGTTTGGCCAAAGCAATAAATCCTTACCGCTTATGTCTACTGGCGCAACTTTATAGACTGTAACATCATCGTTTAATTTTTTGCCCGATTGATCAATATATGTGATAATTATTTCGACCGTCTGTGATTCAATATCATAGATTCCTCGAATAGTAGTTTTTGTGTTTGCTTTGGTATCTAATCCGAGGCATGTTCCAAGATGTTTTCCAAAGATTTTTATTCCAAGTGGGGATAGAGGTAACGTAAAATGTCTGAAATCATTTACCTCACCCTTAACAGTGGCCCTGAGCAACAGTATGGGTTTGTTTTTTATGAAATCAGGATCACCCTCATCATCTACGCAAGCAATTTTACAAGTCGTGGGATCTAGAAGGACATCCTTTGGGTCAAAAACTTCACCGTCACCAGTCTGACTAAAAACGCCATCTATACCACGTAATTCTTCTGAATAATTAAATAGAGCGGCAAAAGGTGCCTTGAAAAGATTAATCGGAGGCGGGACATCTGACTCAAATTTTTGGCCTTTCTCGTTGGCATAAGAATCAATTTCTTGAAGCCAATTTTCTAAATTACCAACTATGTTGCTGTAGTTAGGCTTGACTAAATCAGATGTTCTGTACTGATTTTCAAATGCGTTGATATTAGACAGGATATGCTTAACATAATTCTTGAGTTTAGTCAATTCATCAGGAGTTAATCGCTGGGTTGCAAGAGGATCTATTAATTTACCAATAGTTTGAGCATCCGTTTTCTGTTCTTGAACATATGCGGATGAATCTCCTGCCAAGTTGTACGAATTGGAGGTAAACAAGAAACTATCAGGGGACGTACCTCCAATAACTTGATCCTTATAGATAATTACGTCTACAAAAGGGACATTTTCTACGTCTGAAGGATTGGCCCAAAGTTCTTTTCTTTCGAAAAGCATATTTCCAAAGGAACCTGTGCACTCATATAAATTCGAGGTATCTTCGGTTGTCTTGCCGTCAGAATAGGTCAAATAAATTCTTTTGACCTTTATGCTTTGGGCATTTAATGCCATGCAAGAGATTAACCCTTTCCACTCACTTATTAGGAACTTATAGAAGCTCAGTAACCCACTTCCCGAATAATCTGGATCTGTGACACTATCTAGAGCTATTCTAAACATGTTTGCGCGGGCAAACACTGTTGGCATACCTGAGACAACAGAGCCAACGTTGGCTCCTCCATCTGCGCCTATAGCAGGGGTTATTATTTCTTTGGTAAACGTTTCTATGTTACCTATTTTACTCCATTCAAACCTAGCGCCTTGGGGTGCTGATTTCGATTTGATGACTAATGACTTAATCTCTGACATAGCTATTTATTCCCTTAAATTATTTTCTGCGACTCTGAAAGCGCGTTAAAGATGTGGGCCAAAAACTTCTCATTCGTAGTCTTGCAATTCTGGTCTTCAGTAGGTTGTGTTTTATCGTCTTTAAGAGTCGAAATGAATGTGTCATATCTGTCACCAAAAACTCCTCCTTTATCCCAATGATATTTCTCATCCTCAAATAATTTTCCAACGTCTAATTTTTGCAGCTCTTTGGAGTCTCTTGAAAATGCCTCGTCCATGAAGACAAAAGAACCAGGGGCAGTTGACCTAACTTGATAAATCCATCCTGCTTTGAAATTTTCCCCTTGATAGTCATATCCAAACATTTTGATAAAAGCCTCAAGACCATCCGCGTACTCATCAGTTATACTTGTATACAGATCCACTTCTTTTTGTAACCGATTTAATAAACCCTTAACTCCTTTATCGCCAAAAGCACCCTTATTCTTTGATAGAACAACATGAGCAAATGCGAAAAATGCACCGAGTCTGTTAGCGAAGAGTTTTCCAGCATCTTTATCTCCTATGAAATCATTAAAATTAAACTGCAGTGTATTGTTTTCAAAGCCAACTGATTTGAAAATATATTCAGCAGCCTCAACATCTAAACCCTTATCGCTTGAGAAAAAATCATACGCTGCACTAGCGCAAATCAGTTCCGCAACGTGACATGAATTTTTTTGTGATTCACCACCAGTGATTGTTTTTGTGTCCTTCCCTTCCTCAGAATAGTTTTTTGTATTTGACGGCCACCCAACATGATACATTTTTTTATACGTAGATTTTACAGTAGGATCGGACTGATAAAATTGTAGAGCAGCCTGACTGTTTAGGCTAAAAAAAGAACTGTCTGCAATTACGGAATTCTCCTTCGATGCCATTTGAGAGGCATCGGGTTTTTTAAATGAAAAGTATTCTGTTAAAAGAGTTGCTCCAAATTTAGCTCCCGGATCTAACCGTGACTTATTGCCTGATCTAATTTTTATTGCATTGTCGATGGCTTTGGGAATAATTGGAATAGAGGACGCCCCGGTGCCCCCGAAAATTGAACCTAAGACAAAGATTCTCGCATGCTCTCCTGCTTTTTCGATTTTCTCAATGAACTTTTCAAAGGCTTTATCCTCCGTTTTCACGTCTGCACCTTGGTGCAATCGTCGAGCTGATTCAATCAGCCCATGATACATAAGATAAGATCCTAAATGCGTTTGAGCTCTGTATCCATGAGCTAAGTTAAATTGCTTTACGTTTTCATCTAGAAATAAATCTGACAGCAACTTGTTGTTTTCTTTTACCTCTCCATCGCCTTTGTGAATATGAGATATGTTGTTGAAATTCTCCCTTCCCGCACCATCGTAGTTAGTCCAAAATTCATGTAAATTCAATTTGGCACTAAAGAAAGTATTAGAATTTACGTTTCCACCTTCGTTTCCAGGTGAGAACTTAATTTTATTGTATTGTCGAACTAAATTCTCTGCCCGAGCCTTATTTCCATTGGTTTGATCTGTGTCGAGAGTTAAGATATCAATCTCCTTAGAATCAAACATCCCCATAGCGCACAAGTGCGTGAACGACTCTAAGCACCGCATTCCCGTACCTCCAATTGCTATTAGAAAATATTTATCTGTTGCTGCCATGATTTATCAGTTGCTTTTAGATGGAAACCAATTCCCGATTTTTTTAGTTCGCATAATCTTGCTAAGAGTAAATCCTAGGACAATATATACGATGAGTGTTATCACTGACGATATGATATTCGTGGTCATAAACTTACTCTGGAGATTCGGTGCTATTGTGGGAGCAACGGCAAACATGTTATACAAGAAAAATGTAGCGAAACTCAAAATACCCAAAACCCAAAACCATAAGCGTCTTTTGCCAGGGTCTGATGGCTTACTGCCACCCTCAAATTTTATCATGCTCGCGATAGCTGCAGCAATCAATAAAAACAAAAGGGATGCAACGGCAGCAAAAATATATGTTTGGATATCCAAGGCATCAAGTTGCTTGGGAGTTTTTACAGAGATTAACGCAAGAGTGGATAGATTCATAATTAGATTCATTAGTAATTGTAAGTTTATTATTAGTTCAATTCGTAATTTATTCGTGAATCATGAAATACACCGAGTAAACTACTTTTTCTTTTAAATCAGGTTGTAAAGATCTTAATGCATAATCTAAGCTAGAAGGTAAAGATGTTATTCTATCATCTTTATACTTAATCGAAAGAACTTCACCCGTTTCATTATTAGGTTTGTTCTCTGTTACAAATTCATTTCTTGAAACATCTGAAACAAGGAAATCAACTCTAAACATTACGTTTACATATGAGTTAAAATTATCCTTTAGTGTTAAACCTACTTCTCCTACTTCTCCTATTTCTCCTTTGTCATTATATGTAAATCCAAACATATCATTCACAATAGTTCCTTTACTGAAATTGTATGGCGTTACTTGTGGTGAAACTAACGTTGAATCCACATTACCCTCTTCAACATTGTCAGTAGTTTCATATTCAAGTTCCATTGCACTATTTTCAGAATAATCTAATAATTCAACGAATGTATTAGTAACATCATAAACTTTAATATCAAACTTAACATCATCAAAACAATCCATACCGCTTTTAATAATAAGTTTATTTATTACCCTTTTATCTTTCTTTTGGTTTTCTTCATACTGCATTGATTCGTCTACATAAAAAGTTTCCAAATCCTCATACGATATTTGATAATAATCAAAGTTACCTCCCTTTTTTCTCCATTGTGGCACAATCATTGAATGCAAAACACCATGATCTTTATCTTTATCCTTGGATTGAACAATAATATTATCAGCATTAAATGTGTAATGTTTGTAATCATTATTTGTTTCAGTTTTTTCATTTAAATAGTTAATCACTGATTTTTCATTACCTAACCAATTCTTTGGAGTGAAAGCTATTGTATAAATATGGTTTTTAATTTTTGGCCCATCTGGAGCAAACCAAGCATCTTCCCTTGCATAAGGAGCTGCATAAATATCAATTTGATTCCCTTCAGCTAACCATTTTTGGAATTCTTTTTGTGCCCAAGCTCCTTCTTCAATTGGATGAGGGGCAGAAAAATCACCTGGTTTTGGCCAATCTGTTTTTGGCAGATAATTATCTACTCTTTCAAAATCAGTTACAAATAAGCTTTGAGCATTGAGATTATTTGCCATTTGTGAAATTGCAACACCAAGCTTTGACCCTTTCTGAATGTAGTTGTTTTCATCTGTTAACTTAGCCTCTTTTGAAGCCATTTCAATTTTTTCTGGCTCATCATTTTCTCCTATTGAATAAAATTGAACATCTTGACCTTCCAAGAATTTAACTAAATCTGAGTTAAACTTTGCAGTGATAGCCATAGCATCCTTAACACCTGCTGAATAATCAAAAAAGCATTGTATAGAGTTATTAACAGTAGACTTTTCCTCAGCGGGAATAATGTTTTTATGATATTCTTCCAAGATTTGTGGTGAATGAGCTATTCTATCGTGAATTGGAGTTTCACCACATCCAGATAGTAAAAACAAAATCACCCCTAATGTTATTCCTAATGTTATTCCTTTATTCATTTTTTACTTTTTTAATTCTTCTGATAATTCTTTTAAAAACCCTTCTGTTTTTTGCAATGCTTCTTCTACTTCGGCAGAATCTGGCATTAGTTCTTTAGCCATAGCAGTACCTTGCTGTAAGGCATCTTTAATTTCTTCTTTAGCTTCTTTAGCAAAAATTTTAACTTTAATGGCTTCGTATTTACCAATAAGTTGATTTACTTTCCTCCTGTCTTCCAGAGTCATTTCAGATTGATATACGGGGATCCTATTTTCAGTTAAATCAAGAAATTCAGCGTCAAAAACTTCTATTAACTCTGGTGTTAAATCGCTGTCAGAAGGATCAAGTGAATCTACAAGAACTTCTAACTCGGAAATAACATCCTCCTTGGTTTCCAGTAATGTACATGAGACTGCATTTAGGACTAGGAGCAATATAAGTAAGGTTTTATGCATTACGCTCTGAATTTTAAACAACGGCAACGCAAGGTTAAAAAAAAATAATCTTCTCTTGTTGTTTTCGGGAAAAATTTGCGCGTCTCGTTGCTTCACGCAGAGCTATAAAAAAAAGTTGAGATTGGTGCGTTTTTGAAACTTCTTAGCTGATTGAATTAAGGGAGAAATATTTGACAAAACCGAGTTCACTAAAGAATTCTAATTTCGAGAAAATTGCACTGATTCTATTTTTTTTGGACAGAGAACAACAAAGCGAAATCGTGGACCCTTTCAAAACTCGATGAGAAATTTCGAATAGTAAAAATTATCATGAGTGAAAATTAGGTTATTGATTTTTAAAGCTGGCGGCCTCAAATTATTTGAAAGGCTACTAGTTGTATTTTTCAGGTCATTAGAGGTCTCAGGAAATTATTAAACCTTTGAAGTTAGAATGAGAGAAGATTGGAAGCAAGTGGATGAACTAGTACGCTCGGAGAGAATAAGCCATGTATCATTCGACTTTTGGAGGACGTTAGCTTTTTCTAATGAGAGATTTAAGACAAAAAGGGCGCAATTGATTCGCGAGAATTCTAATTTCAACGATATTGACATTTTCGCAGCCTTTTCTGAGATTGGTGGAGATTATAATTTGAAAATGGAAACAAAAAATGAAATTGTTTCTCCTTTAGTACTGTACGGTCGAGTTTTTGAAATGCTTTCTATTTCGAAAGAATTTCATCGTGAGCTCTACGAAGAAACTTTATCTCTCTTCTTAAAATATCCACCTATCCTAAATAAGAACTGCTTAAAATCCTTGATTCATTTTCGAAACACTAGTATCAGTTGCTCTATAACCAGCAATACAGCGTTCATTCCAGGCAAAACGATTTTAAATTTCTTGACTCAATCAGGTATATCAGAAAACTTTAAGTTCTGTTTATTCTCTGATGCTACAGGATGTTCAAAACCTCATGACTCGATGTATCAACTAGTCCTCGATAATGCTTTTGTTTCATCGAGGAAGGAGATATTGCACATTGGTGATAATCAGAAGAGTGATATTGATGGTGCTATTAAATTTGGTTTTAAGGCTCTTTTTGTAGATGGAAGACTTTAGGAAAATAAAAAACAAACGATACTCTGTTCATTCCATAACGGACACTGAAAACTTGAGTTTCTCAGCACGACATTATAGCCGATTTAAATACGGAGATTTTACAATAGCTGAAAAATTCGGTCATGAATTGGTAAGTTATTTCCGTGGAGAGATACTGCCCATGCTCAAGTCTAAAAATATTACAGTATTAAGCAGTCCTTACTCATACTTACCCACAGCGAGTTATCATTTAACCAGTTGCTTTTTAGCAGAACTACGAGAATTAAATCTGGGATTCAATATTTCAGAAGGGAAAATTGATCGCAAGCAAACCTATGTCCAAGATTATGGTGCGATGTCTGCCGAGGAAAGATACAGTCTGATCAAAAATGACACCTATTCAATTCCCAATCAACCAAATCAGAACTCGACTCTATTATTTTTAGATGATATTTCGATAACTGGCACCCATCAGTTAGTGGTGGAAAAATTATTACATGATTTATCTATCTCAAATCAGGTTATATTTCTTTATTATGCAACTCTCGATAACAAGCATATTTCTCCTGAATTTGAGAGTGCGCTTAACTGCTCTGCGATAAAAACTACAGAGCATCTCACACAATTAGTCTTAAATGGATCCTTTAAGATTACCACAAGGGCGGTAAAATTTCTTCTTTGCAGGCCACCAGAGGAACTAATTAAGTTTATTCAATGTCTCTCAGAAAATAACATGAATCATATGGTCATGTCAATAATTAATGGAGCGAAGAAGAATAATTATGATCTGATTGATGAGTATAAAAGCAACTTCACTTTGCTCGTTGATTTTAAATGAATTTTATTCTGAGTTTTAAACTTGCCGTTTGGCAACTCAATCACAGTGCAACTCAAAGAACAAGACTGACCCTTAGAAAATCACGAGCGATTTAACTTCTAGTTTTTAATTATTCGAGATCTTCTGAAAATCTAATTTCAACTCTTCTGTTTTTGTGTTTCTGACTCGAATTGTTTGCGTATTTCGGGTTGGATTCCCCTCTACCTAGGACGTTTAGATTCTTTTTCAATCCGACCTCTTTCATCTTATCAGCAACAGATTGTGCTCTTTTAAGACTAAGGACTTGATTATAATCATTATCACCAATATCATCTGTGAACCCAACCACTTCTATACTTAAGTCTGGATTTAGCGAGATATAATCAACGACCATTTTTAGATCATCGTAAAACTCTTCCTTGAGTTCAAACGAATTAAATTCGAAACAGACATCTTCAAGTGTATATACAGAGTTGTTTTTACCTGTGTATATGTCCATAACCTGATTTTTTTTTAAGGATGCTGCTTGACAGCCAAATAAGTCATATCCTGTTCGAAAATTGGTTTCTCTTACACCGGCATCACCACCTCTAGCTGCCATAGTAGGGGTAAAGCCTAGGTTGGTTGCGCTAGCGAAAAACAACGTACTGTCCTCCATGAGCTTAAACCCGATATCATCATTTTCTGTGTTTACTCCTGAGACTTCGAATGGCCCACTCCAATCCGTCCAATTTTGATTATCGCTTCTGGTGAAGGCGTAAACATCCATGTGGGTACTATCGGTATAAGCGTTACTTGATATGAATAATGTTAATCCGTCTTTTGATAGCCACGGAAACCGCTCGGCAAACCCAGTATTTACTACATCACCAAGATTAATTGCATTATCCCAACCGTAACTATTTCTTTTTGAAACATAGATATCAGTATTACCCCAAAAACAATTTTTCCAGAGCCAACCTTTCTTATGATAATCTCCTACGCAACCCGGACGATCTGATGAAAAAATTAAGTATGTTTCATCACCATTTAAGATAGCATCTGCTTCGAAGTACATAGAGTTGACAGGCTCGGGTAGGTGCTCGACACTAAATTTATTTCCATCAGGCCGGGCAATGAATATATCAGTTGTTTCTACACCAGCTTCCTTTAAACCCAAGTTTTCTTCGTAATTGGCTGTAATGATAAGATCTCCATTGTCACATACAAATGAGACGGATTCATGACTGTTTGTATTTAAGAAACTTAGGGGCCTTGCATCCGTCCAGATTCCATTAATCAGACTACTGAAAAAAATATCTTCACCTCCGGAATTCTTGGATTCAATCAATGATTGTTTGAAATCATAAAAACCAGTTCGGTCCATTCCAGTAAAGTAAAGTCGATTATTTTTTACATCAAGAACAGGTGAATATTCATAAGCCATTGTATTAATAGTATGACCAAGTTTAGAAACGATTTTATCACCAATTAAATTCATGGAAGCAAATTTTATTGCTTTTGTTTCATTACTATCCGTTGACTCAATAGACTCATTTGATTCATTAGGCTCACTGTTAACTGACGCCACCTCCTCGTCAATTTGAGGTTTTTTTGATTCGTTAGCACACGAATTAAGAATTAAGATAGCCACTAAGGCGCACAATCGAACATTCATCATTGGACAAATTTACTGAAAAGTAAACGGTAACTTTACACGAAAAGTACTTGTGGTTAATAGTCTAAGTCAATTCATGAACTCTACATTTAATAAAACTTTTATCTCACTTTCACTCGTCATAATTTGTACCAAGTGTGATATTGATGTAGAGGGTGAAAATCAATCAATCCAAATTGAAAATTTAATTACCTCAGAGGAATCTGAGCAGTACACTTTTCAAATCGACACCTTTCAATATACTTTTCAACTAAACTTAGAATCCGAAATTTACAAAGGCCATTACGGCTCAGAAAAGTATGTAATTGGCGAAAGTGCTGATTGGCAAAAGAGATTCTGGTCTATCTTTCTCATGTCCAAGGAAGATAGGAGTCTAATTTCCGAAATCATCAAGGTTCTAAATTCCGATAATTTCTCAGAAAAAGATTTTGTTATAAAGGCAACTCGATTCGTGCAAGGCGCCATTGCCTATGACCACGACAAGGCATTTAATATTGAAGACCATGAAGTCTATTTTCCTTATGAAACTCTTTTCCTAAAGTCGGGGGTCTGCTCAGACAAGTCAATACTTCTCGCCAAAATATTAATACAAGCTGGCTATCAAATATGCTTTTTCATCTACCCTCAAGCTAATCATATGGCTTTAGGCATAAAAGTAGACGATAAGGGGAGCTATAATTCAGGTTTTTGCTTCATTGAATCAACCGCTTATTCGAAAATTGGGGAGATTCCAGAAAAAATTGGCGATGACCAAGTCTTAGACGATAACCCACTAGTCATCGTTCCAGAAGGCAGTAATGGAACCAAAAGTTTTCGTAATGTAAATGCTGTCAGGAATAACTATCGTCAAGTAGAAGAAAAGTTTGGTGAAAATTATTTCGCAGCTTCAACAGCTATCAAGAAGCTACTCATTAAGAAACATTCTATGGAGCAAGAAATGCGGATATTAAAACATCTCTATCAAGAAGATTCATCAAATTTCCAAATACATAATTGTGATGAAGAAAGTAATCACCAATGTCGGGAGATTGCCGAGCATTGGGAGCTGTCAACATATAAATACAATCAATTAATCGACTCCTCCAATAATTTGATTGAGCAGATAAATGAAAGCATTCAAAGAGAGAATGAATGATCCATCGATAACAGGTCTTTCAAGCGGTCTCTTTTTCTGCGCTTAATAACTAAATTGAGATTTAAAAAATGCAGGAAGTTTAAAACTACAAGCAAAGTTTAATTATCGGTGAAGGTATAGTTGCGTGTTAATATCTAATTCAGTTTTGTTAAACGCTTTTATTGATAAAGACTTTTTCATAAAACTTGTCACACAATTCCTTGAAGCTTTTAACTTCCTCCGATTCGATAGTAATTGATCCGGTACCCGATGTAAATCGTAACTCCAAGTCCTTACAGGTATAAATTTTCTCTAAGAGTTGTTTCTTAAACATGTACATAACTCTTTCTTTTAAACTTGATTTAATATCTCCCGCAATTTCTCTCGTACCCACTTTTGTCTCAATATCTACTGCGTCCAAATTGGTTGGATTGCCATCTATTAAAATTTGAAATTGGCCCTGTCTTAAAAAGATCCAATCCTCCATTCTATCAATTACAATATTGAAACTTAATGCTTCAATATTATCTTTAATCACCAAGCTTATGGCAGCACTCATCCACCAAAGCGTATTGCCATCAACTTTTGGCGAACTGATGGTTATTGATCCGTGATTATAATTTCTTGAATAGGTTTGATAGCTTAGGGTCTGATTGAACTTATCTTCTTTTTTTACAACGAAATTCGCTTCGAATTCTTCTTTCTGTTTTTTCGCCTCTAATTGCTTTTGCTTTCTCTCTTCACGTTCTTCTAAAATGGAATTCTTTACGTCGGCATAATTAGTGGGAGATTGCCAAAGCGTACCCAAATAAATAAGATCACAGATAAGTATTATCCATCCCGTTACTGTCCAATCTACTGAAATTAGGATAATACCAAGGATAAGAAGTGCTGGGAAAATCCGCTTTCCGTACTTTCTAAAGCTTCGGTTCTCTTCTATTTTCGCTTGAATCTCATCTTCTAATTTCTCTTCTGAGGTTCTTTTCTGAGGCTGTTTATTATCTTCAGACAACGAATGGGCTACTTTGAAATCTGAGTCATTAAGGTACTTGTCAACCTCATTCGGATCGATAGGCTCCCAGTGTTCTGAATTTTTATATGCTTTTAGCCCTAAATAGCATTTATTGCGAATTGCTATATCTCTTTTCCCACTTGGTATTTTTGTTACTCTGTTGCCTGAAAGATCGTAGAATGTAACCTTTGTATTATCGGAGTTTGTTTGCTTCGGACTTATTATTACAGAAACTTCATCTAAGGATGAAAATTTAATTTTTGATAAATTAATGGCCATATTCCAATTTTTTTAAAGAGATGCTTTCGTGACTTTTGAGTGCCTTCAAATTTAATTGCTTAAATATAATATTTGGAAATTTTCGGCGCATTTTTTTGATAAAGATTAGTAGTATTGAATCAAAATAGAACATACTCAAATATGATTATATCAATTTTAATTATCTTCGGTTCTATGCTCGTAATTTGGCGAGCTAGTGATGGATTCGAAGCTGCAAGCCAGTATTTGGGAAGAAATCTTAGCGATGGTGTAAGAGGTGCAACGATCAATGCCATAGGTAGCTCCATGCCTGAATTGTTTACGACATTTATTGGGCTTGTTGCTTTGAAAAATACGGATGGATTCGCGTTTGGCGTTGGTACAACGGCTGGTAGTGCAATTTTTAATGCCATGATTATTCCAGCGGTTGTCATTTTAGCCGTAATCGGCAAAAGGTTAACAAATGGGGTGACGCTCTCCAGGAAAGTTGTGCTCAGGGATGGCCTAAGTCTCATAAGCGTTGAGCTTATTTTGATTTTCTTGCTCTCGGGAAATACTTTAAGTTGGTGGCACGGGCTCATTCTCATGCTTAGCTATGGCGCTTACTTACTTGTTGTTTTCACTTCTATGAACCAAGAGGATAATGAAGACAACTTCAAAGAGGATGCAGCAAGTGCCGATGAAAGAGCGAAAACTTCAGACATTAAGATTTTTTTTAGTTTTCTAAAGCTAGATCTTGAAGATGTTTTTCTTCGAAAGGATACGAACACGATCAATAGCTGGAAACTATTAATATTCAGTATGATAATAATTGGCATCGCCTGTGCAGGTCTTGTGCACGCGTGCGAGACACTAGCTCTTGGGATGGGAATAGCGCCCTTTTTTATAGCAGTAATATTAGCCTCCGCTGCGACCTCAGTGCCGGATACAATAATCTCCGTTCGCGATGCATTTGATGGTGAATATGATGATGCGGTCGCAAACGCCTTGGGGAGTAATATCTTCGATGTTTGTTTTGCACTTGGATTCCCGCTTTTCATGTATGCATTGATCTATGGTGACATCACAATGAATTTTCAGACGATAAGTCACATTGCAGAACTAAGGGGTATGCTCCTGCTACTCACCATTGCCACTTTCTTGCTTTTTATACTGAATCGCAAATTGAAAGCTATCCATGGAATAGCTCTCATCTCATTCTACGCCGTCTTTATTTTGTATGTGCTAGGCCGAGCTTATAACCATTCTTGGACCGATCCGATTTCATCTTTTTTCCATCAATTATTTTTATGACTGAATTTAGGAATCTAGAGAATCAAAAGTGACAAAGGTCCAAATAATGGTAAGAAACCAAAGGCGCATTTTACCTCAGGGTTTAGTTGATTTTAAGGGATAATTGAGTGTTTTTTGTTTTCAGCCCATATAGGTTTACTTATTACTTTAACTACTCTGTGTTCTACTTCTCGTTCTAACCTATTTACAACATGAACAATTGACTCCTCCCTAGATTCACCAACAACTAAATAATGTTGAACGTTAGAATTTGATAGAAACAAACTAATACACCATTTTCTCTTACTCATATTTCCTCCTATGTGTTACTCGAAGGGATTAAACCTTGTTGTGAGATTATCCCATGGATATACCAATACAATATCACCATTCTTTCTTTCCTTAAGTGAAAACAGGATTTCCTTAGGTTCATTCGGTAGGTACTTATCAAATCCTTTTAACTTTATCCAATTGTCTATCTTTTCGTGGGTTAGGTTGTAACCTTCTGTAAAACCCTTATCATCAGTGAGTGTATCACAAGTTGCACTAACCTCAACTGACTTCGTTTTTGACAAAACCACAATAATCTTTACACCCCTACATTTAAAATGTTTTATAAAATCATCAGAGTTGATTCCTAATCCATATTTATCGTTACTATATTTTTGAACTGTTAACTTCATTCCTCTTAAAAGAGAATAACTACTTTTAAAAATTATCCGTAAAGTACACAGAAAAATCACTTAATGAATTCAAAACGAAGAGGAAAAAGAGCTGTTTCGACAATATGAATTAGAACTATGAGAGAAAGACGAGACTTGATTAGACAGCTGCCAACTATTTTCTTTGAAATCTATAGAATCGATTAAGCTCTTAATGAATGACGGGTACAGTGAAATTTTTTTGGTGTTCATTGCTGTTTTTTGGGCTTGGAAGTTGTGAAAGCCGAATTTATGAGGGGACTCCTGAGACAGCTTGTCTTGGAGGAGAATGTGAATATAACTTTGAAATTAACCCTGAACAACAACCAGATGCCTATTTAGATAATGAGGGTTATTGGCATGTCTATACAGGAGGAATGTCATATTTTCAAATTATAGGTGAATTAGAAGGACCTTATGATTTTTACCACATTAATGGCACCCCTGATGTAAGGGTTGCAATGGATTCAGATTATTGGATAACTTTTGATACTATCTCATTTACCACCCCTATGTATGGGGTTTTAAGTTGGTACAGTTCCCCTAATATGGATACTCCTCTACCTATTGGGGATACAACATATTCGATTAATGGGTTGATTTTAAATGATGAAAGTATAACGAACCTAGTGGGATATGAAATAACTCCCCATACTTGTATGGATTGTCCATATTCCAGTACTTTATTTGGTGTTTACTCTAGTTACAACACTCATCCAACTTTCAATATTTTCAATCTAGGAGAATTGAAAGGAGATACAGCTACTTTTTTTATTGAAATTGAATATGCAAGTGAATGGAGGTACTCAGGAAACCCTATTGCAAAAAATGCTCACGTAATTTATACAACAGATTTAAAAGTAATTTTTGAATAATTGGATTGATAACAGAGCAGTGTAATGACGATACTATACATAGGCATATGGGGTTATACTATACCCTGGAAACCATATCGAAGACAGAAACCCGATTTAAAACAACCCACCCCCTGAGGTGATTCGGTGCCGTAGGTTTTAGGTTTCAGGTTTTAGTCTAATTGCTGACCAATATTATGGGTTTTGATTACCCTCCTGATGCTTCAGCTGAAGGTTAATATTTAGGGCCCTATGTGTCTTTATCGAGCTAAACCCTTTTTATGACAACGTATGTTACGAGGTCAATTTAAATGTAGAACCATCTGCGAGTGGTCGCTGATTTTAGCCTTACGAGGCTCGTGTAAATAGTAACAGCTCTGTACTGAATCACGGTGTATTGAGGATATTAGATAGTGGTCTATTCGGAATCCGTTTCCTTTATTGCTGTACCAAGAATATTCTTTTGAGTCACCGTTCATGCGTCTCCATGCGTCTGTCATTCCATTATTCTGAAGACTGATGAAATCTTGACTGCAGTAAAAGCTATTCTCTATCTCGTCTTCATAATGAATCCCAGTATTTATGTCACCAGCTATGAGGAGTATGTTTTCACTAGACTCGATTTCAATGAGTTTATTTAAGAACCCGAACACTGCAGCCTTCTCTTTTCCCTGAGGAAAATAAGTTGCCAATATGTGGAAACCTTTCCACAAAATTGATACCACCCTGTGCTGATGCTGATTGAGTTCTGAATGTTTTCTGAATTGAACAAAATGCTTTGCTGCAACAAGCACTGTATTCACCTTAGGCTCTTGCGTTGGAACATACTGAAAGCTAAAACCTAATTTTTGAAGTTGTTTTTTGATAATCTGCCCTTTATCATTATTTCGATACTCCGATAGAATAATTAAATCTGCATTCGCATGACACTCTAACTCTGCGAGAATCTTCTCAATCCTTGAGCCACCGCCTTGTCTTATGTTCCAACTAAAGAATTTCATATAATTTATGATTCAGATGAAGTTAAATATATTCAAATCTAAAGGCATATGAAATACCATCATTTATGGGGTTATACTATATCCTTGAAACCCTGACCAAAGCAGGAAACCAATTTAAAACAACCTACCCCAAAGGTGATTCGATGCCTTAGGTTTTAGGTTTCAGGTTTTAGGTGGTTTTGAGGGATAATTGACGTTTTGTTCTCAGCCCTTACAATGCTTCTCAATTATACCGTGAATATCTTCAAAACCTAACTCAACTGCCTTTTTCCAGTCCTCACAAGCTCCTGCCTCATCATCTAAATTGACCTTTGCTATCCCTCTGTAGAATATGGCCTTTTCATGTGTAGGGTCGAGCTTAATTACGGCATTCATCTGAGTTAATGATTCCTGAAACATCTCCTGCTGACCGTACATATAGCCTCTATTAAAAAGTGCTGCTGTGTTTAAGGGTTCTAACTCAAGTGCTTTAGCTACGTCATCATATGCCTCTTG
>Ga0181601_10001036_pt1 | contig 23697 bp, 15 predicted proteins | sample 041ome_8_FD_133020 | JGI IMG/M metagenome (GOLD analysis project Ga0181601, IMG submission 133020) | Coastal salt marsh microbial communities from the Groves Creek Marsh, Skidaway Island, Georgia - 041407BS metaG (megahit assembly) | ecosystem: Environmental > Aquatic > Marine > Intertidal zone... | reverse complement strand
GATCACCTTGCATATGCATAAGACAAACGGACAGATTTCCTTGAACGGCCGCCTCTAACGCCCCCTCAACCTGAAGTGCACGAACATCATTCACCATGGACGCGCCAGCTTTGGCTGCTGCCTTAATAACTTCCGGCTGACTTGTATCTACCGATATGGCTGTTTCAAAACGGTCATGGAGCGCTTCAATAACAGGAATAACCCGATCCAGTTCTTCTTGGACACTTACTTTCGCCGCGCCCGGACGGGTAGATTCCCCACCTATATCGAGCCAGTGCACGCCCTCGCCTACCATTTCAGCGGCGCTATCAATTGCTTGCGGGATGTTAATTCCAGAAGTCGAAAAATATTTTCCGCCGTCTGAAAAAGAATCGGGCGTGATATTCATCACGCCCATTATCTGAAGATCGTTGCTAAATGCGGACATACAACCCAAATCTCAATAGGTTTAATGCTGATTTGCTGGACCACCTACAATCGTTGAGTCTTTAATATCCTCCGGCTCTGGCTCAGAAGACGCTGAACTTCCACCTGCGCCACCATCCCAACCTCTGGGAGGTCGAACTTTTTTGCGCGCCATAAGGTCAGCGACCTGCTCACTATCAATTGTCTCGTACTCCATCAAGGCGTCCTTCATGGCGTGGAGAATATCAATGTTCTCATCCAGAATTTTTCTGGCGACTTCATAGCATTCGTCCAGGATCTTTCGAGCTTCTTTATCGATAAGATCGGATGTCTCCGGCGAATAATTCAATTTCGCAGAACCCGTTGTGTCATCGCGCTCTTCACCATAATGAATTGGCCCGAGCTCGGACAAGCCCCACTTGGTCACCATATTACGAGCAAGTTGCGTCGCTCTCTCGATATCATTTGATGCACCCGTGGTGACGGCATCGCTACCGCCAATCAATTCCTCGGCAATTCGTCCACCGAATAAGCTGCACAGGCTGCTCTTGATGGCAAGACGACTGGAACTGTATTTATCCTCTTCCGGCAGATACATAGTGACGCCCAATGCACGGCCGCGGGGAATGATGGTGACCTTATGAATAGGATCATGTTCTGGCATTAAGTAGCCAACAATTGCATGTCCTGCTTCATGGTAGGCAGTATTAATCTTGTCTTTTTCCGACATCACCATACTGCGGCGCTCGGCCCCCATCATGATTTTGTCCCTGGCGTATTCAAAATCTTCGCCGCCAACAATTCGCTTGTTGCGACGGGCAGCAATTAACGCTGCTTCGTTAACCAGGTTGGCCAAATCAGCGCCTGAGAAACCCGGGGTACTTCGAGCCAGTACGGCAGTTTTGACGGTTTCATCGGTAGGCACTTTGCCCAAATGAACTTCCAGTATTTGTTCCCGCCCACGAATATCTGGCAGGGAGACATATACCTGGCGATCAAAACGTCCGGGGCGAAGCAACGCGCGGTCAAGTACATCGGGGCGGTTGGTCGCAGCGATCACGATCACACCCTCGTTGCCTTCAAAACCATCCATTTCTACAAGCATTTGGTTTAGTGTTTGTTCGCGCTCGTCATTACCGCCACCATAGCCACCACCACGATGCCGCCCTACCGCGTCAATTTCATCAATAAAAATGATACAGGGGGCCTGCTTCTTGGCAGTTTCAAACATATCACGCACACGACTTGCGCCAACACCTACAAACATTTCGACGAAGTCTGAACCAGAAATAGAGAAAAACGGAACCTTGGCTTCACCGGCAATGGCTTTAGCCATGAGGGTTTTACCCGTACCTGGCGGTCCCACCATAAGGACACCACGAGGAATCTCACCACCTAGCCTCTGGAACTTGGCAGGGTCTCGCAGGTACTGAACCAGCTCCTGAAGATCTTCCTTGGCCTCATCAATGCCAGCCACATCGCCAAAAGTTACTTTAATCTGGTTTTCACCAAGCAATCTAGCCTTGGATTTGCCAAAGGACATGGGACCACCGCGACCGCCTGCCCCGCCCTGCATCTGGCGCATAAAGAAAGCGAATACTGCGATAATGATCAATATCGGGAAGGATGCCACCAACAGTTGCATAAAAATGCTAGGTTCTTTGGGTGGTTCTCCACGAACATTTACGCCGTTGCGAAGCAATTCATCCATGATCTGGTTATCTGTGACGTTGGGACGCACAGACTGAAAACTGGAACCATCTCTGGTTTCACCATAAATCATGGAACCCTGGAAGGTGACTTCTTCTACATTGCCGTTTTGAACTTGCTCAACAAAATCGGTGTAACTGAGTTCGTTAGCTGGAACCCCTTGATTAAGGTTCTGAAAAACCGCCATTAACACAGCAGCAATAACCAACCAGAGAATTAAATTTTTTGCCATATTTATCTACCTTATTCAGGCGAAAATCGTTATTACTCGCCTTAAACATTCTATTGAAGTTTACCACTATGGCGGCAAAGGGCGACACTTATCAAAGCCATAGCTAAAAGCTACCTAAACTGCCTTTTAACCCTTAAATTTCTTTGCAACCAAGTAAACCTCAGGGGATCGCGCGCGCGACGAATCGGGCTTGCGTGTTAAAACTTTCTCAAAGTTAATACGTGCATCCTTCATATATTGATCAAAACCTTCGCCCATAAATATCTTGGTGATAAATGAGCCTCCGGGGCGCAAAACTTTGATTGCCATGTCATAAGCCAACTCAGCCAGATACATGGCCCTGGGTTGATCAACTGCCTTCATACCACTCATATTTGGGGCCATATCAGATATTACAAGGTCTACGGGCTCGCTATTAATGGCATCAAGGATGCGGTCAAACACGGCCTCTTCGGTAAAGTCACCCTGGATAAATTCGACATCTGCCAAACCATCCATCAACAAAATATCCGAGGCGATGACTCTCCCTTTGTGACCTACGCGTTCAGCGGCAACCTGTGACCAGCCACCTGGCGCCGAACCAAGATCTACCACCAGATTCCCGGGTTTAAGCAGTTTGTCTCTGTCATCAATCTCTTTTAGCTTGTAGCTAGCTCGAGAGCGATAGCCCTCTTTCTGGCTTTTGATGACATATTCGTCAGAAAAATGTTCGCGTAACCATCGGCCACTACTTTTGGATTTGCTCATTCGTACCTTTTTTACAGCCTAATCAGAAGTTAATGTAGATGCGTCCAAAGGACCGTTCACGTCCAGGTATTTCTCACGGACCGTTTTGATGTCGGATTGACTTACTGGACTGGCATCGTTTCCGAAGGACGTTCGCACATAGGTCAATACGGCCGCCAGCTCCTGATCACTTGCCAAGCCTTCAAATCCGGTCATGGGGACATGTCCGGGATAAGACTTACCATTTACTTCGATCGGCCCAGCCAGCCCCTTGAGCGTTATTTTGATAAGTGTTTCTTTATCTCCGGTAACCCAAGTGGTATTTGCCAAAGGCGGAAATCCGACATCTGGCAGACCTTGACCGTCGGGCTGATGACAGGTTCCGCAGAAGGCTTCGCGAGAATAAACTTCCCTGCCCAGTTTGAGAAATTCATCCTGGTTTTCCCCTGTATCGGCAGCATAGTTTCTGTCGGTAGCAAATGGGTGGACGGGTCGCCCTTGCAGTCCCGCCTCTGCCACTTCGTAGCTGTAACGCGCTATATCGCTATCCAGCCCATGAGCTTTGACTTTTTCAATAATGGGCAAACCAATCTCAGGCGGTAACCAGGAGGCAGCGACGAGAGCCTCCAGCCGAACCCGACCATGGGGGTCATCAGCGGCTGTTTCGATTAAATCTACGGAACCAGCAAGCTGATCGAGGTTGTATCGAGCAACCGTAACTACCGCGCTTCTTATACGGTGATCTTCGGAAGAAAAAAGTTCGTTCAGAAGAGCTGTGTCGACTGCATTGTGACCCCAGGTCACCCAGAGAGCTTCCAGCTTCAATCTTTCATCGTTTTGTTCAGCTGCCCAGGCTTTTACGGCTGGCAGGACAGCATCTGCTTCTCGACCGCGGAGCTCACGTCGGACGCGGTAGCGGGTGCGAAATTGTTGATGTTTCAGGTTATCCAACAGATTTGATATAGACGCACCGTGAATTTTGACGGGTTTCAGCAAGGGTCTCGACGGGTAAGTGATCCGGTAAATACGTCCGTGAACATGATCGCGTAAAGGATCACGTGCATTGTGTTGCATGTGGCCGATCAACACATTGTGCCAATCCGCTACGTAGAGGGATCCATCCGGGGCAAATTCAAGATCGACCGGACGAAAATTCAAATCGGAAGAACTAAATAGGTCCTGACGGTGCCGGGCGGTAAATCTGGAGCCGTCTTCCATAATCTGGTGCTGTTTGGCGCCGAGAAAACCAATACTGTTGTTAAAGAGCAGATCACCTTGAACTTGATCGGGAAAGTGGGCGCTGGAGACAATCTCCAAACCCGACGTAGGGCGAACGAAGCTGTCAGTCAAAATCTGTGGAGCCAGCATATTGTATCCGTAGATAGGCTTAACCATATTCGGGGTCAGCCAACTGACTGCTGGGCCCGAGGTATGCAGGAAAAAGCTTTGCCCATAGTCGTCAAAGGTAATTCCCCAGGGGTTGGGAATGTTCATTTGGGCAATACGGGTAAGTTTTCGGCGACTTGGCTGGTATCTGAAATAACCACCCGATGTACCCCGTTCCGGGCCGTAGATCGTTTCGACATTACTGTGGAGAAATAAACCCTCTCCCATGAAGAGCGCTCCGGAAGGATCTACCGTAAAGGCGCTGATGGCATGATGGGTATCATGGTCGTCGAAACCGCTGAATAAATATTCTTTTTCGTCGTAATGATCATCCCCATCCGTATCCTTGAGCAGAATCAGGCTATCGCTTTGCGAGACGTAAACTCCTTCCGGCGCAATTTCGAACCCTATGGGGATGTGTAATCCGTCTGCGAAAACGGTCTGCTTGTCCGCTTTGCCATCGTTGTCGGTGTCTTCCAGTATCAGAAGTTTGTCGTCTGGCTTTGGGTCGCCGATGCGATAATGTGGGTAGCTGGGCATCGTTGCGACCCAGAGGCGTCCTTTGTTGTCAAAGGCGATCTGGCTGGGATTGGCCAGGTCGGGGAACTCTCTTTCTGAAGCAAAAAGTTCCATCCTGTAACCCTCTGCGGTTTGTATCTTATCTGCCGATTCATCACCCGGAAAATAATCAGTTATCCCGTTCTTGGCACTGATTGTGTAGTTCGTCGGTACTGGAGGAAGTGCATGCGTTTTAGCATCCTCAGCTTCCAAATCAAAAGTGCTCCCTTTGACTGCCGACCAAATGGCTCGATCCCGAACTGCCGTCATTTCCTCGGTTTTTCTCAATTCGTCCGGATAGTTTTGCGGACCGAATGGGTCGTAACGTGTTCCGTAAACATGGACTCCATTAGGAATTTTGAAGTTGTTCAACCAGGCCCAATTCTTTTCATTGACCGCCTCGATAACCGCATCACGATTTTCATCACGGACCGGCCCGCGATCAAATATTGATTCAGTTAGGAAAACCGCCAGTTTTCGATACCCCTGGTCGTTTAGCAGAATACCGTCCGTGGTAAGAACCTGGTCTCCTGCATACCAGACCTTAGAGGCACTGAAAGCATCGATGTAAAGAACATTATTATCAGTCGCAACTTCTGCCATAACCTGGGTGTATAGCTCCAGATTCTGGTTGATTTCTGCTCCGTCTGGCCCATCAAAATCACGAGGCTTCGCTTCGAAAGCAGTTGGTGAAACGAGCACCAGCTTGGGCGGGCCATAGCCGTTATAGCGTCGAGAGAGTGTATGCTTCACAAACCCTTCCAATTCCTGTCGATAACGTTCCAGCCCGGCTTCTCCATCAAAGGATGAGTTGTAGCCAAAGAATGCAATTATGGTGTCCGCTCGCAATCTTGTAAGCCATTGGTCAGGCGACTCGAAATGACCCGTGCTCAAGGTATCGATCAGAAATTCTTTCTTTACTAATTCTTTGGCTCCCGGAAAGGCAAAGTTAAGATCAAAGGGCCTTCCTGGATGCGGTCTAAATCCCGGTGTATTACCTTCATCGGCCATGTTGCGAATGACAAGATCCTGTTCCGGGAAGCTTAGATACAATTCCGCTTCGAAATGACCGAACTTCGTCATTCGTGATGCCATTCCTGTTCCTATAAGCACTATGTGCTCATCTTTGCCCAGCTCAATGGGGCGAGCCACAGCAGTTTGCATCAAGAACGGCACTACCATTGCAACAAGCAAAATGTGCAGAGTCGTTTTCATTATGTTTGGACGGCACATAGCCTGATTTCTCCGGCGATAGTGAAAGTTTAGGTACTACTCGATTAAGTCTGCCGGTTTCAGCCCCGCTTTGAACTTATCGCCGAAACCGGAATTGTTGGGCTCGTATGTACCAACCGTTTCTGTACCCACTCCGCTCGCAGGAATCAGATCTTCACGAGACATGGCCCAGAGAATCCCTTGCAGAGCCAGGCGACGCATCATTGGATTCTTGAAATCGTAAGAATGACCCAACGTTGTGGTAAAAACCCGGGCACGATTGAAACCGTGGTTGTGAGTTTTTGTCCAGGCCACTGGATTGGATAATGGGAAACGATTTAACAGACCTTGTTCTTCCTTATTAGAACGCAGAGATTTTCCATTGAGCAAAAACTGTGGATCTCCTGCAACTGAATCGCCACCGCCTTCCACGTGGTAGAGCCAGGAGAAAGCCTCAAACGATTCAATGCCCCGCAGAATAGGATGGCCGTTTGCTGTTGAATCAACGGTCACATTTGTCAGGGTTTTAAGCCCATCGGAAAAATGGCCATGATGAGTAATCCATTTTTGACCGAGGAGTTCCCGGGTCAACTCACCTCCGGTAAAGCTGTGAATAAAATCTGGATCTTCCTGATACCCCCAGCCCGCGTGAGGAGAATCAGGGGTGAAGCGGAAAGCGTGGGTCGACGTTCGAAAGGCAACTACGGGTTTACCCGCTTTGAGATAGGAAAGAATGCGCTGAAAGGAGGCTTCATCAGGCTGCCGGAATCGCAAAAAAAGAACCATCAAGTCGGCATCAGCCAAATCTTCTGTCCCCGTCAATGAGGACGCCGCGTTTGGATCGATTGTTCCATCTTGAGCTAAAGAAAATCCGACTGACACGTCGAAGCCATAATCCCGGCGCAGAATCTTGGCTAGCATAGGCATCGATTCTTCCGAGCGGTATTCTTCGTCTCCCGTTAAAAAAACGACTTTGGGCGTATCGTTTGCCAAAGCTGAGGAAGTTAAAAATACGAGAAGAAAAAAAGTGGTTTTTATTCTAAGCATGTAAGAGAAATTCAGCGTTTTTTTAAAGAAATATATCTTACCTCATAAAAAAACCGGGGAGCCCCCGGTTTTTTTTATAATTATCGAGGTGCATTTTACATTATTCGACGACGCTGGCATCGGTAAGAATAATCAGGTCAGAGGCAACGTAAGTTGCAATCTCTTTTTGCATCTCAGCAGTCGCAACAGCGCTCGCAGCTGGACTCAATAAAGAACCATGACTTCCCTCGGTAAATTTGACCAACCCGGAGTTTGCTGGAGCATCACCATAGGATACTTGGGATAGGCCCATAAGATTTGCCAAAGGCTGGGTACCACCGAATGTAAGCCCGCTGAAACTGGACTGATTTGGGATGACTGTGTCGCCATTCACTTGTACAACAAAAGTGGGTGAAACCGCAGAAGCGCCAGCTGCATAGTTGTTTGGATCTGCTGGATCGATGATCATCTGGGCAACAAACGCAAATTGTCCCAAAACGCTGGCCGCTGTGGTGGCATCGACGGTATCCGGGTTAAGACCGGCCCCCTCAAGAACAGACTGCTTTACCAATGAGCCGAACGAACCAGAATCCATGAGAAGTGGAATAATACCCCCGCCTGCGGCGACATAGGTAGCTGTTGCTGAGGGCATTCCGAGCTGTGTAGCTATTGCGTTAAAGCCCGTACCAGTAATCCCGCCTAAGGATAGGCCAACAAAATGAACATCAGTACGGTCAAAGTCATCGTCTGAAATACTGGTGCCCTCCTTAAAGTTGAAACCATTGGCAATTGCCATACGCAAACCAGCTATATCAGCAATGCTTTGACGCAGGTTATCCCTGCCCGTCAAAAGATATCCCAGGTTCATGTAATGTGTGACATCCACAGTCGAGGCATTTATATCGTCGTTAGTGTCTCCATCCACATCAAATCCTCGACTACCATGAAGTGGCAGATCGATACCAATGGTGGCAAAACCTGCAGCAGCCATGGAGTCGGCAACAGCTAGCATGTCTTCTTTTTTTGAGGTTATTCCATGCTGCACGATAACAAGTGGCCAGGTTTCGGCACCAAATCCACTAGCATCATTGGGAACGGTAATTATCACATCCAGTGCCATCGGTGCACGTACTTCAGGCACCGGGTTATAACGCGAAATATGTCTTTCTGTATCTAGGCCAAAATCACCCAGTCCAAGCATTTGGCAAGCGGCGGCATTTGGCCCCGGCGTAAGAGTTGCCAGTACAGCCGGATCTATTTGGGAGAGCATGACGCCATTGTCACAGAAGGCCTGCCATTGCTGGGTCAAAGGAGCAAAGGGAGCTTCTGTGGTCGGCACAGAGGAAAAATAAGGCAAGGTTACTGTGCCTTGATAGATATCCGCGAGCCCAAAACCACCAATACTGGCTGTGTTGACCAGAGGGTGAGGCTCAATGCCAACGATCTGGGGTGCGAAACTGGCAGCTGTAACGGCCTGCAGCGCACTTCCTATCGAATCACCTACAGAAGCAGTGGTCCAGGAGGCGGTGTATATAAAAGAGTCTGGCGAAGTCCCCGTTGCTGCCGCGGCGATTCCTTCGTAACCATTAATGGCATCTTGCAAGCTACCAAGGGTTGCATTCTTAATATCAATCTCTGCCGGGTCACGGGTTACTTCCTTGTAAAGGGGTGAGGGATCAATGGCTTCACCGCGAGAATCTTCAATACCATTGGTCAGCGCAACTACATAATTGGTTTTTGGCTTCAGCGGCACCATAGGCAGTACGGTAATAGTGTCCGTGCTAGCTACGGCAACATAACCTGTTGGGCCATAGTCAACGGGTGTAAAGGTTGAACAGCCAGTGCCACCCAATTGGCAGTTGGTTTCAATTAGCATCACTGTCGAGGGCCCAACTGTCGAGGCATCCACGGTCGATCCACTAACGAGATTGACCGAAATTTGCATTGGCATCTGGGTTGACCAACCATCCATCGCACCTATTGCGGCGCCAGGATTGGCGAAATCGACTTCTTTTCCGGCTTCCTTGGCATCGGCTTCATCTGGTGGTTCAAGCGTGCCATCCGTTGTACCGGAAAAAAGCAGATCATTTGGAAGTGCAATTACCCCGGCTGCCGGATCAAAAGAGATAGTCGATTTCTCGGTTTCTTCAACACCTGGGATGACAGGGTTAATTACGGTTGTGGAGGAGTTTCCCCCACAAGATGAGAGAACTACCGCACCAGCTACTATACAGCCGGCTATCTTTAGGTAATTTTGTATAATCATTTTCTACCCTCTAGCTCCTGTTTATTTACCTGAAATACCCACCTAAAAGCGGTAAGTCCCCTGAATAGCCAGGGTTCGGGGAGGCTCAATAAAACCGTAATAACCAATGCTCTGAGAAAGAGAGCCGGCTAACGGCGTATCGTTCACATAGGTAATAACCTCTTCATCTGTGAGATTTTTGCCAAGCAAAGAGACTTCCCAAGTATTGTCTATGTCGCTTAGGCTAAGCCTAAGGTTCAGCTTGGTATATCCATCTTGCTTAACATTGGGGTCAAGGTTTTGCGAGGGGTTGTACTCACTGGAATAAACAATATCCATAACCATGTTCGCAAATAGCCTGTCAGAAACCGGCATCTGGTAATCCGCTGACAAAAACCCGGTGACATCGGCTACGTACTGGTTGGACATACCGCTGTAATCACAAAGATCATTACCCGTTGTAATGCGAACAATCTGGGTGCATTGCCCGTTAGGGTATTCGTCAAATTCAAAGTCCAGCAGTGCCAGCGAACCACTCAGCGTAAGATTTTCTGTTGCCGCCCAGCGGCCATCTAACTCAACCCCCTGCGAAACAGCTGCAGCTGCGTTGCCTACATTGAAGCCTAGCGAGCCATCAAAGATGCTTACCTGAAGGTCCTCGTACTCGGTGCGAAATACCGCCAGATTAAACTCCGCCTGGTTGTCCAGAAGACGGCTTTTTATACCTGCTTCAAGTGTTTCGGCCTGCTCTTGCTCGTATTCAAAGGTGCCTGCGGGTACAGCACCAGGAAATGCGGGGTTTAACATAGTGACTTGCGGGGGCGCATTGGAACGCACGTCGAAGCCACCCGATTTAAATCCGCGCGACCAGGACAGATAAGCCATGGAGTCCTGGGCAAAGTCGCGCTCAAAGATCATTGATGGCGCAAATTTGCTCTCTTCCCTACGGCCGTCCAAATCATGACGTGCGACCCTGAGAACTTGCCCCAGAATGTAATCCACACCCATAGTTGTGTTGGGCAAAAACAGATCATCAAAGGGAAGTGAACTACCACTTAGGTTAGTAAAATCCAATGTTCGCGAGGCATTTTTTTCCTCACTGGAATAACGCCCGCCCACAGTAAAGCGAGTCAGGTCATTTATATTCCAGGTAACCTGTGCAAACGCTGAACCCAGCGTGCTGTCCTGATTAAACATTCGCGGCGCAGCAAAACCATTCAACTCCTGCCCGGCACCACTGGGATAAACATCAGCTCCCGCGAGCTGCTGGAATAAAGTAGGCAACACAGTATCCAGTACATTACCTACGGTAGATGTAGGACTGGTTAGAAAGCGATCCTGAAAATCGAGATCTGAAGACTGATAGTAAAGTCCTGCGATCCAGTCGACCTTATCACCACCTGGAGAAGTCAGACGTACTTCCTGACTAAACTGGTCATACTCTTCCATTGATTCAACAAAAAACACATCTGCACTGGTGAAATCACAATCACAGAGTTCTTCGTATTCATAAGACACCAGCGAAGTAGTGGCGCTAAGCTCTATATCATTGAGGTCAAATGTCATATTAAAAACCGTGCTATCGACCTTGTTATAGCTGTAATCCCTGTTAGCAGAACGAGCGTAATCAACTTCGTTGTTAAGAACAGATGCAGGTGTTTCGTCCGCCCCTGTAAATGCATTAAGTGGATTTAGGGAAAACAAAAACTGTCCCCAGTTTGCACCGGCCAGACCCGGATTTAACGAAGGCCTGTCTCCTATTATCTCCACCTGGCGACCATCTACATCGAAGTCACTGCGTTCATGCACCAAACTAAATTCAGCCCCATTCTCTCCAGTCAGTAAAAGGGAAAGTCGAGTAGTTTGTTCATCGCGACGTGGCTCATCACCCGCGTTCAGGTTTTTGATATAGCCGTCATGATCTCGACTGCGATGGGCAATTCGTCCGGAAAGATTGTCGGTGAGCGGTCCGGAAACAACCAAATCCACAATTTTTTCACCATACTCCGGCTCGACTGTTGCTGAGACCTTGCCTTCAAATTCCTGCGTAGGTCGCGCACTCATCATGCTGATAGCACCAGCAATACTGTTCTTGCCATAGAGGATGTTCTGCGGCCCTCGCAAAACCTCTACACGCTCAAGATCAAGGAATGGCGCTCGGGAGAGCTGGGCGCGACCGTAGTATGCACCGTCTTTATAGAGTCCCACCGATTGTTCAAAGCCCTGGTTGATACCTGAGCCAAGGCCTCGCATGTATATATTTGTCCCAATGCCTGTTTCCGACATGGTGAAATTTGGGACATAGGCTTGCAGGTCTTCGATTTTACTAATGCCAGCTTCGCCTATTTTTTCGCCTGCCATAACATTGACGGAGATGGGGACATCTTGCAGGCTTTGCACACGCTTTTGGGCCGTGACAATAATTTCTTCGAGCATGCCAGAGTAAGGCTGTGAATTTGCTAACGGCGAGAACGAGCCGGCCAGCAGAAAGGCACTAACGCTCGTCAGTGCAGCAAAGCGTTTTTTGCCAGAATATTTACGGATCATATCCATAACCCCTCTATTTTATTTTTATCCGGTAGCACCATGTTATTGCCACTAGGGTGCATTGGCAACTAATGCTGATACAATCCGCGCCCGCTTTGCACTTTAAGCTAGATTCAATGGACAAAAAACAATTGAGGGCCATAGGCCATCACCTAAAACCCGTCGTTACCGTTGCCGGTGCCGGTTTATCCGAAAATGTACTGGCAGAGCTGGATCGCGCCCTAAATGATCACGAATTGATCAAGGTTAAGCTGGCAGTTGATGACCGCGAAAATCGTGGAGAAATTGCTGCGTCTATTTGCGATCAATTAAAAGCCGAAATCGTCCAATCGATTGGCAAAGTTATCCTGATTCTTCGGCGAAACAGTCGGGCAAACCCCAAAATATCCAATTTGGTCCGATATCTGGGCGAGATTTAAAAAACAAAAAAGGCCTCGATTGAGGCCTTTTTTTCAGATTGAATCCAATTGATTACAGATATTGCACCAGGTCTATTTCAAACTCGGTGACACCTGCGGGCGTTTGTATAGCCACAACATCACCTTCATTTTTACCTATAAGTCCACGGGCAATAGGAGAGTTAACGGAAATACGGCCCTCCTTAACATTGGCTTCGTCATCACCCACAATCTTGTATACGGTCTTCGCGTCCGTCTCCACATTGATAAGGGACACCGTCGTACCAAAGATGACTCTATCGGAAACAGGCATTTTGGTGATATCGATCACCTGAGCCTGGGCGAGTTTGCTTTCAATTTCCTGGATGCGTCCCTCAGCAAAACTTTGCTGTTCACGCGCAGCGTGATATTCCGCATTTTCCTTTAGATCGCCATGCTCACGAGCTTCGGCAATCGCCCTGGTAATACGCGGACGCTCCACCTTTTTCAAATGGTCAAGTTCGGCTCGCAATTTCTGCTCGCCGGTAACGGTCATGGGTACTCTACTCATATTCAGATTACTTATAAGGAAAGTTCTTTATGCAAATCCTGAAGACGATGCACTTTGTCTTCATGGCCTGATGTCAGCGCCATGGCAACGGCTTCGCCCCCAGCAATAGTCGTAGTGTAATACACACCTTTCGCTTCTGCACTGGAACGGATTTCCGATGAGTCGGCAATGGCCGCCCTACCCTCAGTGGTATTGAGAATCAGGCTAATTTCACCGTTTTTAATCATATCGACAATATGTGGTCGACCTTCTCGTACTTTTTTCACAACCTTGACGTCAATTCCTGCCGCTTTGATTGCATCAGCAGTTCCTCGCGTCGCGACCAGATCAAAGCCAAGTTCCTTGTATGCTTTAACGATTGGCAACAGGCGCGGCTTATCAACTTCTCGAACACTGATGAATGCACATCCCGACTCAGGTATTTCATCATTGGCACCCAGCTGGGCTTTTCGATAGGCCTCGGCAAAACTGGTGCCTACGCCCATCACCTCACCGGTGGATTTCATTTCTGGCCCGAGAATCGGATCGATACCCGGGAACTTATTGAACGGGAAGACCGCCTCTTTTACATGATAGTGACGGGGAACAATTTCTTTTTCAAACCCCTGATCTTTCAAGCTGGTCCCTGCCATACAGCGGGCCGCTATTTTCGCTAGGGAATGACCGATGCCCTTGGAAACAAATGGGACAGTTCTCGAAGCGCGCGGATTAACCTCAATGACATAGATAAGGTCGTCCTGCCAGGCAAGCTGAACATTCATCAACCCAATCACATTGAGTTCTATCGCCATTTTCTTAACTATCTCGCGCATTTCATCCTGCACTTCTGCCGGAAGGCTGTAAGGCGGCAAGGAACAGGCTGAATCACCAGAATGAATACCGGCTTGCTCAATATGCTGCATGATGCCACCAATAACTACTTGCTGGCCGTCACTGACCGCATCAATGTCGACCTCGATCGCCGCACTAAGGAAATAATCCAGCAAGACGGGGGAGTCTTCACTCACTTCAACGGCAAAACGCATGTAGTTTCGCAATTCTGTCTCAGAATAAACAATTTCCATGGCTCGACCGCCAAGCACATAGGATGGGCGCACAACCAGCGGGTATCCAATGTTTTCGGCTTCTCGAACCGCCGCGTCAATAGATCGCACTGTGGCATTCGGTGGCTGAAGCAAATCCAGTTTCTGGATCATGTGCTGGAATCGCTCACGATCCTCCGCCCGGTCGATGGCATCTGGCGTTGTCCCAATAATGGGGACGCCCGCTGCCTCAAGCGCACGTGCCAGCTTAAGTGGTGTTTGGCCACCAAACTGGACAATCACACCAACTGGCTTTTCCAGTTCGACAATCGCCAGGACATCTTCGAGGGTAACTGGCTCAAAATATAGCCGATCTGAAGAATCATAATCGGTGGAAACTGTTTCCGGGTTACAGTTGACCATGATGGTCTCGTAGCCGTCTTCACGCATGGCAAAAGCCGCGTGCACACAGCAGTAATCAAATTCGATGCCCTGACCAATCCTGTTGGGACCACCCCCTAGTACCAAGATTTTTTTCCGGTCACTGGGATGCGCCTCGCACTCTTCCTCATAGGTAGAATACATATAGGCTGTAGAAGTCGAAAACTCAGCAGCGCAGGTATCAACTCGTTTGTAAACGGGTTTAATGCCTTGCTGAGTCCTGTAGGCACGCACTTCGGCTTCGGTTATATGCAGAAGCTGTCCAAGCCTCTGATCTGAAAACCCTTTTTGTTTAAGGGTAAACATTTCAGCCGCATCAATTTCAGATAGTTTTTTGCTGGCGACATAGTTCTCGAGCTTTATCAATTCTTCGATTTGAACCAGGAACCAGAGATCAATAGAACTTAGCTGGTGGATTTCTTCTAGGGACATGCCTGCACGAAAACCATCTGCCAGGAACCAAATACGCTCGGCACCCGGTTCTGAAATATATTTGCGCAATGACGTCATGATTTCCGGCTCATCCAGATCTACCTGGGGTTCAAAGCCACATGAGCTTACTTCAAGTCCACGCAATGCTTTTTGCAGCGACTCTTGAAAAGATCGACCAATTGCCATGACTTCCCCCACAGATTTCATCTGCGTGCTTAACTTGGCATCGGCCTGTTCAAATTTCTCAAAGGCAAACCGTGGGATTTTGGTGACCACATAATCAATGGTCGGCTCAAAGGATGCTGGCGTCGCGCCACCGGTAATTTCGTTACGAAGCTCATCCAGTGTGTAACCCACGGCCAGCTTGGCCGCAACCTTGGCAATCGGGAAGCCCGTAGCTTTAGATGCCAATGCGCTAGAGCGGGATACTCGCGGGTTCATTTCAATAATGACCAAGCGACCAGTTCCCGGCTCTACAGCGAACTGAACGTTAGACCCGCCGGTTTCCACACCAATTTCACGCAACACTGCCAAAGAGGCATTACGCATGATTTGGTACTCTTTATCCGTCAGGGTTTGTGCTGGCGCTACGGTAATGGAATCACCGGTATGCACACCCATTGGATCAAAGTTTTCGATGGAACATATGATGATGCAGTTGTCCTTATGATCACGAACAACTTCCATTTCGTATTCTTTCCAACCCAGCAGACTCTCGTCGATCAAAAGTTCGTTGGTTGGCGATAAATCCAGTCCGCGCAGGCAGATTTCTTCGAATTCCTGCTGGTTGTAGGCAATACCTCCGCCAGATCCACCCATGGTAAAGGATGGTCGGATAATGACCGGGAAGCCGAACTCTTCTGGAACCTTGGCCGCCTCCTCCATGCTATGGACAATCTTGGATTTGGGTGTTTCCAGACCGATACGCTTCATAGCCTGATCAAACAGGTCTCGATCTTCCGCTTTATTTATGGCTTCTTCTTTGGCGCCGATCAACTCAACATCATATTTTTCCAACACCCCATGCTTGGCCAAATCCAGCGCACAATTCAACGCTGTCTGCCCACCCATGGTTGGTAGTACTACATCCGGGCGTTCTTTTTCGATGATGCGCTCAACTGTGCGCCATTCTACTGGCTCAATGTAAGTCGCATCGGCCATAACAGGGTCTGTCATGATCGTGGCCGGATTGGAGTTCACCAAGATGACTCTGAAGCCCTCCTCTCGCAACGCCTTACAAGCCTGGGCACCTGAGTAATCAAACTCACAGGCCTGACCAATAACGATAGGCCCGGCACCGAGTATGAGAATGGATTTTATGTCTGTTCTTTTTGGCATATTGATTGATAATTTCTGGCTAGGCGCTCTCGGCCATCAGCTCGATAAAGTGGTCAAATAGCGTGTCGGCATCCTGTGGGCCCGGGCTCGCCTCGGGGTGTCCCTGAAAACTGAATGCAGGCTTGTCTGTGCGATGTATCCCCTGAAGGGAACCATCGAATAAGGATTTATGGGTAGTACGCAAATTGTCCGGCAAAGTGCTCTCATCAACGGCAAAACCATGGTTTTGCGAGGTGATCATTACGATGCCAGTTTCCAGGTTTTGCACTGGATGATTAGCACCGTGATGCCCGAATTTCATCTTCAGTGTCTTGGCGCCGGAGGCCAGCCCGAGTAACTGGTGTCCCAGACAGATTCCAAACACAGGGATATCTGTTTCAAGGATCTCCTTGATGGCCTGAATTGCATATTCACATGGCTCGGGATCGCCAGGACCATTGGATAAAAACACTCCATCGGGTTTCATCGCTAGCACATCGCTGGCAGGTGTCTGGGCGGGAACCAGGGTTACCCGACAATTGCGCTCAGCCAGCATACGCAGGATGTTGCGCTTGATACCGTAATCGTAGGCAACGACATGATACTTTTCTGACTCAGCGCGATCAGTGTAGCCCTCGCCCAGCTGCCAGATGCCCTGGGTCCAGGTCAGGCTTTCCTTAATGCTGACTTCTTTCGCCAGATCCATTCCTTTTAGGCCAGGGAACTCACGTGCCAGCTCGAAAGCCTTATCAGGATCAATATCGCCGGCCATAAGGCAACCGTTTTGCGCCCCTTTTTCCCGAAGAATTCGGGTGAGCTTACGGGTATCTATTCCAGCAATGCCAATGACATTTTTTTCCTTTAGGTATTCATCCAACGCCTGCTCACTACGAAAATTACTCGCAAGAAGCGGCAAGTCCTTGATGACCAGACCGGCACTCCAGACTTGGCTGGATTCTTCATCTTCAGGATTGGTTCCGACATTACCTATATGAGGATAGGTCAGGGTAACGATTTGTTTGGCGTAGGATGGATCGGTGAGAATTTCTTGATAGCCAGTGATAGAAGTATTGAACACAACTTCACCAACAGAATGCCCCTCAGTCCCTATTGAATAACCTTCAAAGAGGGTGCCATCACTCAGGGCGAGAATTGCAGCAGTACGATTGTAAAACGTCACTCGTGCTCCAGTGTGGGAGTTCATATTTTTATGGCCTGACAACTGCTCAAACCACTTTCTAGACGAGCCCAGCCCTGACGTTCTGCAGATTTTTTCCTGCAAAAAAGCGAGGTGAAATCTCATCCCACCTCGCTTCGATAAATCTTTTAAATTTCTGGAACCTATCCACCGTCACCGACGGATCAGGGACTGCCTCGGCTGGGCGCGCATTCTAATTAAAAACATGCCCTCTTGTCCATGAGAACCGAACCGAATATTGCTGAATTTGAGCACTTTATTTCCTAAAAAGAAGTAAAGAGCCCTCCATTCACCGGCAAGTTGGCTCCAGTAATGTAAGCAGAATTATCATCCGTTAAAAACGCTACGGCATGCGCAATCTCGGAAGGCTCTCCCATTCTTTGCATAGGCACCTGGCCGACAATCTGTTCCAGTACTTCGGGGGCAATGGCTTTGGTCATGGGCGTGGCAACGTAGCCTGGCGACACACTGTTCACCGTTATGCCTTTTCGCGCAGTCTCATATGAAAGGGCCATAGTAAAACCATGCAATCCGGCCTTTGCCGCAGAATAATTCGTTTGTCCGAACTGCCCACGCTGGCCATTGACTGATGACATATTGACGATTCGCCCAAAGCCAGCCTCAAGCATTCCATCAATAACCTGCTTGGTTACATTGTAGATACTGTTCAGGTTGGTATTGATCACTGCATCCCACTGCTCTGGCTCCATTTTTTTCAGGGTTGCATCGCGTGTAATACCTGCGCAATTCACCAGAATTTCTATGGTTCCATGTTTTTCAGTAATCCCTGCAATCATTTCGCCTGCTGACTCAAATGAACCCACATTGCCCGCGGCAATGTCAACGTCATATCCTGAGTCTTTCATTTCGGCCAACCAGGCCTCTGCTTGCTCCTGCTCCTGAGGCAGATGCCCAGCTACAACAAACCGGCCCTGATCTGACAGTGCCTTACAAATCTCGCTACCTATGCCACCGATACCACCAGTGACCAATGCAATTTTTTTAGCCATGAAAGCTCCAAAATATGAATGTGAATGCCGAGAGCCTGCTAAAGACCGGAATATGCCTGCATTCCGGCTTTTAAGAGGCAAAAATCTTTTCGATGCGATGCACAATAGGCAGAAAATCGGCGGTTGTCAATTGGCTCGCTTGCCAATAAAAAAGCCCGCATAAAGCGGGCTTCAAAATGATACAGCACAACAAAAGGGTTATTTCTCTTTTTCCCCACTACCTGTCGCTGTTTTATAGAAATTTTTCTGGGCCTCTTGCCAAAGATCCAGATTCTTCCTGGTCATCTCGGTAAAGACGTTCATTGGCGTAGAATCAACCTTGGCGCCAAACTGGTCAAAGAGTTGTTTGGTTTGCTGATCGAAAAAACTAAGCGACTGTTCCATATAGCTACTGAAGGAATCCTGAACAGAGTCGCCATACATTCGTATAAATCGCATCAGCACATCCGTTGTAAACAGTGGATTCCCTTCGTTTTCTTCCTCAGCAATTATTTGCAATAACACCTGCCGGGTTATGTCCTTATCCGTTTTTACTTCACGAACCTCAAATGATTCGCCTTCAGTGACAAGTTCTTTAAGGTCTGCCAGGCTAATGTATTTGCTTTGGCTGGTGTCATAAAGACATCGATTTTGATATTTCTTGATAATTCTTGGCTCGGACATAGATCACTTCCACAGCTGCCGTAGTTTGTATTAACAATTATTTTGCACTGCACTAAGCTTAACACATGTGGTGCGGTGCTCAATACATATGCTGGCCACCATTAATAGATAAGGTTGAACCCGTAACAAATCCGGCATCTTCTGCCACCAAAAACGCAACGCCGCGGGCTATTTCTTCAGCTTCACCCAATCGCCCCACTGGAATTTTGGCAACAATTTTTTCAAGTACCCGATCGGGAATTGCGCGCACCATATCTGTCGCTATATAGCCAGGGGCAATCGCATTTACCGTAATTCCGTGGGCAGCACATTCCTGTGCCAATGCCTTGGTAAACCCATGTATGCCAGATTTAGCAGCTGCGTAATTCACCTGACCGTACTGGCCAGCCTGACCATTGATCGAACCAATATTGACGATACGTCCGTACTTGCGCTGACGCATGGTTTCAATAACACAACGGCAGAGATTAAAGCAGGAGCCAAGATTGGTATCGATAACAGCATCCCAGTCGCTTCTGGGCATTTTGTGCAAGGTTCCATCGCGGGTAATACCTGCGTTATTAACCAATACATCAACCGGCCCCTGCTCCTTCTCGATAAGCGCAATCGCTTCGGAAACAGCTTCGTAGCTGGCCGCATCAAACTTATAGGTAGGTATACCCGTATGCTCCGTAAATTCCCTGGCTGCTTCAACATTTCCCGCATAGCCAGCAACTACTTTAAAACCGTTTTCTTTGAGTCGCAGGCTGATCGCCGCGCCAATTCCCCGGGTTCCCCCCGTCACCAATGCTACTCTCATAACTAGCCCACCCTGTTTTCTGACATTGTGCACAAATAAAAAGAGCCGGCATACCGGCTCTATTCATTTATTTGAGCATTACTATATTCGTTTCATGACATAGCTGCCTGGCGCGCTTTCCAGAACACCACTCACTTTGCCTGGTTCGCGAGCGTCAACCTGTTCCTTTTCCTTGGATTTTAACCATTTGTCCCAATCTGGCCACCAGGAACCTTCGTACTCTTTGGTTTTGCTCAACCAGTCATCCGGATGAGCCGGCAACTTGGCCGGACCAACTCGATAACCATACTTGTTCTTGGCCGGGGGGTTCACTATGCCGGCAATGTGACCCGATCCACCCAAGACAAAACGAACCGGGCCAGAGAACAAACGGGCACCGGCATAGGTCGATATCCAGGGGGCAATATGATCATCATGAGCAGAAATAAAGTAACAAGGAATATCAACTGTACTGACGTCAATATCAACATTGTCAATATTCAGTGCACCTGGCTGGCATAGCTTATTTTCCAGATACATATTGCGCAGATAATAACTGTGCATTTTGCCGGGCATGTTCGTGGAATCAGAATTCCAGTAGAGCAAATCAAAGATGGTGGGATCTTTGCCCAGCAAGTAGTTGTTAATATAAAAAGACCAAATCAGGTCGTTGGATCTCAGCATATTAAATGCTGACGACATGCTTTTTCCTGAATGAAAACCGCGCTCCTCAATACCCTCTTCGAGCATGGATATCTGGGCATCATCAATAAAGACACCGAGGTCACCAGGCTCGGAAAAATCAATCAAGGCGGTAAAAAATGTAGCCGACTTGATACGATCGTCACCTTTGGCCTTCATGTGCGCTAAAGCAGAAGAGAGGAGCGTGCCGGCAATACAATAGCCGACCACATTAATTTCGCTAACGCCGGTTTCTTTCTCTACCTGGTCAACCGCTTCATAGATACCTTCGGTCAAATAGGTTTCCCAACCAACATCAGCATAACTGTCATCGTCCGGATTTACCCAGGACACCACAAAAACTGTGTGACCCTGGTCAACCATCCACTTAATTAATGAATTTTTTGGCTGCAAATCCAGAATATAAAATTTGTTGATCCAGGGCGGAAAAATTAATAAGGGGCGTTTGTTCACTTTTTCAGTAGCTGGCGCGTACTGAATTAGCTGGAACATACGATTTTGAAAAATCACTTTACCCGGTGTCGTGGCCACATTCTCCCCAAGCGTAAAAGCTTCCGGGTCAGTCATGGCGATCTTTAGCTGCCCGTCTCCCTGCTCAAGATCACGGGCAAAATTCTTCAAACCCGCCATCAGGTTCTCACCTTTATTTTCCAGTGTTGCTTTCAAAACATCAGGGTTGGTCATGGGAAAGTTGGTCGGCGCCATGGCATCAATGAATTGCTTGGTAAAAAAGGACAGACGTTTCTGTTCTTTTTCTTCCAAACCTTCCGCACTGTCCATGGTGGACTCAATCAACCTAGCCGATAAAAGATAAGACTGCTTGAGATAGTCAAACGCGAAGTTGCTGGACCAGTCTTCTGAACGCCAGCGGTTATCCCCCTTTTCGGGCTCAATAACAGGATCGGTAGATGACTCTGATCCAGCCATACGCTGGGCTGTGTACTGCCACAGTTTTAATGAATCACGCATGAATTCGGTCTGCGCATTCATGGTTGCTGCAGGATTGCGCCACAGACTCATCATGGCATCCATGTAGGTTTTGCCAATGTTGAATGGGTCAGCGGAATAGCCTTTAAACATGCTCATGTTTTGCTGGATTGCCGACTGCAACATTTTTTTGCTCAGTTCCTGGGCTTCTTGCAGGGCTTCTGCATCAACCGTCTCTACTGATGACTTCTTTTCCGAATCGTTTTGACTCATAAATAAACCTGGTTTTTTGATTTAGGCGCGAATCTGCCTTATGGCTTGATTCGAACATAGGATCCTGGGGCGGTCTCAATACCTGAGTATTGAGCAGGTGCACAAATTTTACCTTTTACCCAACGTCCAGACAACTGCTCTAACCACGAATACCAATCTTGCCACCATGAACCCGATGTCAAATCAGTATCGCCTGTCACTTTATATTTCCCGCTGGCTTGATCTGGGTGAGTAAAAACTGCTCTTACATGCCCTCCAGAAGATTGCACCATACGGACTTCGCCGCCCAATAACGAAGCAGAATCCAGCGCCGATTGAATAGGCACTATATGGTCCCGGTCTCCCGCCAGTACATACTTGGGGCACACACTGTTCTTGAGGTCGATCTTTTCCTCTCCCAAAAGATAGTCATCGCCGGTTGCTAACTGATTGTCACCATAGAAATCTTGCAGGTACTCAGCGACCATTTTTGCTGGTAGCTGGGTGGCATCCTGCCCCCAGTACATCAGTGCATCGGGCTTAGCCTCTTCACCATGCAGGTATCGTCTGCGGAAATAGCGCCAAAACAATTGTTCTTCTCGCAAAGACGTAAACGCAGTAGAGAGCATGTCAGCCGATAGCACCCCATCCTTAAAAGCTTGGGCAATAATTGCCTCTAGCATTACCGGGCTGGTAAACACACCCAACTCCCCCGGCTCTGAATAATCCAGCAACGTGGCAAAAAGACTCAGGCTGGCGATGCGCTCCTGGCCATGTACGGAGGCTGCAGCAATCGAAGCAATCAAACCGCCAATGCAATATCCAACCAAATTAACCTGCTTCGAGCCGGATATTTCTGCCGCGATGTCAGCTGCCTGGAGACAACCCTTGCGAACGTAGTCTTCAAAGCCAATTGCCGATAAGTCAGCCCCAGGGTTAGCCCAAGAGATCATATAAACGTCCTGCCCCTGATCCAGTAACCAGCGAACCATGGATTGCTCAGGCAGTAGATCGAAAATATAAAAACGATTAATGCAAGGGGGCGTAATCAAGAGCGGTAACTTGCGCTGCTTTGGCGTAGATGATTGATAGTGAATCAGTTGCATCAAGTCATTTTGGTACACAACTTCGCCGGGGGTTGTCGCGATATCCTCACCCAACTTGGCGCCTTGTTCAGAAGCACGTTGTATCTGTAGACCAAACCGACTATTTGATAGATCTTTCAGGTAGTTTTGACTTGCACTTAATAATAACTCGCCCTGGGTTTCTACAGAGGACGCAACCAGTGTTGGGTTACCAAAAAAAGCATTTTTTGGATCGAGCATAGCCCTGAGCTGTCTCAGACTAAAATGAAGTAGTCTCTTCTGTCTGGATGTGAGTGGTTCAGTCTCATCAATCAGGGTAGAAAGTTGATTGGCAAGTACCTCCTGAAGCTCGAAAATCTGACGCTGCAAGGTCGTAATATCTGTGTTTTCCAAATCATGGTCAGGTAATAATTCGGCCACTTGCCGGGAGAACTGGCCTGCCAGGTCAGCGTAATGACTCTCGTTCTGGCTCCAATAATCGAACGCTAGCTGAGCAGCCTCATGACTTTCTTGTAAGAGAGCCATGAAAATCGGGCTTTGCGCAAATGAGTGTACCGGCGAAGAGAGCTGGGACCACAAACCAAGCCAATGCTCTGCGAGGTCTGGGGTTGGCTTGGTCTGATCGCTCATTAGCTGGGAGATTTTATTTTTTCTCAGTCATTTTCTGGTCCTTTAATGAACCAGCCCTATATCTGGTCAATTAATAGACCAGTCTTAAATTCTGGCCCGATGATAGGCCAAAAGCTTTGCAGAGTTATATATCTACATTCTTTAGAACTGTGCCGACTTTACCCGGTTTCTTCAAGAAATGAACAGATCAACGCATTTCTGCTGGGATACAGAAGAAAATTTGCATAAATTATGTCAAAACTATT
>Ga0181601_10001035_pt1 | contig 23698 bp, 18 predicted proteins | sample 041ome_8_FD_133020 | JGI IMG/M metagenome (GOLD analysis project Ga0181601, IMG submission 133020) | Coastal salt marsh microbial communities from the Groves Creek Marsh, Skidaway Island, Georgia - 041407BS metaG (megahit assembly) | ecosystem: Environmental > Aquatic > Marine > Intertidal zone... | reverse complement strand
GACGACGTCATCGTCGTCGCCGTGCGCGTCGCCGTGCGAGTGTCCGTGTCCGTGTTCGCGTTCGCGTTCGCGTTCGCGTTCGTGTTCGCGTTCGCGTTCGCGTTCGCGTTCGCGTCCGTGCGCGTCCTCGCCCATGGCCGCAGTCGTCCTCTGGCGTCCTCTGGCGCATCGAAGGTTTCCTTTTTTCACGTAAACAACACTGTTTACACATACACGATAGATACCACGCGAAGAAAAATTCCGTGCGCCCATCGAGGCTGATGACAGCCGTGGTACCGAAACAAAAACGAAACGAACCGTCACACGTGTACCGGTACGTACGTACCGGTACCGACAGTATTCAAACCATAAAATACCCATGTAAACCAAATAAAATCAAATTGGCGGTCCGAAACGTCGGCGCCGGTCGACCGGCGTCGCTTCGGACGACGACCCCGCCCTCGCCCTCGGGCGTCCCCGGGCGCGGACGCGTCGCGGTCGACCGGTCGCGACCCGAACGCGCGATTGTCATTCTTTTTTTCTTCGTTTCGCGCGAGCGCGTCGGACTCGACCGGCGACGCCGACGCCGACGCTCGCGAACGCGAACGCATCGAAACCAACAGCGACGGGCGCGCGGTCAGCGCGAGCGTCATTTCGGGTTCGTCGAACGTCAACCGCGCGACTCGACACCGCGACGGACGGACGGACGTTTGCTGTTTTAATTCCTTCGCTCGTTTCGTCTCTTCTGCGCGCTCGCGTAGGAATCGAAACGCACGGGAAGGGCGCGTCGTCGACTCGATTCGGCTCTGTGGGCGAAGCGTGCGCTTTTCCACTGACTCGCGCATCGCGTCGCATCGCATCGATACAGAAGGAAACGACGGCGCGCGATGCGGTTGACACCGTGTGAGATTGAGAAGATTAACGTCCTGTTTGCGGCGGGACGGCTCGCGCAGCGACGGCTCGCGAGCGGGGTTCGGTTGAACCACCCCGAGGCGACGGCGCTGATCGCAATGCGCGTGTGCGAACTCGCGAGAGACCCGAGGAGCGGCGGCGAAGAAGATGGAAGTCGGCGACCGACGACGACGGCAGAGGCGCAAGACTTGGGGAAAGGGATTCTTGGGACGAGGCACGTCTTGCCGGGGGTTCCTGAACTCGTCGGGGATGTGCAGGTGGAAGCGACGTTTCCGGACGGGACCAAGTTGGTGACTATTCACGACGCGATTTGTCGCGAAGACGTCGACTTGGAGCTCGCGCTCAGAGGGTCCTTCTTACCGCGACCGAGCGATGACGTGTTCCCGCCGGTGGGCGCTGAGCCTAAGCAACCGGCGCCAGGGGAGATTTGCACGAGTAAAGACAGCCACGAGCTTCTCGCGGGACGGGAAAAGACCAAGCTGAAGGTTACGAATTCGTGCGATAGACCGATTCAAGTGGGAAGTCACTTTCATCTCATCGAGGCGAACCGGTTTCTCGTCTTTGATCGCCGCCGGGCGTACGGGAAGCGATTGGCGATTCCGAGTGGGACAGCGGTGCGATTCGAGCCTGGCGAGTCTAAGACGGTGACACTCGTGGAGATTTGCGGGAATCGCGTCGTGAAGGGTGGCAACGGGTTGGTCGACGGTCCAGCGACGCCGGAACGACTCGAGGAAGTCATGACTCGGGTTCGAGATGGCGGGTTCGGACACGCCGACGCTGAAGATCTCGGCGCGGGAGATCCTGTGATGATTTCGAGAGGGAAGTACGCGCACATGTACGGTCCGACGGTGGGAGATCGCGTGCGTCTCGGTGATACGAATCTGTATGTGACGCCCGAGCGCGATTTGACCACGAAGGGCGAGGAGTCCAAGTTTGGCGGAGGTAAGACGCTTCGAGAAGGTATGGCGCAACAGGCGGGCGTCGGTGCGGACGTGGCGCTCGATACCATCATAACGAACGCGCTCATCATCGATCACAGTGGTATTTACAAGGCGGATATCGGTATCAAGGATGGACACATCGTCGGGATTGGCCACGGAGGTAATCCAGACGTCGCCGACGTGACGCCGGGAATGGTTGTCGGCGTCAACACGGAAGCCATCGCCGCGGAAGGGTGCATCGTCACTGCCGGCGCTTTGGATACGCACATTCACTACATCTGTCCGCAACTGTGCACGGAGGCTGTGGCGAACGGTATCACGACGCTCTTGGGTGGAGGCACCGGTCCGGCGACGGGTTCGTGCGCAACGACGTGCACCCCGTCGCCCGCGCACGTTCAATTCATGTTGGAGACCACGGACACGCTGCCGCTGAACTTCGCCTTTACCGGAAAAGGCAACACCGCCTCTCCAGAGGGTCTTCATGAGGTTATTCAAGCCGGTGCCGTCGGTCTGAAGCTCCACGAGGATTGGGGCACGACGCCTGCCGCGATTGACAACTGCCTCAACATCGCCGAGGAATACGACGTCGCCGTGACAATTCACACGGACACCCTCAACGAGTCTTGCTGCGTCGAAAAGTCCATCGAAGCATTCAAGGGACGAACTATTCACACCTATCACTCGGAGGGCGCCGGCGGTGGACACGCCCCAGACATTATCAAGGTCTGTGGAGAAAAGATGGTGCTCCCTTCGTCCACCAATCCCACTCGCCCGTACACTTCGAACACCGTCGACGAACACCTCGACATGCTCATGGTGTGCCATCACCTCGATCCGAGCATCCCGGAAGACGTCGCATTTGCCGAGTCGCGCATCCGTGCCGAAACCATCGCGGCGGAGGATGTCCTGCACGATATGGGCGCGTTGAGCATCATGGCGAGCGATTCGCAAGCGATGGGCCGCGTCGGCGAAGTCATCCGACGAACCTGGCAAACAGCGCACTCGAACAAGGAACAACGTGGGTCTCTGCCGGAGGATCAAGGTACGGGTGCGGATAACGCGCGCGTCAAGCGATACGTGTCTAAGTACACAATCAACCCAGCCATTGCCCATGGACTTTCTCACAAGATTGGCAGCGTCGAGGTTGGCAAGTTTGCGGACGTCGTCATTTGGAAGCCCGCATTTTTTGGAGCCAAGCCAGAGATTGTCGTCAAGGGTGGTCAAATCGCATGGGCGCAAATGGGTGATCCGAACGCGAGCATTCCCACCCCAGAGCCCGTCTTCATGCGTGGTATGTTCGGCGCTCTCAAACCGGGCAAGTCCTGCATCGCCTTTGTAAGCGCCGCCGCGGCAAAGGCGGACGTCGGCGCAAAATACAACCTCAGCAAACGCGTGGAAGCCGTCGTCAAGTGCCGAGGACTGAGCAAAGATGACATGGTACACAATAGCGCGTGTCCTAAGATTGAAGTAGACGCGGAAACGTACGAGGTTCGCGCGGATGGAGTCGTGTTGAAATCCGCGCCCGCGAAAGAGTTGCCACTTGCGCAGCTCTACTTCATGGCGTAAAGCGTAACCCCGAATAGTTGTATTCATCTTGATGCAAGAAACTTCATATTACAAAAGTCTAAGCGTGCTCTGCAGGTGGAGACTTAATGAACACTAAAGATTCTTGAAAGAAGGATGGATAACCTCTATCGCGATAATACTGCGGTCTAGAAATAAACGAAACCTACTCGTACATCTTGAATAAATATAAAGAATAAAAGAAACCCACGTCGTTTTCATGCGGTGACATGATGAATGCTCTTCCGCCGCGACGCGAGAAGTCACGAGGCAACGCCTACAAGTGACCGTTGATCAAACGAGCACGGTAGCCCGGTTGAGCGGAAAGCTTGACGTTTTCCTTTTGGTCCGGAGTGAGCAAGGCGTCGATCTTGGATTCAATGAGATCCATGCGCATGTGCACGTCATCGTTGGTGAACATACCCTTGAGAACGATGGAGATGGAATCCCAGGACTCGTAGACCGGCAAGAGAATAATCACAGCGGTGGCGACGGTACCCCAGGCGAGGGCGATGCCAACCCAGAGGTTGAAGTAGCCCTTGTTGAAGACACCGCAACCGGCGCTGGTACCGCAGCCAGCCGGGAGGGACAAGCACGGCCAGACGATAATCATGATGAAGGAGAAGCCAACACCCCACTTCTTGATCCAGGCGAGGGCGTCAGTGAGTTGCTTCGGGTTGGATTCAGTGTCTTCCTCGAATTCCGGAAGCTTGTCATCGATGAGTTGGATGCGGTCGTTCAACGTGCTGAAGTCAAAGTTTTGCGGGTTCTTGAAGGAGAGCGCAGCGTGGACGATACCAGACGAGCAGATGGCAACAACGTTACCGGCAAGCATTGGGTAGTTCATGCCGAGAGTATCAATGGTGACGGAGCCTTCGAGACCAGCGGCAACCGAGATCCAGGTGATAAGACCGAGGACGAGACCAGTGACGGCGCCGACGACGGCGCCAGTGCCGTTCGCCTTGTCCCAGGTGAGGACGAAGGAGATCGGCATGACGGCGGAACCGATGAAGATACCCATCATGAGGTAGACAAAGCCGAGGGAAAGCGCGAGTTCATCGAGGATCAACGAAAGGAGACCCATGAAGACGCCGAAGGCGACGACGCCATAGCGGGAGACACGCAAGATGTCTTCGCCAGTGGCGTTCGGGTTGATGTACTTCCGGTAGACATCGTACGCGAACAAGGAGGAGACAGCAATTTGCTCGGCAGAGCCAGTGGACACGATGGCCATGAAAAGCATGATCGTGATCGCGGCAGCACCACCCTTACCCAACAAGTGGGTAGCAACGGCTGGCGGCACGAGACCAGAGCCGGCTTCAGTGGCAGTCACCGGCAAGTCGAGAGCGACGGTAGCGAGACCCATGGCGGTGGCGAGGGCGAACGGAATGGTGAACCAGACGAGACCGCCGAGGAGGTAGCCCTTGGTGGAGGAGGACGGCTTGGCCGCGATGGCGGATTGCCAGTAAGATTGGTCAACGAAGACGGTACCGAAGTTACCGACAATGTTAATGATACCGAAGATGACGCCACCTTCCGAAAGCATCGTCAAGTAGGAGCCCTTTTGGTTCTTGGCAACCGGACCGCAGTTTTGGCCGAGACCAAGCTTTTCGGTGCAATCAGTTTGAGCCACGACCGCAGTCAAGAGGTCGTACACCTTGCCCGGGGAGCCGAGTTCGGCGTCGCCGGCGTACACGATGTAGATGAAGGAAATGAGAATGGCGAAAATGATCGCGGTGTGGATGTAAGACGCCAAGAAGGTCGCCTTGAGACCACCAGACATGGTGTACGCGATGACACCGAGCGGGATCAAGAAACCAGCGACGGTCGTGTTCATGCCGGTGAGCGCGTTGACGGTGGCGGCACCACCGAGCACGAGCATCGAAGACACGATGACGTTGGTGAGGAAGCAGAAGAAGATGAACACCTTTTGCACGTTGGCACCCCAACGAGCATCAATGATTTCGCAAATAGTGTGCGCGTTCGGAGCATATCGCTTCACTTGGATGGCGAGCATACCGAAGAGCAACACTTGAATCGTCGCGCCGGACGCGTACCAAAACGGACCAGAGACGCCGTATTGGTACGCGACGTTGGAAGACTGCAAAAGAGTCGCCGCCCAGGTCCACTGGGAGACGATGACAGACGCAGTCAAACCAGTCTTAACGTTACGACCAGCCGTGTTAAAGTACTCAGAAGACACGTTCGTACCACCGTAACGCTTATCCAAGCCCATGATGATCGCCGTGGCGACGGAGAAGAAGAGACCGAAACCGATCACGATGCCGTAACCCGCACCCGTCGGGAGCACGGCTTGACCGCCGAAAAAGCTGCGACGCGATTAAAACAAGCGATTAAACCAACCCGTCGTCGTCAGTCTCCATCCATCCGGGGCCCATCAGGCGCCCATCAGGCGCCCATCAGGCGCCGCCGTCGAGCCCCCCAAAAGGTCGCGACCACCAAAGTGTCGACACGAATCGTCCCTTCGCGCATCGAAGAGGCATCGCGCGCGCTCGCACCTCGCTTGACGGACGCATTCGGACGCCGTGGAGTCCCACGAGTAGTACGCTGTCGCTTCGCACTCAGCTTGAGACATGATTACCGGATTCGCTCGCTCGCGCGTCCTGTTCTGCCGTCGACCCGGTCGTCCGTGGTCGTAATCGTTCACGCGCGACGGACCCTTTCGCCCCTTCGGAAGCGTCGCCGGGAGAGGGTTTAGCGATGTCGGGGATCGATCCCGCGTGTACGACGAAACAAACACACTGGTGATTAAAGTTTAAAGTACGTGTCTTCCCGGTCGCCACGTCGACCCTATAAACCAAAAGGTCGCGCGAAGGAGGACGGTCGGACCGGAGACCCTTCGGGCGGCGCCGGTCGACACGCGACCTTTTTATGTGATGTGATACTACATACCCATACGTAGGTACCGGTAACTCGATCAGGACTAGTAGCCAGGCTGGGTGAGACGCGTTGGATGTGATACTACATACCCATACGTATGTACCAGTAAACGAAAAAAAAACACGCCTCTATCCGTGGTGCGTGACGGTTCGTATCTCATATTAATACATCTCAGATGGGTTTGTGATCACGGGTAGTGCGCGCTTGTGATCCATACATAGTGCGTGATGAGTGGTAGCTATCGAGGGGCTAACTGGAAAAGAGCCTCGCCGGGGCGTCGTCGTGGGCGCCCTGGACGGCGTCGATGACGAGGGCGCTGGATGCGGCGTACGCGACGGCGCGCGACGCCGCGTGACGCGTCGTCATCGTGTGCGCATGCACCTCGCCGCCGGTGGCGGCGGCGGTGGCCCGCGGTCTGGAGTGGAGGTCGTGGCGACGAAGCGCCGACGCGCACGCGGGTTCGGCGAAGCGGGCGAGCCGACGAAGCGCGGCGGATGTTTCCAGCGGCCCGCTCGCGTTGAGCCGCGTCGCCGCGCTGCACGCGTCTCGTAAAACGAGATAAACAAAGGTTCGAACGGTGGTGAGCCGATCGAGGCGGAGAACGGCGGCGATGGCGCCGAAGACTGGGGCGACGTGGGGCGGAGCGGCGTCGGCGGCGAACCGACGAGCGTCGCGAATCGCTCGCAACGCGCCGATGGTGTCGTCGACAGCGAACGAGGTGTGCGCCGCGCGAAGGAGAGCGCTTCCGGTGGATGCGCTCGCGCGGCTCGCGACGTGGTTTCCCGCGCTGAGGGCTGTGAACTCTCGGTTGAGGGCGACCCAGGCGTCGAGCCACGGAGGGACGGGCGTGGAGCCGGCGGTTGGTGTCGATGTCGACGCCGTCGTCATCGCCGTCTCGACGCACTCCCGCGAGGCGAGCACGAACGGGACCGCGGAGTCGATGGCGTGTTGTCCCGCGCGCGCGGCGAATCGTTCGACGTCGTCGATGCCGTCGGCGTCGTCGTGAAGGGTGACCCCGGCGAGCGTCGCCGGTTCGAGCCCGACCGAGTGGGCGAACCCTCCGGTGGGTAGGAGCGGGTCGACGAGCTGGAAGAGCGCCCAGGCGGTAGGAAACTCCATGATGGCCGGGCGAACGGGCGGCCGGGCGCGTCCGCGATCGGTGGTGTGACGTCAGCTCGAGGTGAATGAAGTAGGTGGTGCTCTTTTTGGCGTTTCAGCTCTAACAAGTGATGGTTACAACAAATATGATGGTCACCCGTGTTGTTTACACGGTTTTCCCGGACCGTAGTGATCGGTGGATTTACCGATGACGACTTTGTGACACGCGCGACAAAAGTGCGTGTCGCACGCCCAACAACGGATGTGGTTGTTTCGGTCGAATCGGGCGTTGGCGGCTTTACAGCGAACGCAGCGAGCGATATCGGCGCCGCCGACGTTCGCGGCGCCGCGACGGGCGGCGTCGTTCGCAGCGCCGGCGAGATTAAGACGAGCCATTTGATCTTCCCAAGCCTCGACGGCGGCGAGATCGAAGAGTTGACAGGCGCTGGATCCGTCCTCGCCGTTGACGTTTCGGTAGTGCGAATATCCGTCACCGGATAATTTTTGCCCGCACGTCCAACAAAAATATGCCCCGCACGCGCACGTCATTTTGTTGCACCCTTCGTTCTTTTCAACCCCAGCCTTGCACTCGGGGCAGCGCTTGCCGCGTTTCGCCACGTACGCCGCGGCGGTGGCGTCGGCTAACTCTTCGCGATATTTGCGCAAAGCCTCCTCAGACATTTGCGAGTTTCCGGCTCTACGGCCCTCGAGCACGGCAAGACGTTGCGCCGCATTGAGACACTCCGCACCGGCGTGCCACGCGTCGCGGCAGAGCGTACAAAAGGCGTACATACAATTTATACATCGACCGCAGTGATCGTCCCCTTCATCCTCCAAAACGGGCGTCTCGCACCTTGGGCAGTACACGACATCAGGCATAGAATCCAACGTCTTTGCGAGAAGCATACTTTCGTACTTTTCAAACTGTTCGCCGTCCAGAACGGCTCTCACGACGCTCGGATCCATCGCGCACGAGCAACGCGGCTCTGGGCAAACCAGTTGAGTGACCGAACCATCGCGCACGTGGACTTCCACCATTCTCTCGACGCAATCGACGCAAAAATGGTGCCGACAAGTTGCCGATATTTGTCTCATGTTGACACCTTTGACTTGATCGCAAAAACACAGTTTACAAAGATTATCTGCGCTCGCGAGGAATGCCTCGCGTCTCGCGAGTGCGTCTGCGCGCAACAACGCAAACTCAGCGTCCAACGCGCTCTGGCACGTCGTCACGCCACGGGGATCGAGTTCGAAATCCTCGCCACACCAACCAAGCGCAACCTCAGAAACATCCAACACGCCATCGTCCGTGAGCAAAACATCAGTGAGCGCTCGCTCTTGCAAGAAAGAAGCCCACTCGTACACTATGGGTTGTCCGCGTAACGCTTCGTCTGAGAACATGTCATCCAATCTCGCGCACAGCGCACTCAGATGACTGTTGGACAGCCAATTCGCACGAATGGCGTACGCAGGCGGTCCGCGTGCGGGATAGTCTGCAGGGAAAATCACCTCTAAAAATATTTCCGGTGCTGCAACGAGCTTCGCGCTTAGCGCCGCCGCCGCCGTCTCCTCCCTCGTCTTCACAGAAAATCCCCCGTCATCCCCCGTTTCGCACTTCAGTGCGAGCGTAAACCTAAACAACCGATCGCTCTTCCCCACAGCCTCTCTTCCGTCGAAATCGCACTCTTCCATCCGTCGTTTGGCGTCCTCCGCGTCTTCTCCCAGCGCCCGTTCTCCAAATATGCTCGCCAACGCGTCCAACTCATCCATCTGCACGCTTCGGTTCGCCTCGCGATCCGACTCTGGCGTTACCGGGACGTCGTTCTCTCGATACGGCGCGCGCGTCTGCGCCGTCAGGCTTCGCTCGAGCTTCTCTTCCCACATTTTTAATTAAATCAATTCAATCCTCCTTTCGTGGTCGGTGAAGAATCATCGTCAACCCGACGAGAAAGAAGGATACGGAGACTACACCGACGCCGAGGTACGCCGGAACAGCGACGGCGAGATCGTGATGCGGGAAGAACTTGAGCACGGGGTGCCCGTCGTCAATCAGGGGTACCACGAGCGCCCAGACGGTGTAGTACAAGAAACCTGCGGACAACGCGGTCAAACACACGGCGCCAAAGGTTCTATCCTTCATGCGATACGCACCGACGGGAGCGTTCGATAGGCGAAGATGATGGGTTCTACCGTTGGTTTAATCCCACGATTCGGTGTTTTACAAGCGGCGCCGCGCGTTGAAGTGGCGTCGAGGGGCTCTACTTACTCGAGGACGACTGACTAATCCACCTCGGCGACGCGTCGGTTTCGCCAACGTTCGGCGTTTTCGTTAGCGGTGTTTGGCTTGGTGGGAGTGGCGAGCGTACGTTGATCCGCGGGTGTGATCGCGGTCTCTCGCACGAGGTCCTCTTCTTCTTCGGCGTCCATTTCGCCGTCTCCTCCAATGTCGAGCCCGGCGTAGACTTTCTCCTTGCACTGCTTGGCGCTCTTGCCGGGAACGTAGCTTGCCACCTCTGTCCAGAAATTCTTGCGGCCGAGATGGACTTCAACTTGTGCCTTTTGTAAGGCTTCCAGCTGTTCGTCAGACCAAGCGTTGGGATCCTTTCGCGGTCGACCCACGGAGCGCTTTTCATGTGAATATTCACCGTGAGACGTAGTCTTGCGTTCAACTCGCGCCGACTCGTAAGCGTATTCATCTTCGCCCCGTTTGATTTTTGGCTTTGGACCAGGTTTCAGTTTACGTTCGCCGTTGAGCTTGATCTTATTGCTGAATCGTTGATTCGGCGGCGGGCTACCGTCGTGGGAAGCGGAGAGGTGCTTGTTGCTGTTTCGACCGAGCCGAGCCTTGTCCGCTTGACGCCGCTCGAAAGCCTCCGCAGCTGCTGTCTTCGGCCTGTTCTGCGTCATGCACTCGTAGCAAAACCATTCGTTCTCTGGAATGACGTCAAGGCGCGGCACGAGGCAGTGGGTGTGGTACCCGCGATCGCAACCGTCGCACAACAGCATCCGGTCTTCTCCGTCGACGCGTCCGCACGCCACGCAAGCTGTTGGAGCGTCATCCACTGGCGCATGCCTCGGACGACGTTCGTGCGATTGTCTTCGGCTTTCACTGGTTTCTTTGGATAACTTGCCGATGAGTCTCGGATCTGCTGTCTCCAAGGAGCGCAACACGGACTCGGGCAGATTGGCGTTGGTCGGTCCATCCGGAATAACCAGCATACTCCTCGGCGGTCGTCCGCGACCGCGTTTTACGCCTGGTGGTAAGACTGGAACGGGTATCCCGGCCGCGATCATCGCCGCCTTTTTAGCCGCCGCGAGACCAGGCTTAGGACCTGGCTTACCCTTGCGTGTCCCACTTGCTGTTCTGTGGTGTTGCGCGGCCTCTCTTCTATTGCTATGCGATGCGGTCCTACTGGTCCGACCCAAGGTACCGTTCGATCGGTGCCTGTTGTATCGCGGAGCCTCGTCTCTCGAATCGTCCTCCTCCACTTCGTACTCTTCATACTCGTCCTCTGACGACGGTGGCGAGTACGATTTCACATCCTTACGAGGACGGCCGGGTCCGCGCCTCTTCGGATTCGCAGCGGCGTCATCGGTTCGAGCGTCTCTACTCCAATATTCCTGAGGTGCTCGAAGCGCTCGCCCCGACCGAGACGCCGATCCAGGGGCTACAGGACTCATCGGGCTCGTCGGCATTCGTCTCGCAGCACGAAGGAGCGCTTCAGCCTCCGACGCGCCCTGTCTTCTTGAGCGCTTCTTGTTTTGTTCGTACGCGTACGAACCCTCAGGATCCGCACTTCTGTTCGTCTTGACTCTCTTCCTCGAGTGCTTCCCGCGCGGGGACGGCGTTTGCTGTCCGTCGTCCAGCGACATCAAGCGCTGAGCAAAACCGCGCACTGGCGACGGCGGACCCTCCATATCTGCGTTCACCTCATCCGGCGACAGATACCCAGCGTTATAGTCGACGTAATCTCTGACGACGCCAACCGCGTTGCGCTGCCCGGCGAGTTCGGTCGGTTGTCTGACTCGTCCGACTTTGTCTCGTCCATGCGTCTCTCGCTTCGGCGGATGCCCCGCGCCTCGCATGTCGGCCGCACCACGGCGGTGCCCCACATCACCACCCAGCGCGCGCTGCACGACGCGATCGTCGCCTCTTCGCCCGTCTCCTCGTCTCGAGTCGTGCGGATTATCCCATCCCGTCACGACGAGTGGCGCTCGCGAGAAGAGCGTCCCTGTCAGCTTCTTCGCCCCTCCCTCCGCCTTTGCCACACCACCACCGGCGTCACCACCGCCCGAAGCGCGTCGAAGAATCAGATCATCCAACGTCAACGCCGCCGCACGCGCGCCGTTATCTTTCCCCGCCGCGTTCTCATCACCGCTTCCACCCCGTCCGCCGAGAAGACTCGTCGCCAAGACGTCCTCGGTCGCCGCGCCCGATGTCCCTCGAATCAATCCCGCTCGCGGGTCCGGCCACGCCGACATTGCGCCGTGTTATTCCCAGTCTCTTTCGTTCGTCGCCGCGATCGGTCGCGCAGATCGTCGACCGTCCGTCCGTCCGTCCGTCCGTCCGTCCGTCCGTCCGTCGTTAACGATGTCCTTTTGTTTGTTTGATTTGAAAGCAAATCCAAAACAAATAACACCGTCGCCCTCGTTCGTCGCGCGCTCTTCTTCGTACGTCTTTCGCAACACACTGCTTTTGCGTTGCTTTCGTAACGACGACCAACGCGTCGCCGTCGTCGTCTTAACGTGCGTCTTCGTGTGACGGGTTGGTCACTGGTGAAATTTTTGTTTTTTTGAAAAGTGTTATCCCACGAACCGCCACACGTCGTCTCGAAAGCCACAAACACGTCGGTGAACACCGGCGAAAGATGACGACATCCGAACAACGACGCGCGCTCGCGATCGGGTTCACTATCGGCGCGTGCGCGACGATGGTTGCGACGCGGTCGAACGCGCTCGAAAGAATCGCACGCAAAGCCTGGGACCGAATAGCGACGTCTTCGTCGTCTTCGTCTTCGTCGTCCAGCGCCGCGCGCGCCGCCAAGGAGGAGAAGGAGGCGATGATCACCGAACTCGGACTCATCCCACACCCCGAGGGTGGGTTTTTCGTCGAGACGTACCGAACCGGGGCGACGCCGATGTCTTCGAGAGGGAAGACGTCGTTACCGTCGGCGAAAACAGAGGAAAGCCGAGACTGCGCGACGGCGACGCGACGACGCACGGATGACGCGGACGACGGACGAAGGAATTGCATGACGAGTATTTATTACATGCTCACGCGGGAGAGCGGGCATCAGTGGTGGGCGTTGAATGAGAGCGACCACGTGCACTATCACCACGCCGGCGGACGCGTGACGTATCACTTGGTGCACGCGGACGGGACCTACGAGCGTAAAACGCTTGGACGAGACGTAGCGAACGGTGAAACGCCGCAACTCGTCGTCAAAGGCGGGACGTACAAGGCGGCGGTTTTGGATCCTGGGGCAGAGTTTGGGATGATTGGCGAAGCCGTCGCACCGGGTTTTGATTTTAGAGATTTCAGCTTCGTATCTGCGAAACAACTCAGCGGTAGAAACGCGTCAGCGTACGACGAAACGCAGAGGTACGTCAAACCTCAACCAGAGGATACGTTTGATCACTATTACGACTCGCCGGATGCGCAACCTGGGTCGTCCGAGATGTATTTCACCCCGAAAACGTAGTTGTACTTCTTAAACTCGGCTGTCGGTTACGCGTCGTTTAAAAAAGATGAGAGATTTTACATTAAAAACAACACCGCCTCCATCCACGGTGAACTCGCGCGTCGGGTTTCGAAACGCGGATGACATCAAGACGAAAAGACAAAGCGAAGAACCACTGTCGTGGTCGAACGTCGTCATCGTCACCGTCGCGATGTTAAATCTCCAATCCGCCCTCTTCGATCGCAGCCGTGAGTTGTTCCTTCCATTGCTTCATCTCATCCGCCGTCGCTTCGCGACCGTTTCTCGTCTTGAACTCATCGCAGAGCTGTTGCAAAATCGCATCAACGTCGAGCGCCGGTTGTTCGTCTTCTTCCTTCTTCGTCGCGGGCATCGTGAACGTTTGTCGTACTCGGCGTCGTTTAGTAACGCGCGCGCTGTGTGTTTTTGAAGTCTTCACACCGCGACCGACGCCGACGATGGAATCGATCGCGACGACGATACGGGAGAATAAACTGCGCACGATTGGTGCGTTTTGGCTCGTCGGGATCACCGGGGCGTTCGCGGCGCAGACGATGAGCGCGGGACGAGCGGCGAGGAGCAGCGCGTCGGTGCGAGTGATTCACTCGAGGCTTTACGCGCAGGCGGCGACGCTCGCGGCGCTCGTCGCGGCGGCTGGGGTGGAATATTACGAGGGCGGGGTGCTCGGGAAACGGGTGGAGGAGGTGGATCCGTACGCGTACAAGGGTGGGATCCGGAAAGGAACATAGTAGTTTCGTTGCTTTGATTGTAGTTTTGAGGTTTGTAGTTGGCGCACTAGCGCACTCATCGATGAACGCGCGCGGTGGGTCGTGCAGCGATGAGAGGGATGAAGAGATGCTTTAAGTTTGCGGTGCGAATATTCATAGCTTTACACTGCGGCTGGTTGACGTCAACGCGAGGATGGGAGTTCGAGTTTGAGACGCGCAGAGACGGCGCCATTGGCGTCGTACTCCTCGACCACTTTTTTAGCATACTCGGGAACGTGTTCCTCGGCGCGTTTCGCTCCCCAAACGCGAGAGACGTAAATGTAGTTGCGAATGGTGTGGTAATCGAGAGAGTACATGCCAAACTCTTTGCCCTTGGGACCGATTTTCGTCAGAAGCCATGCGATGAGGTTTCCAACAAACCGAGGCGCAGGCTTCTCCGGGCCCTTTCCTAATTTCGCCTCGTCATCCGCGACAACGGTTTGCATGACGAACGGACGTCTGTCGCCGCTCGAGACGGAGGGTGAACAGTCCAAATCAGCCCTGACGAGGTCGAGCATTTCCCTCCCGCGTTCGTTTCTAGACGTCACGTATTGCGGATGTCTGTCCATCGGCTTATTCAGATAAGGAACGCCCATGTACCCGACGACGAGGTCCGCCAATCCGTTGACGTAATCGAAACATGAGTAGCACGAAGGCGCGATGACGTCCGTGAGGTCTTTGGCTGGCAAACAAAAGTATGGCACCTTTTCGTACGAACCGTCTTCATGCTTGAGATGCACTCGATAGTCTTGCATAAATTCGTAATGCTTCACCGTCGCCGGATCCTCGCTCGCGGCGTTGACAAACTTATTAAATCCAGCTGTCGTACCGTTATCCGTGCAGTTGGTTCCTAGGACGTACAGTTTCTCCAATCCCAAGTACGGTTCTACGGCGCGCAACGCGCTAACACTGCAACCCACGCCGACGAACAACAACCTCTTCAAACCTCTCGCCTCCACCTCTGCCAGAACGCTCAGATTCGGCGACAGGCTCGGTTTCACCCCTCTAGACGATAAAATCTCCTCCGCCGTCGTCGCGAGTATCGGTTTCGGCGCTCGCGGGTCGTCGTCTCTACCAGCGACACACACGACGCCTTCCACCCGTCCGCTTTCAAGCAACGCCAACGCGATGGACGTGACGATACCCGTCCACTGCGACCCTTCCACCGGCGCGCGCTTCGCCGCGTAGAAGACTTCATCAACCACGCCCAGTCTGAGCTCGTCGTCGTTCGCGCGCCGTCCTCGGCCGTGCACGAGCGGCTCGAGTTTTTCTATCCTCGACATGCCTTCTCCTAAAAAGGCGCACGCATCCTTGACGTGCGCTATGTGCTTCGTGTCGCACAGACCGCACTCGGAGCAGTGTTCTTTCGCGGGATAGTTTGAACCCTTTTGTATGGGCTTGGCCGTCTTCGCCGCGGGCCCGCCGGTGGCGCGCGGCGCCACGTTGGTGGCTCGCGAGAGCCTCTGCGTCGTCGCGCTTCGCATGTCTACGAGTGAGGTCGTACGCGCCACGCTTTGATGAATGCATTCACATAAATCGGCTGGCTAGGTCACGCCCGCTAAGCGCGTGATGATGCTGTGATTTTACTTTTCTATTCGTTTCGGCGCGTCGGCGTCACCGCCGCGTCGATCGTCACCTCTATCGATGGCGTCCGCCGCCGCGTTGAGCTCGCTGGCAAACGCTCGTGCGAGACCTCCAAACGCGCCGAGCAACCCATCTTCCCCTCTTACGAACCGAGACTCTTTGCCGACGTCGCGAGACGACGATAACGCCGAGTCCATCGCGTGCCAAAACGCGCGTTCGAGAAACCGAACGGCGGATTCTTCCACGGCGGATGCGTCCGAAGCCGATGAAGTCCTCGCGTCACCGAACCGAGGAAACGCTCTCAACGCATCTGAAAACCCAAACGGCGCCCCGATCACCTCCCCGGACGAGCTACTCCACGACGACGAGTATGAGGATGAAAACCCACCCGGCGCGAACCGCCCGCCTCCGTCGTCCTCGATTGTTTCGGACACGCGTTCGAGTTCCTCGGGTGCCCTGTGCGTAACGCAAGCTCTCTCGTCAGTCTTCCCGTTCCCACCCCCTACGCCCATCGCACCTTCCCGGACACGTCCGCGTCTTGACGAATTCCCGAACGCACGTCCGACGCGGTTCGCCCGTCTCCGCGTCTCGCGTCGTCTCACACTTGGTCCGCGTCGTAGTCGAGAGTGCGCAACGGCTCGCGTCTAAATCCTCAGCAAACGTCTTGGTCATCGTCGACGCGTTCGCGGCGGCATCATCGCGGTGTTCCGTCGGCATGCGTTCCACAGGGTGTTAAATTCTTTTCCGTTGTTTCTTTTTCGTACGTTCGTGACGTTCAGACCGACGCGCGCGTGACGTCGCGTCGCAAAGTGACGAACTCGTTGCTTTCAGCGTTTCCGAGACACGAAACGGCGAACGCCAATCACCGACGAACGACCGTCGTCCAACGAGCGTGTATCGCCCGAGTTGAATGAGGCGAAATCTTCCGAATTGGTCTTCGCCGTCTGGTGCGCGTCGCGACGTTGCGCATCGGTGTCGACGCACGAAAAGTCGCCAATTGAGTGAGTGTCGCGTTTCGCTACTCGTCGCGCTTCTGCTGCTTCTCTTCGTCGTCGTCCCGGTGACGGCGACGACGATGCGACGCAACCCGACTCACAAGACGTGGTGTCCGTATGATTGCGATGAGACGACGCGCGAAACGTCGCGGCGCGTCGCGCGCTCGTGCGGAGGGACGATGATGACGAACGGTATCGGTGACCGCTGCGATGCGTGCGCCCACGCGATGCTCGTCGCGCCTTACGACCGCGCGTGGCGGGCGAAAGGCGGCGTCGAGTTCGTCGATCCGAGAGCGTTGTGGGCGTGCGGGCTGGCGTCGGTGGGACGGATGGAGGATGCGGAGGAGAGGCGAAGGGTGGTTGCGTTCGGCGCGTCGTGCGGATTTTTCGCCAAAGGCGCCGAAGGCGTCGCCCGAGCAGCGCGAAGAGCGGCGGCTGGAAGACAGAAGATGGAGCGACGCGAGGGCGAGGGCGAGGAAAAGATGATGGGGAGAGAGAAGGCACCGAGGTTGTACGTGTTCGGAGAGAGCGGGGGGAGGCGGACGCGATCGGTGTACGTCGGCGGCGCAACGCGAGACAAAACACTTTGATGAAACGTCATATTGGTACGTTATCATTTTTTGGCTATAGAAAGAAATGCACGTCGATCGATCGCTCGAGAAATCAGCATCGGCGGCTAAAAGGCTAAATTGTTTGCAATGATTATACAGAGAAAGAGAGAGACGAAGACGCCGTCGTCGCGCGTTTCTTCACGCCTTGGTCAGAATGCGGTCCGCGACGGCTTTTTCCATCGGCGACGGGTCGCGTGCCCTGGCGCGAATCGCGCTTCGCAACTCTTCAGCGAGCGTTGAGATGACGTTTCGTTCGTTCGTATCCGCTGCAAATTGTCCACTCGGCATGTATTTAGCGAGGACGTGCTCTTCGAGGTATCGAACGTCTAAGGAAACCTGCTGAAACGCAAACTTGTTGGGAAACGTTTGGCATCGAACGCACTCGGCGTACGTCTTTAGTACCCTCTTGATGACCGCGCACATGACTGAAGATTGCGTCGACAAGATGGACGACAGTGCGCCGACACCGCTTGTGGCCGGGGCTTCGAGCTCGCCAATGTCTAAAATTTGTGAGCACTCGCATTCGATGACGGCCAAGTCCCCAGAGATGTAGTCGGCGAGTGGGCGCGGCTCGCGCGGCTCGCGCGCCTTGTTCCAATCCACGGCGGTGAGCGATTTACGAATCATAAAGCCGATTCGCTGCGCGCTCTGCTCCACGTAACACATCAGCAACACGTCAGACGCTGATTTGCACATCTTTTTCGTCTCTTCGAGATCGAAACCGGCACCCGTTGCAGCGGAAGCGGGAAACATTTTTGCGAGAGATTCCGCTATGTGCACAGTGGCAGACGAATGTAAAAACGAACACAACCGCATGCACACGAGGATGAAGCTCGGTGGCGGCGGGACGTCAGACGCGAGAGCCTCTGCGGTCGCGACCGTGAGCGGTGTCCGCAGTGGCGGCGGATTCGGTACGGGTTTCGGCGAGATTGGTGAACCCACCACGAGACGAGCGACCGTCGAGTGCACCAACCCGACAAAGTGACCGTGAACCATCGACGCGAACTCCTCTCTCCAGCTCGAAATCAAGATTGGACGCTCGTCCATCAAGGATTCCACGTCGCCTAGTAGCGCGTGCACTCCGGTGAGCAGCGCATCCGAAAGCGCGATGAAGCGTTGCAGGAGCAATTTGTCATCCGATTGAGAGCTCTTTACCGTTGAAACCGTCTTGGCTGCATCGCTCGCAGCGTTCAGAGCGGTGAGCAGATCGCGTTCGAGACAAACGAACGCGGCGTTCACACGACTCCTAACTGATTTTTCAATAGTCTCCATCGCCCGGTCGCCCAGTCGCGCCTCGGGTATGGAGCGGTGGATGGCGGCGAGATCAGCCGCCATGGAACCCATCGCGCACATGAGCTGCTTGACGTTCAACATCGATTTCGAAGCGTCGATGATGTCCGTCTTCTCTACGTGAGGCGAACACACTTCGCGAACGAACGCAAAGTACTCCGCGAACGACTCTTTTGTGAATCGAACGAAGAAATCACGGGATTTTTCGGCGTTTGGAAACAGCGTCGAAAAAGACGCTGACGCTTCGTCAAACTCTGCGAGAAACGCCTGGTTCAACGAGCTGATAAAGTCCTTCAGGTTCATCCTCGACGATTCATCCTCTACAAAATACGCCTCTCTCGACGTCTCGATTACGCGCGTCAATATACGCTTTCTCGCGAGCATAAAATCTTCAACGAGCTCGTCTTGCGACACGTCGAGCGCCGATAACAACTCCAAACAATCCTGCCCCGACAACCCGAACGGCGCCTCTTGTGAGTCTGTACCACTACCTACAGCAGCTCCGACATCATCCTTTACACGCATCGTGCTCGATCTCGCGTGCACCTTGAGCTTCTCCACAACCTCACCCACGCTGCGTTCGCCGCGTTCCCGCGCCATCGCAAATGCCTTTGACGACGTCTCCGCTCGGCCTCCCACCGCCTCTAAAACCTCCCTCGCCTCGACGTAATCCATGATGACCCGCTTCGCATCGACGCCCTTGACACTGCGATTTACACTTTCGCCATCATCCACCAACTCTTCGAGCGCTCGAACGCTCGCCAACGACGAACTCAACCGTCCAATCAACCCCCGCGCGCCTCGCAACTGTTCCACGACTTCCCTCCTCGCCCCCAATCTCGCGTGCGTCTCCTCGCTCAACGCCGACGCTTTACCCGCGCGAACTTTTAACTCATCCAACATTGTCGACATCTCCCCCGCGCATCGTTTCAGCGCGCTCGCCGCCGTCGCTGCTTGGATGAATTTGCCATAGTTGTCGTAGACGAGCATCTGCGACTGCGACTCGATCCGTTTAAGTTCCGCCGCGAGCGACGCGTAGACGTCGTGTAAACCCCCAGCGTCGAGGTCCTGGAGCATCGAGGTTACGTAGTCGTCGACTTTGAACGTCGCTGCGTCGAGATCGGTGGACGTCGACGTCGTCGGGTTGGTCGAGCCATTGATGCTTTCAGAAACGTGTTGACGTCCTTGTCGTTGTCTTCGTGTCGTTGTCGTCGCCGCGTCACCGTCGCGTTCGTCACCGACGTCGTAATACGACGATAACAACGCGCTCGCACGGCGGCCGCTCGGTGGTGTCGGTCGAGACATGGGTTCGCGGCGGCGGCGGCGGCGGCGACGTATGCCGTTTGAACTATTAATTGACTTCAGTCCACGACGCGCGCGTTCGCATCGCGCATTCGAGCGACGAGAACGAGAAAGACGAAGACGACATCGCAGGGGCAGACGTGCGACTGATCGGCCGACCGATTGATCGCTTGAACGGATTGATCGTGCGCGAATAAAAGGACGACCAGATTGATAATCACAATTCAGGGTGAACATGGACAACGATAAGACGACGACGACGTCGACGACGCGAATGCCGACGAACGGCAACAACGCACCGACGTTCGGAGATGATTGGCAACAGTTTGCTCGCGAGGCGTCGTCGGCGTTTGAGTCGCTGACGGCAAACGCGTCGGATCTCGTGCGAAGTGCGTCTGCTCGAGCTCAAACGTCCACGGCGAGCATGGCTCGGACGGCGTCCAACGCCGCCGCGGACGCCAACGCCGCGGTTCGTGCGCTGAGTAGAGAGCGGGTGGTTTGGTTTTTAGCCCTCGGTGGTACGAGCGCGTTCTTTTACACGTTGGCGTTTGTTGTCGGGGTGCCAACGTTGCCATTTGCGCCGGCAAAGTTTGGGTTGTGTTTTTCGCTCGGGAGCGCATGTTCGATTTCGGCGGTGGGCGCGTTGCGAGGCGTGAGTGGACAGTTGACGCACATGACGACTGAGGAGAGGCTACCAGCGTCGGTTGCGGTGGTTTTGACCACGTTTATGACGTTAAGGGCAGCGCTGTGGAATCATTCTTATGTTATGACGGTGTTTTGGAGCGTTTTACAAACCGTTGCCGTCGGTTATTACCAGGTGACGTACTTTCCGTACGGAGCGCAAGGGGCGAGAACCGTGGCGTCGGTGGCGTATCAGATTGCGCAACCGGTGTGTGGTGGGTGCTTCCGCGCGCTTGGTATCGGGGCCAAGGAACGATCGAGCGTGTTGCCAGTGTAGTTCTATATACTATTAGAAGATATGATCGGTCATGCGTCGCGTCCTCTATTCAATCCGACGGCGAAGCAAACAACGCCAAACACGGCGACTCCCGCGATCGATCTCGCGATTATCACGTTGGATCGGGACGAAATGGTCCGCGATGACGGTAAAACATCTAAATCTATCGTCTGGATGAAATCGAGGCACGAGCCGTGACCAGCGGTGGATCCTGATCGAGCCACCGTTTCGGCGCGCTCGTCGATTGGACAGCCCAAATCGACGAGGAGTTTCAGCGTCAGGACGTCGCCGTTCGCAGCGGCGGCAACGCAAAACTCAGCATCGAATCTGAAATTGACAAACATTTTACAAACGTACTGGAGCATGTCCAGGTCGCCGTGGTGCACCGCCGCCAGCGCGACGCGGGTCACTTCGCTTGCGCTGAGCGCTTCGCCTAAACCGGCGTTCTCTGTGACGTACTTCAAACAGTTCAAATATCCGCCCCCGGCGGCGAGTATGGCTGCGTTTGCGCGCACATCAGCGCCTTGCTCGTGTGCGTACTTTAAACAACGCAAATGTCCGCCTCTGCACGCGAACATTGTGGTGTACTCGTCGATGCTCGTTTTAAAAAAGTGCTGTAAACATTCCACGCGACCGTCCACCGCAGCCTGAGCCGCGGACAAACTGTCGTTAAAACCAGCGATCCCCCGGTTCTGAAGATAGAAGAGAATGCTAAAATTTTGCGCTCGCGTCGCCGCTCGCACACATGCGGGAGATAAAATACACCCTCGACGAACGCACATTTTCAGAGCATCCAGATTTCCAGTTTCGATGGCGAGAAGCGGCAATTCATGAAAGGAGAGTTGACCGCGGTTCTTGCAAGATTCATCGATGATAGCCTCCAATTCACTGTGCGTCCCGGTAGAGAAGACTTCACAGACGCGCGCAAAGTCGGTTCGCATGCTCGATGCGTGCGTTTCTGAGGAAAAACCATAATCCCCGACGACAAGACATTGTTACAAACGTCATTCACACTTGAATATCTTTATTTAATCAAACGTAAACTTGTGGAACGGACACGCCTTTTCTAGCATGGCTATGGTGATGGCGCGCGCGTCGAAACCGTCATCGCTCGCCTCGCTCAGCATTTTCACTTGAATGCTCTGAGATCCCGATGGATCCTTCTTACACTTGATTCGGCCCGTCGCGCGAACGTACGCCACCGCTCTCGCGCCTTGCCCGACTTGTTCCACCTCGGCGACGACATCGGCGCGGATTTTCCCGACATCTCCCGGAGCGGCTCTGATGACAACTGGTGCCTGGCCTTCTTGCGCCAAGAGAACCTCACACATGACAAAGTGCAGCGGTTGGAAATTCCCGCTGTCGTCCTCAACAAAAGATGAATCCACACTCTCATCTCCGCTTGAGAGCTCGCACTCGGTGAAGAACGATCCCTCCACCACGGTGGTCACTAATCTGTCGTCGCAGCGCCGTCGCCTGTACGACATTTTCTCATTCACCCACATCTGAATCATCTGCCTCGCCAGCGCGTGCTCGCCCGGGAGAGCAATTTCGCCAAACGGAATGCTCACATCAATTTCCCTCGGATCGGCAAATGAGCGCTCCGGCGTCAGACGCGGGGCGAGATAGTCGACGTGAAACCACCTCGCATCGGCGAGCTCGGAGTCTATCGTCTTTGGTACCGGAGGCATTTTCAGAGGTCCCAGTCTCACGGGTTCCACCGCGGCGCGAAAGCCAATCATGAGTTGGTTTGGAAACGGCCATGGCTGACTCATCACGTATTCCACGCTCGCGGGCAATAGCTCAACCGACGTCTCCTCTTTCGCCTCTCGCACAACCGCCGCCTCGAGACTCTCCGAAGACTCGACGAACCCAGCGGGAAGAGAATAAAAGTTCTTCGGCCACTTTGCGTTGCGTCCGAGCAAGACGTAGTTGCCACACGTGATGAGCGATAGACAACACGCCATGAGCTCTGGATACACCGCTCCGCGACACTCGACGCATACCGCCTTTTGACCACCTTTTACTATTCGCATCTTTGACCCACACGATCGACAGTACCTCTGTTTCGCCGCCCATCCGGCGAGCGACGCACCGTTCGCGGCGATCGCGGCGTCCGACTCATCAAATGCACGCGCGCTCGCTGATTTCACGTTTACCATTTCGTACGAGCTACGACTCGCATCATCCGTGTTCCCCAACGCCTCCTCGAACGCCGCTCGCAGCGTCTCACCATCGACACCAAATCGTTTTTCACCCTCTCTCGGCAGCGTCACGGCAAACACCGCCCGCGAATCTCTACCGACGTCTCTTCCAACGTAACACGCGTCGCCGCCGTCGAAACGCTCGCCGCTGCGACGCCCCAGCGCCGCCGTCACCGCCTGACACCGCGCGTACGCCAACGACGACGACGACGCATCATCGACACCGCACATCACCCGCGCACCTTTCGCGTCGCACAGAAACACCACGGCATCCTTCTCGTTCGCGATCCGTCGCGCGTCCTCGGCGCTCATGCTTTTTCTACGCTCTGAGTCGCGATCAAAGTGCGCCCCCCCGCTCGCGTCGTACCGAAGCGTTCGCCGCGCGACATCGACGAGAGGCGACGATACATCCATCACACCCCTGTTTCGTCCGCCGCCGTCCCGCCTTCCCGTTGTCGTCGACGACGACGACGACGACGATTTCCCTTTTGAATCCGCATCCGCCCCGGCGCCGCTCACCGCCCCGCGCGTCGTCGCCAACCGCGCGTCGCGTCCGCACCACCGAGGGTTCGACGCGGAAAATTTCCTTCGCGTCGCCGCCGCCGCCGACAACGACGACGAAGATGCGAGTCGCGGTCGCGTCGCGACGGCGTCGACGCGCATGCGGTAAAAAGCGCGCTTTGAAGTAACGACCGCATCAGTGCGCTACGCGCGGGTCCGCGCCCGACACCCGACGGTCGACACGCGGACGAGGCTGACGGGGGGTTGAGAAGAGAATACTTTCTTCGACGACGGCGAGACGACGACGCTGCGAGCGACGTGGGAGCGAGCGAGGGGAAACGTCCTAAAATTGAAAATCAAAAAATGGCGAAAACGACGACGACGACGACGACG